>ENA-UPTF01000186-UPTF01000186.1-marine-metagenome-genome-assembly--contig:-NODE-186-length-43885-cov-4.134770_pt1 | contig 43885 bp, 40 predicted proteins | sample MGYA00238166_ERZ767019 | MGnify/ENA primary metagenome ERZ767019 (study PRJEB28930, sample SAMN06266391) | marine metagenome | isolation source: Sea water from 250 m depth | place: Atlantic Ocean | study... | reverse complement strand
AAACCGCTGGATTTAGGCATACAAATAGCTATGTGAGATAATCTCTCAAATTTCCTAAAACAGTTATTCCCAAAGAAGGTACATAATGCCCAATGTAAATGGCGCTCAAGCGATGTTCCAACAGCTGGTTATGGAAGGTGTTACCGACATTTTCTCTTTGCCAGGAGCCCAAATAATGGCGGCTTTTGATGTCCTACATGACATGCAGGATCAACTCAATTTAATCCATACCCGACATGAGCAGGCAACAACCTACATGGCTGATGGATACGCCAAAGTATCAGGAAAACCTGGTGTCGCCATGGTTGTACCTGGACCCGGCGCTCTAAACGCAACCGCAGGGTTGGGAACCGCCTACGCTTCATCCAATCCTGTCCTTTTAATTTCAGGCCAGATCCCCAGCACTTTATTGGGCAAAGATACTGGCCAGCTGCACGAAGTATCTGAACAGTTGGATGTTTTTGAACCCATAACCAAATGGAACCACAGAATTTCGGATATTTCTGAAGTTTCTTCATCCGTGCATGAAGCATTTAGGCAGATGACGACGGGAAAACCAGGCCCAGTAGAACTGGAGATAGCTCCAGATATTTTGACCCAATCTGGTAGTGTCGACTTAATCGAAAAAGAGCTTTATCCATCTCCAAAGCCAACAAGAGAACAGATACTGGCTGCCGTGGAATTAATTTCCTCTGCCAAGTCCCCTACTATAGTAGCTGGTGGGGGAACTGTCTCCAGTGGTGCATCGGAGCAAATCCGACGATTTGCAGACATGCTTCAAATACCGGTCATGACATCTCCTCAGGCTAAAGGAATTATCCCAGAAGAAAGTCATCTAGCTACAGGGGTTAACTCTGCTGTTGGACCAGCAGCAACTGTTCTGCCTGATACGGATTTAGTGATCGCAATTGGCACGAGACTGTCCTTAAGGGGCATTTCACAGGATGACATGCCTCCAATCCTACAAATCGATATAGAACCCGATCAGGTCGGGAAACAATATAACGTCGAATTAGGTCTTGTAGGAGATGCCTCGGAAACCCTAAGGTCTCTCATCAACGCCTTATCCGTGGACGAATCCATATTAGTTCATCGTAAAGAAAGAGCTATAAGATTAAAAAAGCAATTTACTGACCAGGTAAAAAGACTAGCTTCCCCCCAGGTAGCAGTTATTGACCGCATTTCCAATACCCTTCCTGAAGACGCAATAGTGGTTCAGGGTATGACAAACATCGGGTATTGGAGTAGCGCTGCAATGCCAATGCACACTCCCAGGAATTATGTGACATCTTCCTATTTTGGGACTCTAGGATACGCTTATCCTACGGCACTTGGGTGTCAGACGGCCTACCCAGACCGTAAGGTCATCGCCCTCTGTGGAGACGGAGGATTCATGTATAGTCCCCAAGAACTCTCAACAGCCATGCGGTATGGCCTTAATACCGTTGCCGTAGTATTCAATAACGGTGCTTATGGTGCCTCCAAATGGGATCAGCAGCATCAATTCAATGGTCGATATATCGGTACCGATCTATTCAATCCAGACTTTGTTGCAATGGCCAAATCCTTTGGTGCAGAAGGCATTAAAACCGATGCCGCCAATATAGAGGCAGGACTTAAAGCAGCTATCGCCCTAGAAAAACCAACACTGCTCGAGGTAGAAATCCAAAATATGATGCCACCGTTCCAGATAGTGGAATAGCTCTTTGTTTAATCCTGGAAATATTTCGCGGAGACTTCAAATGGATACAAGTTAGGTCTTCTCCTCCGGTATTCAAAAAAGTTTAGGTCCGTGGTCGTCACTCCCGGAGTATTCACCAATACAACTTCATTTGCTATCGGTTGATAAGCCGGTCTGGGCGAAACAACTCCTTTGGCGATTACGATTCGGTATTTTTCGGGATATATCCCAACAGAGTACATTTGTTCCCGGCTTGTATTTCCACACCTCAATGAAGTAAGAACCAAAGTATGACCATCCTCAGTATCGAGAACCGCTGTTAGACCTCCGTCGTAGTATTTGAATCCACCATGAGTAGGTCGGTCGTCCTCAAATTTGCCATTGAAAAGCGTCCTTACGACACCTGACACAGTTACTGGTGTTCCATGCATATTATCTGTTTTACCACCAACAGCCACTGTCAAATGCTTACCAACTCCGGCACTCACACATGCTGCTACTGATTCGGGATCAAACAAAGTTTGCAAATAGCCTTTTATCCCCAAACTTTGTGCTGCCTCCAAAATGTGGGTCGAATCTGCACTACTACCTGCTCCTATATTGTCTCCCACATCCATCAAAACGAATGGTCCATCTGTCTCGCTTGTGTAATTTTGATCCGCATATTCCAAAGCTTCTTCAATTGAAGGGGTATCTCCAAGAAATTGTTCCCTAATCTCCCACGCTTGACTCGCCATCCACTGAGAGGCTTTTTTGGCTGAACCAATATTTCCATCTGCTATCGCTAAAAACCCCATCCCCATCTCTTCCACATCGGCGTATGGATAACCTTCAGCAACACTACCGTGGATTACATTTTCCATAGAAAGAGCCATATCAAGGTTTTCCATTACAGCTTTCATAGGGTTTTCGTCGGTATATTGCTTAACTATATTGATAACAACTGGAGGAATTTCCAACCACATGACTGGATTAATCTTTCCAGTGATGGCATCGCGTATCATTTCAGCACATTCGAATGCTCTTATTTTAGGATCCAAATGCGGATTAGTCCTGTAAACTGTCGCCACGTCCACATTCGCTATCATTTTTTGGGAAAGGTTGGCATGCATATCCACACTTAACCCGACCTTCACATCCGGTCCAACAAGAGTTCTAACCCGTTCAGCTATCTCACCATCGGCGTCAGGATACTCTTCCGAAACCGCTGCCCCGTGTAATGACAAGAGTATTCCATCCCATGGGCCATTCTCGACTAAAAGTGACAACATTTCTTGGCTGATAGCTTCAAAGGCATCTGCTGTGATCGTACCAATTGGTCCAGTAATAGCGAATATAAGAGGTATAACCTCAACCTGATCAACCTCAGAAATTTGTAAAAAGCCAGCATTCGTAGTTTGGGAAGTTTTATACTCGTCTATAATCTCTTGTCCTCGATATACGTTAAAGGCATCGTAATCTGCCGGCACTTGAGAAAATGTGTTGGTTTCGTGGTAAATGCCCAATAGTGCTAGTTTCATTTTTACTACCCACAGTGTTCCGTTGTTTAAGTTTGTGTATTATAGGCCTTTGTTGTTGGAGTTAACCTCATATATTTACAACATGGGATTTCAGGAGATCAAAATGGACCAAGGGAACTCATTCGACATCAGCAATGAGTTTTATAATCGAGCCCTCAATTCTCTGGCTGGGGGAGTAAATTCCAACGTAAGGTTGGCCGAGGCTCCACATCCCCTTTTCTATGAGACAGCGAAAGGCAGCGAGATAACTGATGTCGATGGAAATACATATATAGATTACGTCTTGGGGCAAGGTCCGATGATATTTGGTCATTCTCCTAAATTCCTGCTTGAGGCAGTAAACAAAGCCTCAGAGTCGGGTCAGCTCTTCGCCGGTCAGCACTTACTAGAATTAGAGGCAGCTGAAGCCGTAAAAGAATTGGTACCAAATGCTGAGTTAGTACGATTTGCTAGTTCAGGAACTGAGGCAGTTGAAGCTGCCTTTAGGTTAGCTAGGGCATATACAAAACGAAACAAAATAATCAAATTTGAAGGCCAATATCACGGTTGGTCAGATAGTGTCCTATTTAATACCGCCTCTCCTTTGAGTACCCCCAATCCAAACGGATCCATTAACGCCTCCGCTATGAGTCAAGGAATGGCGGAAGCTTCAGATTCAAATCTGATAATTTTGCCGTGGAATGACTTTGAAGCTGTAGTTTCGACATTTGATCAAAACGGTGGCGAGATTGCGGCAGTTATTACAGAGCCCATTATGTGTAATACAAACTGTATTATGCCGAAACCCGGCTATCTCGAGCATCTGAAAGAATCTTGCATGAAAAACAATTCTTTACTCATATTTGATGAGGTTATAACAGGATTTAGAGTCAGTGCCGGTGGAGCCCAAGAATTATTTAACATCACACCAGACTTAGCCACTTTCGCCAAGGCTGCCGCCGGGGGCTACCCAGTATCAATCCTTACAGGTAAAAGGGAAATAATGTCCATGATAGGTTCTGGTGAAGTAATGCATGGAGGCACCCTGAACGCGAATGTTATGTCGATGGCGGCAACAAAAGCCTCAATGGAGCGTTTATCTGACAAAGAGGCACAGACAAACAAAAAATTGAACGATTTAGGAGGGAGCCTTATGAAAGGGCTCAAAGAAATTAATGCCAGACTGGAGCTTGGTATGCTTATTCAAGGGCCAGGTTCAGTTTTTGCGGTCAGTTTTACAGAGGGCAAAGAGGTCTTCGACTACAGGAGCCATGTTGAGAATTCTGCCACAGATAAATACTCAACATTTGTCACCGGGATGATGCAAAAAGGAATCAGGATAAATTCAAGAGGCATATGGTTCCTGTCAGAAAGCCACACTGCTCAGGACATCCAGAAGACTCTGTCCGCTGCGTCGGAAGTTCTAGAATCAATGGCTTTCTAGGAGACTACCTCGTCCGTTCATATATTTGAACTCGATGTCTATTACTCTCAGTGACATAAATGCGACCTGAATCGTCAATTTTTACGGAAGTAGGTCCCCAAAAGAATTTTTCTATATGTGCCGATTCTTCATGTGGATCCCCGCCAAATTGGCCTGCATCGGGTTCTAAATTAGATCGAGATCGCGGTTCTGCTTCTTCGTAGTTACCTTCAAAATATTCATCTGCCCATTTCGATATCGTAGCTTGTCCCCTTAGGGTCTCTATAAAATTCCCATCTTTGTCTAGAATAACCAGTCTTTCATTTCCCCAGTCAGTCACATAAATATATCCCTCACCGTCAACAGCAACACCTGATGGATTTTTGAATTCACCATCGCCTGACCCCGAGGTGCCAAAGGCTCTAAGAAAACTTCCAGAGGAATCATATTTTGCTATACGGTCATTAGCCCAATCAGCAACATAGACAGAATTATCTTCACCTACACAAACCCCCCATGGCATTCTTAAATCACCCTCACCACTATTACCAAAGCTCATAATAAAGGTCCCATCTTTGCTGAACTTCTGAATCCTATTATTCAAGTGATCTGCAACAACAAGATTTTGTTCATTATCAAATGCAATGCCTGAAGGTCCCATCAGTTGCCCTTCATTTGTCCCTGCTGCACCCCAATGCTTAATCGGATCACCTTCATGGGAAAAGATATTGATACGATTGTTTTGTTCGTCGCTTACATAAACATTACCTTCAGCGTCTGCTGCCATACCGGTAGGCCACCTGAACTCTCCTACCCTTTCACCGTACCCCCCATAAATCCCAAAATATTCGCTGTCGATGTCATACATAGTAATTCGCAATTGAGCCGTTGCTGGGACGTATGCTCTGCTGACTGTATGCATTCTGCCATCTTTACCAATAGCAGTGTCAACTGGAAACATGAAACCTCTCCCGTCCATGACACATATCCCAATGGTATGACTGTATTTTAGAAAAGAAGTTTTGGTTTGAGTTGTTGTCATTAAATCATCCACAAATAATTAAGATTGTTGAAATTCGGGAACCGAAGCAACGACACTTATCACTTCAGAAATCTTTTGGATAGCAGTGTCTTTGTCCTTGGCTAAATCTATACCCGATATGCCGTTCTCCTCAGCAAATTCAATCAATGTGTTATGAATATAATCAGAGGTTTGAATCGCACCTAATTGAGACAAACATTGATCTACACATTCTTCAGCAGACATGGAATCACCGGCTTGGGCTATCACATTCCCCACAATTTTTCTAACCCCAGGCTTGGAGAGATCTCCCAGATGCTGGGAAGCGAAATTAACGCGTTCCGTCAAGGAGCCAGTTTCTATCCATTCCAACCCTTGGTGCCAACCTTCCACCGAAGGAGGATTTAGTAATTGCTGTCCCATAAAGGTGACCTGGCTATTCCGTTCGGAAATTCGAATATTTGGGGTTCCAAATTCCTCAGTAGTTCTGAGTACATTACCCGCCAATTCGGCTGGGCTTTTAATCTTTTTATAATGACAGGTTTCAGATTTGAAAAAATCAGATTTGAAAAGAACTCTAATCATCTCCCCAATATCATAGCCACTGTCAAAATAAGCTTTTTCTAATATAGAAATGGCTCCCATGTCCTGAGGGTCTTTGTAAGGCCAGGAGGGCACTGGAGGTTCGTCGGCAACAAAGAAATGATATAAATGCCGAGATATGAACCTAGCAGTTGCAGGCTGTTCGCAAATGATCTTAATTATTTCTTCTCCATTGAAATTTCCCTTGCGCCCCAGAAAAGTTTTCTCACCATCATCGTGATCATCTTCTTTGTACTCATACCGCCACGCCAATTTGCCATACGGCATTATTGAGTTACGAATAGCTAACTCCTTAATATAGTCAGAATTCGCAATACTCCATCCTGTGAACGCTCTTGAACACTCCTTAATATCATCCTCGCTATAATTTCCAACTCCCATCGAGAATAGCTCAAGGAGTTCACGACCATAATTTTCGTTAATAGCCCCGTCATGATTATCAACATTGTCTAGCCATATGATCATTGCCGGGTCTTTAGAAAGTTTAAGTAAAAGTTCATCCAGTTTCCCCAGTCCATGGCTACGAAACATCCTAAGCTGATCACTCATGGGCTTACCATTGGTTACTTTTGTGTATCCGGTGGCAAAAACGTTGTGCCAGAAAAGGGCAATTTTCTCCCTTAATGGGGAATCAGTAGAGACCAGCCTATACAACCAATAGGAACCGGCTCCGGATGTATCGTGAGTAACTGACTGATCCGGAAAATAGCGCCTAACTAAAGCATCGTTTATACGAGAAGAATCAAGGTCATCTATCAATCCATCAACTACCTTTTCGTAACCGACAGAAAGATATTCATCCAACTGTTCTTTTGTTGATCCAAATCCGGCTCTCCTAAGCAAATGGGCCATCAATTTAATATTCGGACTTGTAGTCACCATTGTTTTCACTTACCTCAGTAATGTCTTCAGGTACCTTAATCATGCAAGTTCAATGTAATTTATCACAAACTTCAGAGCTAATCACGACTACAGATAGGATTTTCACTCCTCTTTTTGTAAGATTCACATTATTAACTTCAAACGGAATCCAGCGGTTAAATTAAGGAGCTTATTTTGCCCATTGCTGAATTAGAGGGTGCAAACATTCATTTTGAGCGAAGAGGAGTCGGAGAAGCAACCTATGTCTTCTGTCATGGACTAGGAAGTAATGGCATCAAATTTGAAAAAGAAGATATGGATTGGTACGCAAAGTACTTCGACGTTATTTCTTGGGATAACCGCGGATTAGGCAGGTCAGGGTCTTCTGAAAAATATTCCCTCCCCCTATATGCAACAGACTTGAAAAACCTACTCCAGTATTTAAACATCAGTAAGTCGATTATATTTGGAGTCTCTTGGGGTGGGGTTCTGGCACAAAAGTTTGCAACCATGTTTCCTGAAATGTGTTCGGCTATCATCTTGGATTCTACTTCGAGTGAAGTCAATCAAAAGGCTTCAGAAAATTGGTACACTCGAGGAGAAATCGCACGATTAGGTATGGAAAACGCTTTGGCGGGGAGGAAGTTAACGGAGGCATTTGATGGCCATAGGACAGCTTCGACTAATGTTCAGCCAGATGTCTCGAGTGAACATCTCAATTCGTATGTCGCCCAATGCCGCGCAACAGCAGGCTTAAGAGAGCATCCTCTAACTCACGAATTAGCCTCCATAGGGCTGCCGGCACTCATTGTTGGCGCAGGCAAGGACAGTGTAGCTGGAGCAGGAGGTTCGGTAATATTAGGTCGGACCTTAACAAATTCTGAATTACACATATTCCAAGAGGCCGGCCACGGAGTATATGCCACTGAAAGAGAAGAATTCCGCCAAGTTTTAATTAAGTATTTAAAAAAGATTGCTTTAATTTAATCCCTTTCCGTGATGACGGGTAATGCAATCGTTACCCTCGCTCCTCCTTTTGGGCTTTCCACAATTTTTACGGTTCCGGAATGAATTTCCACCTGCTGCGTAACTAGAGACAAACCTAAACCGGAACCTAGTGAATGGCTATTAGAACCTCTCTGAAATCTTTCTAAAACCAAATTTCTCTCATGTTCTTCGACTCCCATCCCATTATCGTCCACATTAATGTAGAGCGACTCGCTATCAATACTGACAGTTATATCAATTTCCAAGTTTTCTTTAGAAATATTGGAATGAACGTAAGCATTTTCTATCAAATTGTTGAACATCACAGTTAGACCTTCACGCCAGGCGTTTACAAGGGGTGGAGGATCCGAAAACTGTAGATTAATATGACCACCGCCTTGACTCCTCATTTGACGAGCGGTCAGTTCCTTGAGAAGGGACGTTAAATCCACTTCTTCAAAAATGGTTTCCTCCGAGAGATCTCCTCGTGCTAGCAATCTCAATGACTCGAGTGTTGAGAAAAGCCTCTCTTGCTGATTTATAACATCTTCTAATATGTTTCTTCTTTCATCAGCCGGCATTTCCAAATGTCGTTCAAGAAGCTCCAAATTCATCTTCATACTAGTTAAAGGGGTTCTCAATTCATGAGCCAAATTGGATGCAAATCCCCTAGAGGTCTCAAGAGCCCTCTCAGTTTGATTGGAACTAACACCTAATCGCGAAATCATCGAGTTCAAACTTTGGCTTAGGACTTTGACTTCAGATAAAGAATACAAATGCTCTACAGGTATTCGAATAGATAAATCTGAAGAATCATTTATGTTTTCCGCATAGTTTTGTAGCCGTTTCAAAGGTTTTAAAAGAACTCCGCAAAGGATCCATGTTATTAAAGCGGACAATAAAATGGCTATTATTCCCACAGAAATAAAAGTCTTCCTGAAATCCTGCATCGTTGTACTTATAAAATCTCTGGAAACTGCAACTTGAATACCTATTTGGTCAAATTTCCCGGCTCGAGGGGCAACGGGAATCTGCAGCGTTTTAGTTAAAACTCTCCACTCTTTTCCATCCACGGTGACATTGGAATACCCATTACTTGACGTGGTCAGTATTTCAGGGAACCCGTCAGTATATAGAAAGAGATCGTTATTCAAAAAAATTCGAGTGGGAATTTGAACGTCAAACAAGTTATCCACAGAGGCATTCGACATGTCGGTCCGTTGGACAAAGCGCCGTAATTTTAAGATTGTAGAAAGTGAGCCCTCAGATGACACAGCCTGGACTTGCCAGCTCAGCCTCGCGTCTATCTGTTTACGGAGATCCTCTTCTGTTAGTTGATTTATCACCGCGCCAGAAAATATGACGATTAATGTGCCTACAAAAGATACCAGTAACGTTATTAAAAATCTAAAGCTCACTTCTTTAATACGAACCCCACTCCACGAACCGTCTCTATAATTCTCTCTCGTCCACCGATTTCCAATTTTTTACGTAAATATCCAATGAAGACATCTACAACATTTGTATCTACGTCAAAATCATATCCCCAGACCCTGTTCAACAACTGTTCTCGGCTCATCACCAGGCTTAGATTGTTTGCCAAAACATGAAGAAGATCGAATTCTTTCTTGGTCAAATCTAAGGAACGACCATAATATTCTGCACTCCGGCGCAATGGATCAACGATTAATTCCCCGACAGACAAAATTTTGGAATCAACAACTGAACGTCTCCTGAGCAATGCGTGGATGCGAGCCAGTAATTCATCAAAGGAAAAGGGTTTTACCACGTAATCATCTGCCCCAGCCTCCAGACCTGAGACCCTATCCGATACCTCGTCTCTAGCAGACAAAATGCATATCGGGATATCGATATCAAGACTTCTAAGGTATTTGGTAACCTGTATGCCGTCCACTTCCGGCATATTAATATCAAGGATCAGTATGTCAGGTAGATCTTTTTCTATTTCCTCGATGGCTATTTCACCATTCAAGGCTGAGCGAACTTTGAAGCCCTCGAATCGCAAACTTCTTTCAAGGGCTTCGCAAATTGCAACATCATCATCTGCTATCAGTACGGATGAAGTCATGAGACACCTATTTATCAGTAAGTAACTTTTTTAGGTTGCCTTTCCAAGTATAGAAGTTTATTGCTGGCCTCTTCCTGGGTTATCTCACCAGATTCCACTGCAGCCGAAATCTTCGCCTTTATATCTTCAATGTCCATCATAGGTTTTTTGTGATGGTGTCTCTTACCATGCCACTTCTTACCCTTCTCTTTCCTTTCTTCCAAACCTGCCAATTTGGCATCAGCTTCCTCTTGAGTTATTTCACCAGACTCCACTGCAGCTGCTATCTCAGCCTTTATCGATTCAAGTTTGGCAGGATTGCTATCATGTCCACGGAACTTTTTTTCCAATAAGGAAATGGCCGCATCGACTTGGTCCTGAGTGATCTCTTCATTCTGAATTGCTGTCTGGATTCTGGCTTTTAATGCATCGATATTAATCTCAGCAGGAAGAGAATCTAGTGAAGTAAGCGAATCAGTCCGTGTTCCGTTGGGATCATCCGCGTAGATAGGGGAACAAGCCACAGTCGCTAGGCCCATGGGTAGTATCAGCATTCCTGCTAATATGAGTTTTATGTTTCTTAAACGAATCATTTTCTTCTCCAAATAGTATTATCCAATAATTTGATAGGAAAAGACTAGTAAAGTTTTTTGAAAATACTATGTGATATTTTTAAGAAAACTCTAAGATTTACAACTCCGATAAGCCTGATAATAAAATGTTAAATTGGATTTTTATGAAATCTCATCATGCTTAAGCGGATATATTTTAATTATTGTCAGGTAAATATATATGGGCGTCTTCGAACGGTATCTTTCGGTCTGGGTTGGGTTATGCATAGTTGCTGGAGTAATGCTTGGTAACATTCTCCCTGATATTTTTCAGCAGATCGCTGAAATTGAATATGCCCATGTAAATCTAGTTGTAGCATTTTTGATATGGGTAATGATTTACCCAATGATGGTGCAAATAGATTTCTCCTCCATTAAAGATCTTAAGAGCAAACCATCCGGCCTTATTCTGACGCTAATCGTCAATTGGCTTATCAAACCTTTTACGATGGCTGCACTTGGATGGCTTTTCTTCAAGGTTATATTTGCTGGTTGGGTAGATACAGATACTGGTACTGAATACATTGCAGGAATGATTCTTCTTGGGGTAGCACCCTGCACCGCAATGGTCTTTGTATGGAGCCAACTAACTAAAGGGGACCCGAATTACACCTTAGTCCAGGTATCTGTTAATGACGTAATAATGATTTTTGCTTTCGCACCGATTGCTGGTTTATTACTTGGTATGAGCGACATTGGGGTTCCATGGGACACCTTATTTTATTCAGTTCTTTTGTATGTGCTTTTGCCTCTAGTGGCAGGAGTTATATCTCGTAGACTACTAGAGAAGCCGAAGGGAGACTTAAACCTGTTCAGTTTCATGGCCGCATTAAAACCATGGTCCATCTTAGGTTTGCTGTTAACGGTGGTTTTACTATTCGGATTTCAGGCTGAGGTGATCTTGAAAAAACCACAGGCCATCGTACTTATAGCTATTCCTCTCTTAATTCAAACGTACGGAATCTTTGCTTTAGCATATGGTTCCGCAAAATTTTTAAAAATAGAACACAACATTGCAGCTCCGGCCTGTTTGATCGGTACTTCCAATTTTTTCGAGCTTGCAGTAGCAGTTGCAATATCTCTCTTTGGGCTTAATTCTGGCGCGGCATTAGCAACCGTTGTTGGCGTCCTTGTTGAGGTTCCCGTGATGCTGTCATTAGTGTACCTAGTCAATCGTACAAAGCATCTATTTCCTGAATAATAAAAAGGTCCTAATTGCTCTTCTGCTCTCAAAGTCCTAATATGCACCTTATCGTGAAAAGAAATAGGACTAAAAGAGGTAATCTGAAATGGCTACTCCAGGAACGGAAATCATAGAGCTTGAAACCGGCGTATTCGCCCGATTGCATGAAGGACTAACCAACGCCGGGATCATCGTAGGAGATGACAGCGTTCTAATAATTGATTCCTTGAGGGTTCCCTCCTTTGCGAGAGATTTGATCAAAGACGTCAAAGATATTACCGATAAGCCGATTCAATTTGTTATAGACACTCACTCACATTGGGATCATTCTTGGGGTAATGAAGAATTCCCTGATGCCACAATCATTGGTCATAAAAATTGCTACGCAGAAATGATTGATGTCGAATGGAACGAACAATGGCGAAAAAAGGTTACCAGTTCAAATGATCCTTGGTCAGAAGAAGGAAATATAGTAAATATAACTCCGCCTAATATGACTTTTGAAACGAGTATGCAATTATATTTTGGAGGGAGAGAATTAGATCTGAAATATTTCGGAAGGGCCCATACAAGCGGAGACATATACATTCATTTACCCAAGGAAAAAATTGTATTTACAGGCGACGTGGCCCAAGATGGTGGAGTTCCATATTTGGGAGACTGCTACCCCGTTGATTGGCCTGACACAGACAATAAATTGGCCGCACTGCCGATAGAAAGATTTATGTCGGGACACGGCCCGATCGGTGACCATAAAGCACTAGAAGGTGCGAGGGATTTCATCCACAATTTGGTTGATTCAGTGAAATCTGCAATAGCCGATGGACAAAATTCCGTTCAGGCAAGTGAGTCGGTCATAGCCCAATTAACACCGGAGTATGGAAACTGGCGTTCATTTGATCGCATCGGTGAAAATTTAACTAGTGTCTATGAAAAATTGAAAGTCTAAATTGACTAGATGTCAGACCGGCAGGTTGAGAATCTAATTACAACTAATCAAGAGAAAAGTAGCTCATACAGATGGGTCGTTTACGGTTTGTTTGTAATCTGTAACACTTTTGGCTTCCTTGTAGCAAACACAATAGGTATTTTGCTTCCTTCTATAACCGCAGATCTAAATCTATCGCCAACACAGCAAGGAATGCTAAGTTCTGCGCCTTATTGGGCTAATGTTGTGTTGATGATAATAATAGCCCTCTGGGTTTCTCAATTTCCTCCTAAAATATTGGCTTTAGTGACTGTTCTTTTGGGTGGTGTTTTGGTTTTAATGCAGGCCTGGTCTCAAAGCTTTATTGCTATCTTCGTTGCAAGACTCCTCTTTGGAGTCACGATGATAGCCAGAGAGCCTGCTAGGGCCCTATTAATACGCCAATGGATTCCACAGAATCAAGTTAATCATGCAGGGGGCATTTCCAATCTGTTCTTTGGGATAATGGTTAGTGGTGGAGTATTAATGATGCCAGTGCTTCTTAATTATTTTGGTGGTAACTGGCGAAATGTAATGATCACCTTTGCCTTTATCTTTTTTGCCCTCGCACTAGTATGGGGCATTTTCGGTAAGGAAAATCCAATTGCGGAAGAGGCATCGGACAAGTCAACCAATGAACTAGAGATATTCAAACGAGTGCTTAGTTTTAAGGACGTATGGTTTGCCGGAATTGGATTTATGGGCGCCCTGATGTCATTTGCATCCTTCAACAGCTTCCTCCCTACTTTATTCGTAGACTTCTACGATATAAGTCTCAGTAAATCGGGCCTAATAATTGCGCTTTACATTTTGCCAGGCGGGTTTTCAGGACTCACTTTCGGATTGTTATCTAAATCTTCCAGATCACGAAGCGGTATATTGATGATTTCAGGAATAATCATCTCAATGAGTTTTTTAAGTATGACCTTGATAGATAGTTATCACTTGTTAATTGGAATAGCAATCATAAACGGCATAGCCTGGGGGTTTTTCCCATTATTATTCATGGTTCCGTTCCACATAAAAAATATTCGTCCCAGGGAAATTGCTGTCTCATCTGCAACTGTAATGACTATGGCAGCGGTAGGATCTTCAATAGGACCAACTCTAACGGGGTTTTTACAGGAGTCATTAGGTAGTTTGGAAATCTCGCTGAGATTTATGGCCTTCTCACCGTTAACTCTTTTTATAGCAGGCTTTCTACTACGTAAAACACCTCAAAGTAATTGAGCTACTATGTACTCTTAGAAAACAGCCAATTTCAATAATTCAGGGAAAATATGAACCAACCAAACTTCATACTTATTTTGGCAGATGACATGGGCTATTCAGACCTTGGATGTTACGGGTCTGAAATAAATACCCCAAATATAGATTCTCTTGCGTCTACCGGAGTCAGATTTTCTCAAATGTATAATTCCGCGAGATGCTGTCCTTCCAGGGCTGCATTGCTAACTGGGTTGAATCCACAACAAACCGGGGTGGGTCACATGGTGTCAACTTTTGGGCAACCTAATTCCATTACTGTTCCCGCCTACCAAGGGTACCTCAACGAAACCTCAGCAACTATCCCAGAAGTCCTGAAGACAAACGGATATAACACTTATATGTCGGGTAAATGGCATGTGGGTGGTGGCTATGATCTAACTGACGCATCAACGTGGAATCCAGGGGATAAGACCCATCCCACACCTACGCAAAGAGGATTTGATGAGTTTTTTGGCATAGTGGCTGGAGCAGCCAATTTTTTCCATCCGAGAACTCTCATGAAAAATGACGAAGTATTAGATATCGATACCTCTGATTTTTACCTGACTGACGCGATTAGTGAGAATGCAGTTTCAATGCTAGAAACAGCAACCAAGGATAATAAACCCTTCTTCATGCATGTTGCTTATACCGCACCGCATTGGCCCTTACATGCCTATGAAGAAGACATTGCCAAATATGTCGGCAAGTATAAACATGGTTGGGACCAGATCAGAACAAGTAGGCACGAAGAACTAAAAGGTATGGGAATACTTGATTCTAGATGGGAAATATCACCACGTGATTCTTCATCGAGACCCTGGAATACAGTGGAAGAACAAGAGTGGGAAGATCTTCGCATGGCCGTATATGCGGCGATGATAGACCGAATGGATCAAGGTATAGGTAAAATACTAGCTAAGCTGAGGGAATTAGAACTTGATGAAGATACCGTGGTCATGTTCCTTTCTGACAATGGTGGTTGCGCAGAATTTTTAGCTGAAGAAACAGAGCGCCCAACCCCTTTACAGTATTCCACCCCAACACCAGATGGTAGAAAAATTCAAATTGGTAACAGCCGAGACTTTAAACCTGGACCAGATGATACTTTTATGAGTTACGACTTACCGTGGGCCAATGCCAGCAATACACCTTTCCGTTTGTTCAAAAGGTGGACACATGAGGGTGGTATATCCACCCCATTTATTCTCAATTGGCCTCAAAAAATAAAGAATCCATCAATAGTTCATGATCCAACTCACATAATAGATATTGCTGCCACGATATATGAGGCAGCGAATGCGACTTATCCCAAAGAATACGGTGGGAATCTGATTACCCCATTAGAGGGAGAGAGTTTCCTCAAAGTTACAGATAGTGCCAACTGGAATAGGAGAAAGCCAATATTTTGGGAGCACGAAGGTAGCCGAGCTATGCGAGATGGAGAATGGAAACTGGTTAGTGAAGTGGGAGAGGGATGGGAACTCTATAATATGAGCGAGGATAGGACTGAATTGAGCAATTTGGCTGAGAAGGAAAAAGATCGCCTTTCAAAAATGCGAAATTCATATCTTGAATGGATGCAAAGATGTGGCGTTGAGGAATGGCCAATCCCACCACAGACGTGGAATCCCGTGATGCACTCACCTCATTCTCATAGCTCTGGTCGCTGATAAGCGATTATATCTTCAACAGCCTTTGCGCATTTCCACCCAAGATAGCCTCTTTACTTGAGTCATCTAAAAATTGCATTTGAGATATCCATTCAGGTGGTGAATCCAATCCCATATCGAATGGAAAATCGCTACCCAATAGGACTCTATCTGAACCAACTTTGTTTACCAAATATTGCAATTCCTCTGGTCCGTGTGTCAGGCAGTCATAATATATTTTCTTCAGGTAATCACTTGGTAGAGATGTGATATTCCGTTTCGATTCTGGCCTAACTTGGAAGCCTCGATCCATCCTAGGCATACCAAAACATGCGTAACCACCACCATGAGCAAAACACAATTTAACATCTGGGCACTCGTCTAGCAGCCCTCCGAAGATAATGCTAGCTATCGCCATAGTATTGTCTAAAGGATTACCTATCGTGTTAGCAAAATAGAAACTTTTCATTCTATCCGCACCAGCAGGCGCATGTGGATGAAAAAACAGGAATGCGTCCAGATCTTCTGCGGCTTTGAAAAAAGGCCACAAAGATCGGTCATCATAATTTAATCCATTAACATTGGTTGAAAGTTCTGCACCTTTAAATCCATTTTGCATAGCCCATTTCAATTCTGAAACAGCTCTGTTTACGTCTTGTAAGGGAACATTAGCCAATGCTTGAAAACGTTTAGGATCATAATTCACATAGCTCAACAAATCCTCATTCACTAACCTTGCACTTTCTGCCCCTTCATCAGGATCTAGGTGATAATTAAAGAAATAAGGAGGGGTCGATACGACCTGCATGTCCACCTTTATGGAATCCATAAGATTAATTCGATCCTCTATATTTAGACGCCAGTTATCCTCAATCGGTCCAGCAAAGCGATTCATGGTATCTACGTAGGAGTTTCCATCATTCTGGACGAGTTTGGCCCCAAACCAAGTTTGTCCTTCATCAGAAGCTTGCCAAAACTGTGTAGGGATTACATGGCTATGGATATCAATATTCATATATGTACCTTATTTCACCCGGTGTCCTTTCGGAGCACTAGCGGTCAAATTAACATCACCCGGAAGGTATAAGGCGTTTCCTTGTTCACTTTTCATCTCCCCGTGTTCAATAAGAGTTTTACCTCTTTGCATTGAAAAAACAGGTTTACCCAAAATTTCTTTACCCTCGAACATGGTGAAATCTGCTTTGCAATGCTGTGCTTCGGCAGAAAGAACATGTTTCATGGCGGGATCAAACAAAACTATGTCAGCATCAGATCCAGGTGATATGGTTCCTTTCTGAGGGTAAAGCCCAAATATTTTCGCCGGATTTTCGCACATAACTTGAACCAATCGCATCATAGTAATACGGCCTTGATTCACACCCTCCTCATAGACAACAGGAAGCATTTGTTCTGTCCAATTTCCCCCAAAACTAGCTTCAAATATACTGGCATTCTCGTCAATTTCTTCCATAGCTTCTACTGCGGCTGAACTTCTACCACCGGCATATTTATGAGCTTTGCTGAACCCGCAAAAATCGCTGGCAATAGTGTCAATTACATTGTTCTGTAAGCCTTCCCACATGGCAATATTATCTTCCCGTTCCCTTAATGGAGGTCCTATTTTAGCTAGTGCCCCATGTTCCATTAAGGTATCGTTTGTTAAATCAAGATATTGTGGGCAAGTCTCTGTAAATACGTTGTTACCTTCCTCTCGATATCTTCGAAGGACGTCTAGCACTTCCCTTGCGCTCAAGTGGACGACATAGAGCGGACAATCTGTTACCGACGCATAAGTCGCGGCACGGTTGGCGGCCTCAACTTCAAGGATTCGCGGCTGAGATTTCGCATAATATTCCCGAGAGGTATGTCCTTCATCGATGAAATTATCTGTCAGAAAGTCAATACAATATCCATTTTCAGCATGGACCATAGCGATGCCTCCAGCCTCAGCTGCCAAAGACATTGCTTTAAGCATACGATCATCTGGCATCATCATTCCTCTTCTAGGGTAGGTCATATACATTTTGAACGATATGATGCCATTCTCAATTAGTTTAGGAACTTCAATCTCAACATCATCATCACCGAATAAGATCGCATGGACGCCGAAATCCAAATATGAAATTTCGTTTGATTCTTCGATAAATCTATCTATGGTTTCAGAGGTAGTGCCTTCTATACCTCGGCTTCTCATATTTTGCATAAACGGAATTACAGTGGTGATTCCTCCAAAAGCAGCACTTAGGGTGAAAGAATCCATCTTGTCTAAATTGATTGGGTGATTATGTGCATCGATTAGACCTGGCAGCACATACAGACCTGTAGCATCTATGGTCCGCTTAGCTTCAATATTGGATGGATGTGGTGAAACATCGATTATTTTTTCACCTGTAACAGCAACATCCATCTTTGTGGTGGAAGAACCGCTAACTAATAGACCCCCAGAAATTAAAATATCTGCAGTTGTGGAAGTCATTGCTTTTCCCCTTTAACAGCTTGGTTGAATCCTATTTAATTCTCACCACTCTTATTTCTTATTCAAAATCACTAATCCAGGATATATTGGCTTGTAATAGTTCCTCGTCTGAGCAGGAATCCAAATCGTTGTCTATTAAGATAAGGTTTTTATCTGTCCAATCTCTGACCTGAGTTAATCCTGAAATCGTAACACTATTGGTGGTCAACATCTTCAATGCTTCACAAACTGTAACTCTTTCTTCGATGTTTACGGTGGCCCCGCTGCTAGTTTGGCGAGTCACAGATGAATATACAGTCTTGATTGGGTCTGGGCTAGTTACCGGACAGTCTGAAGAGGCTCCGACAACAATTCCCGCGGATAAGAGACTATTTAATCTGTAGAGTTTGTTAATTCTTGATGCGGCATCAGAATTCAAATACCCATCACCCCTCTCATATATAAAAGATGGTTGGGTAGAAACATTTAAGGAAATTGCAGACATCTTGTGAATTTGATCATCCGTTAATTCCGATGCATGCTCTATTCGATCTCCTGCAAGAAAATCATCAGATAAAACGTTAATGACAATATCCGTGGAATCCTTATCTATTGAATGAATTGCAACGGGAAATCCAAAACTGTGGCACTCTCTGACAATTTCTTTAAGGCCGCTTTCATCAGGATAAATGGACCCAGAGGAACTCGTAAGCATTATTTTAACCGGACCTACAGTAATACCATTTTTTCGGGATCTAAATTTCATTCCGAGGTCTACAAAATCTCTTAGGGAATCAAACCCTAGCATAAATAAAAGTTCCATATTGGGAGCATATTCGTCGAGATATTCACTCAACAATTGATATCTAGAAACATCGTTGAAATGAGTGGCGTCGGTCAGGTCATTTATTCCATGAGCATGGATTGTACTAAAGGCTTTTCCTAGCCCCTTTCTAAGCTCAAATTGGCCAATTACTGGGAGTCTGTTATCAAGATATTCACCTGCCTCCAAAAAAACCCCGTTTAATCTACCATCAGACAAGTGCCGCTGAAAGGTAACTCCTTCAGGTTCATCGGTGGAATCACCTATGCCGGCCAAATGCATTGCCGCCGAATTCAAAACATGAGCGTGGCCAGAGCGTGTTTGAATTCTAAGTGGGCGTTCAGGTAGAGCTTCATCTAGCAGAGCATTGTCGACTTGTAGGTTTCCAGGCATGTTCGTCAACCCGTGGTCCATACCACTCACACGCACTACATCCGCGTTTCGCTGATCCCGGGCTGCTTTTCTCACTGACCTTATGAAAACTTCTTTTGAAAGGCTTCCCAATCCAATATCATATGCTAGTAGGTTTGCTGCATAACTTAAAAGATGCATATGGGTATCGTGAAATGATGGGGTCACCGTCAACCCAGTCCCATCTATTTCCTGTAGGTTCGCTGGCGTAAATCCTTTCACATCTGGCGTTGGTCCAAAAGAGGCTTTGCCCTTGCAGTCGATTAAAAGCGACTGATCGCGCTCAAATGCCAGCCCGTTAAATACAGTAATGTTTGAAAAGATCCGCCCTCTAATAGCCTCGCCCATTAAACGCGATAGCTAGGACTATTGTATGACCGATCTGGAGGAAGCTTCGATTCTTCGAACGACTATTTTAGAACGATCCATCATTGCTGGAATCTTGGGTCCGATTTCATTTTTCCAAGTATCACTTTCGTAGACAGCTTCGTACAGCTTTTCTCTCTCTTCCTCGCTTTCAAAGCGTCGTAGCCAAATATATAGATCGTCCTCTTCCTGACCAGTGAAACTGCCTAAAATAACCATTCCTTTCGATACCTGGAACGGTATGATCTCTTCTTCCATAAATTTAACCCAATTATCTCTCTCTCCATTGGGGCACCTATATTCTCTAAGTTCGAAAAACATTTTTCCTCCTATTTTTCTTTTAATTTCATTACTGGCTCTTCTTCAATGCGCAGAGCTACCAATCGAAAACACTAAGATACTAGATACCACGTATAGAGCCAATAGCACAACGCATTCCAAGGTTACTATTCGGCCTATAGAAACCTTCGCCTTACTAATTACCGGCACCAAAACTGCAGTCGTCATCAAGATAGCTATAATTGCAGTCACTGAATGTACTGGGGATACTACGCTCCAAAGTGGTCCGTCTGTGTATGCCACATCATCGAGGAACAAAACAAACCCCATATTGAACAAATTACTTCCCAACAAATTTGAGATTGCCAATTCTGGAGCCATTATTCTGATCGCTGCAATTGAGGCTGCCAATTCCGGTAGAGATGTACTTAGGGCGAGAAACTGAGTGCCCATGAAGCTTTTTTCCCAACCCATTTTATCTGCGAGACTATCTCCGGTATGAGCCAAAAAGTATGCCGCTATCACTACGATCAGTGCCGATGTCCCATAAACTAAACTTGCTCTTGTCAAACTAGCTGAGGCATAGATATTTTGTTCTTCATAAGAGTCTGTTCCTTGTTCTTCTTTAAAAATTGCGAACAAAGCAGCTAGGAAAACCAATATTAGTACTAGGGATACAGGACTAACAGGCCAGCTCTCGGCCAAACTCAAATTTCCATGGATCAATATACCTATACCGCCTAAGGCGATAAGCACTACCGACAAAACCCCCACAAGGGCGGGCGCGCTGCCTAAGGAACTAAGAATCGGTCCTCTCCGCCACATAAGATCGAGCACCCCTATTATTAAAAGATTGAAAAGATTACTCCCAAAGGCATCTCCGGCAGCAAGGTCAGCCCCTCCAGACCCTCCTACCGACAAAACTGAACTCACCCCAGTGGCCAATTCAGGTAGTGAGGTGGCCGTGGCTAGTAAAACAACTCCAACAAAAGAGCGACCTAAACCAGTTTTAAAGGCAATTATGTCGGCATTTTTAGTAAGTTGAGTGGCTGAGACAAGGATCGTTCCAGCAAGACCGGCTAATACTATCCAAAGAACAGGTAAAGACAATGAATCCAAAACAAATCTCCAACTAAATTATGTGCGTAAATTAAACGAGTAAGTAGCGGTACCCAGAGGGTAATATATTCAGAAGACTAGGTAGTAGAAACCAAAAGATCGGTCCGATTTCTCCATTTTTTCAAAAATCTACCATAATTTTTCTTACTCAATTCGTCTCGTTCACCTTCCGATAAAGCCGTCCAGCCCCTATGCTCGTGTAATTCCATGGGCAAGTTGTGGTCAGCAATTATCTCAAATCCTTTTTCTTTGAATTGGAAACTAAAATCCAAATCCAGATTTCTATAATACCTAAAAGACTCCCTCATTAGACCAACTTTCTCTATATCTCGCCGCCTGAGTGCGAAACAGTATCCTTGCATTGCGTCCATGTCTCCGGACTCGCCTTCCCCGTCATGAAAATGCAACAAATCCTTTGTCCGAAGGCCGGCTAGTCCAGCTATCCCCACCTTCGGGGAGTCCAGGAGTTCACCTATTCGGTCGACAAAATTTCCTTTTATCTCAACACTGGGATCTAGGAGTATAAAAATTTTGCCCCTAGCTACCTTCAGCAGAACATTTTTGGCAGCACCATCCCCGATCGTGTGATCCGAATGTATGACTTTGAGGTTCTTATGCGCCGTAGACATTTCTTCCAGCACTTCCCCAGTAGAATCTGAGGATCCATTGTCTACAACGAGTATTTCAGTATGCTCTGGGTCAGTCCACTTGATTACACTGGATATACAACGCTTTGTATCTTCCGGAAACCCAGTCACAACCACACCGACCGTTATGGGGAAAAGAGATACTTCGGCTATGTTAGAGGAAACTTCAGCGGAAGAAGATATTGTCTTCCATTTCTCTTCCCTGATTTCTGAGCGATTCTTGATCCGAATTACAGAATTGTCTGCTGTATCTTCTACAAGATACCCTTTGGCTTCAATCTCACTTCTTATCCGGTCGGATGCCTCATAATCAGAAGTCGCTCTCAATGAAGCCCTTTCCTTAGATTTATTAATGATACTCTCTGGCAAATCGTACATGTTTGAAGTTAAATTCAAACCTAACCCCATGACATTATCGACTCTTCTGATTACTTCTGCCTTACCAGAATCCTCGATATCCGATGACTCAACTAACCTCCACACACCATCTAACAATCCTGGCATATCTAGGTCTTCACACACTTTTTCAAGAAGCCTTTTATTCCATTCCTCTATTTTTTCATTATCCTGATTGGTAACACTAGCATTATTGAAAAGAACGTAATGGCGGCGCAATTTATTAAGAGCAGTTTCAGAAGCCTTCAGGGAAGTAAAGGTGAAATTTATCCGAGTCCTATATCTGGCTGTCATGCAGAGATATCGAAATGCTAAAGGATCAATTCCTCTTTCTACTAAATCCGAAATTATGAAGGCGTTACCTGCAGATTTTGCCATTTTGACTCCATCAGCCAAAAGGTGTTGCCCGTGTACCCAATGAGAAACAACTGGGCTTCCTGTATAACCTTCGCTTTGGGCAATTTCCCCTTCATGATGAGGGAAAATGTTATCTACTCCACCAGTATGAACGTCAATATGCCTTCCAAGGTACTTGATCGACATGGCAGAACATTCGATATGCCACCCTGGAAACCCTTCTCCCCAAGGACTCGGCCATTTTAAGGAACGCCCTGGTTCAGCCTTTTTCCACAACGTGAAATCCCGGGGATCTTTCTTTAAAGGATCTGCCTCTACTCTGACGGCTTCCTGCAGTTGAGATTCATGAATGTTACCTGATAAATTTCCATAAGTTGGAAAAGCATTAACATCAAAATATATATTCCCTCCCACCTCATATGCCAGTGATGATTTCAAAAGGGATTCAATTATTTCGACCATTTCCTCAACGTGGTCCGTGGCCTTAGGAAATTCGTTAGCAGGAAGTATATTAATTGCGGCTTCATCGGCCAAAAACCGCTGTGTATAAAATTCCGCTATTTGAGCTGGAGTCTTTCCTTCGGCAATGGCTGCCGCTATAACTTTGTCCTCCCCTTGCTCTAGGACTTCCTGACGCATATGACCAACGTCGGTAATATTTTTGATGTGGGTAACTTCATTACCTAACGTTTGAAGTGTGCGCCTAATCCAATCAGCCATCAAATATGAACGTAGGTTGCCAATATGAGCATCCCGGTAAACTGTTGGCCCACAAGTATAAATGCTGAATCGGCCCTTCCGGTGTGGAAGTAAGGCAGATCTTTCTCTTGTGAGAGTGTTATAAAGTTCTAACACCCGCACCTCCCTGTGTAACTAATCAATTTTTTTATCCTAATTGTAGTACCCTGAGCATATTAGTTGAACCAGGCACTCCTATAGGGGTTCCTGCTACTAATACAACCGTTCCCTTCTTGTCTTTCATCATAAATCTTTTTGCTTCCTCTTCGCCAACCGTAAAAAATTCTTCCACATCGGTGGGACTCTCCACCAAAACAGGATATACACCCCATCTAAGAGTAAGGACCCTACAGACCTCTTCCCACGGGGTAAGAGCCAATATTCTTGATTCCGGCCGGTACCTTGAAACCCTACCTGCTGAATTCCCAGACTCTGTAAAAGCCACAATGAACCTTGAATTTAAAAGGTTGGATGTTTGACAGGCTGCGTAGCTTATCGCGTCATCGGTTTTAGATTCCAATTGAAGAAATCGTTCTTCCATCATTTTGCTGTATGGAAGCGCTGCTTCGGCTTCTCTAGAGGTATTAACCATTACTTTCACAGCCTCTACAGGGAATTTTCCTATGGAGGTTTCACCGGAAAGCATAATCGCATCAGAGCCGTCAAAAACAGCATTAGCAACGTCGGTCACTTCTGCCCTGGTAGGTGAAGAAGAATGAACCATAGATTCCAGCATCTGTGTTGCCGTTATTACAGGTTTGCCTGCTGAATTGCTCTTACGAATTAATTCCTTTTGAACAACCGGAACCCTGTGCAGTGGAATTTCGACTCCCATGTCCCCTCTAGCAACCATTAGGGCATCACTTGCTTCCACAACCTCATCAAGATTATCTATAGCTTCAGCTCTTTCAACTTTTGAAATTATCAACGGTTTATTCATACCATTTTCCCGAAGTATAGAACGTGCAGTCCATATATCTTCCCGTCTCGTAACAGTGGATAAGGCTACAAAATCCGCCCCAAATTCCGCTGCAAATTTAAGGCATTCTACTGCTTTTTCATCAGGGAATTTTTGAGAGGGAGCTCGTCCGGGAGTGACAACACCTCGACGTTCAGTTAACCTACCGCCCCTCACGACCTGACACGCCACATTCTCTTCGGAAATCTCTTCAACGATTAGTTCAATATTACCGTCGTCAACCAGAATTGTTCCATCCAATTCCGCATCGATATGTATCCCAGGGGGGGCGACGCTCACCAAGCCTTGATCCCCTACTACGTCCCTACTGGTTAAATTAATTCGGTCGCCTTCTTCAAGTTGTAAAGCCCCGGGGTCAGTAGGGCCTGTACGATATTTCGCACCAGGTACATCGACCATTATGCCTACAGGGATTCCCAAATCTTCTGATACCTTGCGGACTCTCTTGAAGACAGCTTCATGGACGGCCCTATCACCATGGGACATATTCAGCCGTGCAACATTCATTCCTGTTTCAACTAACTCTCTTAGTACTTCTTCACTATCAGATGACGGACCTAATGTACAAACAATTTTAGTTTTAGGTTTGTTGTGATAAAGATCAACAGGATTCGTATAAGGCATATCAACCTTTGTTAATTTATCTTCATACAATATTTTAGTTCGCCTAGTTTACATAACTATACATCACTCCTCCACAAGTCCGGTGCCTAGTATCCCCTCATTTACAAAAACTAATATTGCAATTAATCACATTTGCTTGAATTTGCTGGTTGAATTACAGTTCTGACAAAGGTTTACTGGTGAAATATGTATGATGCATCCTTGCTCTTGAGCTTACAGGCTTTGGACAAGTCTATTGCCGACTTAAAAGAAACTCTGTCCGCAACAGAGACGTCTTTGAAGGACGATTCTCTGGTAGCAAAAGCAGAAAATATATTTCAGCAGATTTATGCAAGACACGAAAAAGTCGCAAAAGAACAACGGGAAACAGAGCGCGAAACCCAACGCCTTACCGATCGTAAAGATTTGATCGAATCAAGGATTTACGCTGGCAATATAACGAACCCAAAGGAGCTGTCAGCTCTTCAGGAAGAAGTGGGTAATTTGACCTCTTTAATTGGTGATCAGGAAGACATTTTACTGGTCAGAATGGAAGAAACTGAAAAGTATGACGAAGGTTTAGAAAAGGCTACGACTCAATTTCAAGATGCCAAAACCGCCCACGAAAAGAAGCTAATCGATCTTAAATCCAAGCAAAAGGATTTAATTAAACAACTGGAGTCTGAGCAACCTCAGCAGGAAGCATTAAGAGGTAAATTCTCGCCGGATGTACTTCAGATATACGACCGGGTTAGTCAATCCAACAAAGGTATAGGAGTTGCCGTGGTTGAGGGAGACAGATGCTCAGAATGCAGGCTTTCCATACCCACTCAATTGCTTGAGAAGCTCAAATCAACTGACGAATTTGTATATTGTAATTCGTGCAGACGGATCCTACTGCGAGGCACTCTGCGATGAGGGTGATTGGATACTGCAATACTTTAGTGGAATCTTTTGATCAAGACACAGATTTCACAGAATCTGTTGTGTCATTCGCCAATCAAAACAAGCATCAAATAAATTCGATCGTCCAAGATAACCTATCCTCAATGACTCCAACCCCAGAATTCTCTGCATTAATTAGGACTGTTGAAAAAGATCCGGCTGGTTTTCTAATCGTAATTCCCGACGCACGGCATATAGGTCTGGACCTAGAATCCGTCGCCCGAAACGTAATTTCGGTGGAAAAGGCAAATTCTTCGTTTCATTGTCTAAATGACGACTATCCAGACGTATTGCAAAATGCTCTTTTACACATTAATGCTCCAGGAGTTTCTGTTTCCAAGAGCAATAACATAAAAGATGGAATGCAAAGTAGGGCTATGTCTGGCAAATCTCTAGGTAAGGCCCCCTTTGGATATATAACAAATGAGGATGGCGAATTCATCATCAGTGAATCAGAATCTGAAGTTGTAAGGTCTATTTTTGACCTCTACGTAAATCAAGATATTGGTCTTAGAAAAATCGTCCAGGAGTTAAACGATTCAAACATAAGGACCAGAAGAGGGAATTCGTGGAACATAGTGACTGTTAGAGATATCCTTAAGAATTCCTCCTATATCGGAACATATCAACGATTTGGTCTCCGGCTAACCCGCAACCATGACCCCATCATAACCTCAGATCTTTTCAGAGCAGCCCAAGACAAGGTCCGGGAGCGAAGAAAATACAAGGGCTTTTCGAATATTGAACCGTACTTACTTTCGGGGCTATGTGCATGTGGTTATTGTGGAAACACAATGATGGGAGTGACCCGCAAACAAAATTGGAAACGACAAGGGGGAGAACGGGTAAGAAACACCTATCGCTATTACCAGTGCCAGTCGAAAGGAAACCAGGGGACCTGTGGTTATCACACTTGGACCACAGAAAAATTGGAAGCCAGGGTATTGAAAATGCTGAACACAATGGTTCAGAACGGTAAATTAATCGAAAGTGTCGATGGACCTAAAGGTGATCAAAAATTAAGAACCGCCGCAGAAAATCGATTCACCAAAGTTGTCAGTGCCGAAAAGAGATTTGTGGAATTTATGAAACGAACAGCTAGGGGGGAATCTGTGCTAGAAAGGTTAGAGCTATACCTTAAGGCCCTCGATGATGCGAGAGAACAGGCCTTTATAAGTCACACTCCAGAGGAAATACCGGAACTGATTAGTAGCTGGAAAGAGCAGTCTTTTGCGAAACAGCAGGCATTCCTAAACGAATACATAACTCTGATCACAGTTAAAGATCGTTCAGTGAAAATCAGCCTCTGATAATCAGTCCAAATATTTAAAATGGTAAAATTAGCGGAGGTGTGAGGGGGATGGACGGCCGCTGGGTGCATTATGCGCCGAGAGGAAAGTCCGAGCTCCACTCGGAAGGATGCCCGCTAACGGCGGGGCGGGGTGACCCGACGGAAAGTGCCACAGAAACAAACCGCTGCATAGCAGTAAGGGTGAAAAGGTGAGGTAAGAGCTCACCGCATGGTTGGTAACAATCATGGTCCAGGCAAACCCCATCCGGAGCAAGGCCTAATAGGGGTCATAAGGGTTCCGAACCTGACCCGGGTTGGCCGCTCGACCTTATTGGTAACGGTAAGGCTAGATAGATGGTCGTCAATTATCCCAAGAGGATGATTACAGAACTCGGCTTACAGTTCCCCTCAACCGGTGATATAAATTCGCTAGTCGATTGCAAGGAAAAAGATTATGTCTGATAGCCCGCAGATTTGTATCTTATGCAGTGCTGACACTGTTGCTGTGAAATGCAAAATAATATGTACTAATTGTGGATTCACCACCGATTGTTCGGATCTTCAATAATTGGCAGACAAAACTATTATTTGGCTTCAACATTGATAATTTCAGTTAACTAATTTCAGAAATAGGTCTATAATTTTTTTGAGAATACATCACGAACTTAACTACACATGGTGGTCAATGAATTGGTGAGTTTAAGAATCCAAAATAAATCTAAAGTCGGTTTATTTCCAGCATTGTTTTTGGTTAGCATGTTTCTCTTAATCTCATGTGGCGGAGGCGATGGAGAGACAGACTCAGATTGCGCTAAAGCCTTTAACTCCAGCACTGGTGAATGGGAATGCATAGGCGATTCATCTTCTGGCTCTGATAATTCAGTAAGCAGTAACCTTGCAAGTGCAAGCCCAAGTATTCAACCAACTGCCGTTCCCACCCCTGTCATATCTAATGAAACTGAAGCGGGAAGGGAACTCTGGGTATTTTTGACAAAATGCGTTTCTATAGATGTGGCCCATCTCGAAATAAACACAGCCACAAAGGGGGATTGGCTAGTCAAGCCAACCAGCAACTCCCCGCAAGAATTTGGTACCTGGCTCATCAAACCATCGGGAGATCTTATACCTCACAATGGTAAAGCCGGCCTGTGGGATAGCTACATTAAAGGAAATTGTGATACTTCATTTATGTCACCATCAGCTACCGATGTTCAAAATGAAGTTGGTGCTGCAACTGCCTTATGGACACAATTGGCTAAATGCCACCCTGAGCTTCCAGTCAATATGCTAATTGCTCAAAAAAGTCAGCAGACAGGTGATTGGGTTGTGGTGTCAGATCCAAGTTACTCAATGGATGATTATGGGGTTTGGAGTGTAGAAAGAGACGCAACAATCAAACCTCTTAATGAACGGGCTGAAGAGGTCTGGGCGGCTTTGTCACTCTCTAGTGACGAAGTCGGTTCTTCTGATCCTACTGAAACAGCCGCTGGGTGCAGTCCTGTGATACGAAACTTAGAAGAAGCTAAAGACCGCATGTATGCTTTCCTTTCATCTTGTTTTCCTGAGCTAAGTCAATCTGAAATGAAGACAAACCGGGACACTATCCGGCACGTTTGGCTTGTTGTAACAGATGAACCATATGCTGACAACACTAGCGAAAGAAAGAAATCTATTTGGTCCGTTGACGGTGAAGGCAGAATCCAAGCTAGGAATTCTAGTGCTAAAGCCACTATGGCAATAGTCGATGCAGGGAACTGTTAATAAATATATTTATTGGTGTCCAAATATTTATTCCCTTCATCGACCACCATTTGACTCGAGTGCCCTAAAATATTTCAGGGCCGACTATATAACGGCTTTGCAAATGTCGGTCTGACATCGAAAAAGCTAATGCGTCGCTTTCCTTTGGCATGGCGAAATAAAGCAAAGCTAATATCCCAGCCAATCCTAACGACAAAAAACTCATTACGGGTAACAACGGGTCCATTTTCCCTCCTTTCAGTTTTATTACCTTTAAATAGTATCATATATCCCAATGGGATTTTATATTTCGATCATATTTCGCAATATTACTAACAAGTAGTTAATATTTGATATAGTTTTAGCCTCAGGATTCACTGAACACAGGGGTGTAGCTCAGTTGGTAGAGCGAAGGTCTCCAAAACCTTAGGTCGTGGGTTCGATCCCTGCCACCCCTGCCAGTGACAATTCGAAGACCCTCCGAAGTTTGGATAAAGGACATTAAAGTGATAGGTGCAGATTTAGTCGCCCAGATACTTAAAGCCGAAGGGGTAGATTTCATGGGAGTAATCCCATTTAATCGACTTGAGGAGGCAGGGGCCCAAGCAGGGATAAGACCACTCATATTCAGACAGGAGAGAGTAGGAGTCAACCTTGCAGACGGCTACAGTAGGATCACCAATGGGGATAAAACCGGAGTGTTTGCAATGCAAGCAGGACCTGGTGCTGAAAATGCATTTGCTGGTGTCGCAACTGCATATGCCGACTCTGTTCCAATTTTGCTTCTTCCTGCATCAAACCCTCGTGCTAGACACGGTGTTCACCCGACCTTCAGCCCAAGTGAAACATATCGAACAGTAACCAAATGGTCTGGCAAAGTGGCAATGCCTGAAAGTATTCCAGACATGATGAGGCGAACCTTCAGCCAACTTAGACTGGGTCGGCCAGGGCCTGTTCTTTTGGAAATTCCGAGCGATATCCTAAGCGACGAAATACCCGATGGGATGAACACTAGCTATACAAACGTGGAAAACAGGAAAAGTGCTGGAGACCCACAAGATATAAAAACTGCAGCTAAAATGTTGCTGGGGTCTAGTAGACCTGTAATCCAGGCAGGCCAAGGAGTTTTATACGGCAAAGCCTCAAAACAGTTATTAGAACTCGCAGAGTTAACCAGGGTCCCAGTCATGTCATCCATGGCCGGCAAAAGCTCTTTCCCTGAAACACACGAGCTGGCCCTTGGAACCCGTAGTAGTTCAACGACCGATATGGTCGTTCATTTTATAGATAAGGCAGACATGATTTTCGGCGTAGGTACGAGTTTCACACGAATCCATTATGGGATGAACGACTTCGATAAAAAGACTCTGGTTCAGATTACAAATAGTTCTGATGACATTAATAAAGATTATTCACCAGACCATGCGGTGCTTGGTGACGTTCAGCTGGTACTAGAGCAACTGATAGTAGAAGTGAAAGAATTATTGGGATCAAGCAGCCGGAATGAATCATTCAAATTCGAAGATGAGATAGCCTCAGTCAGAGAAAGTTGGTTTAAAGAATGGATGCCTCACCTACAGTCGGATGAAACTCCGATCAGCCCTTATCGGGTCATCTGGGAATTAATGCAGAATACTAATCCGGCAGAAACTATCGTCACTCATGATTCGGGTAGTCCGAGAGACCAAATAATGCCTTTCTACAACACAGTAAACCCCAATGGGTTTATAGCTTGGGGCAAATCAACGCAGCTGGGCTACAGTCTTGGACTCGCAATGGGTGCGAGTATGGCAGAGCCCAACAAAGTAGCGGTCAATTTAATAGGAGACTACGGATTTGGAATGGTTGGACTCGACATCGAGACAGCCGTACGGGAAAAAATCCCTGTCTTCACCATAATCATAAATAATTCAGCCATGGGGATTTACCGACCTCATAATTTCCCGACAGCAAATGAGCTTTACGGAACCAAATACACCACTGGCGATTATACGAAAATAGCCGACGCACTAGGTAGCTATAACGAAATGGTGGACAATCCGGATGAGGTAGGTGCAGCAATCAGAAGATGCGTCGAAACCGTAAAATCAGGCAACACCGCAGTCTTGGAAGTTATGACCAAAGAAGAGCCGTTAATGCCTCACAGGATGTTTTAGCAGTTAGGGTTTCCAGATCGTAGCAGCAATATATCTTTCACTATCAGCGGTATCGTTGTAGTAATAAACCACAACAATTTTTCCATCCGGTCTCTCTACCGCTCTTGGGTATCCGATGTCGTGATTCCCCGCGTCATCCCGAATTATTATTTCTTCACCCCAACTTTTCCCATCATCTTCGCTGACAACAGACCGAATCCCTGCACCCTTATCTCTATATCCATAAATCAAGCACAGTCTCCCGTCGGAAAGATACAGCATCGCAGGAGGATTACCAGCCGATCCCGTTCCAGTCACAGGTTTTGACAGTAAGCCCCAATTGGTTCCATTATCATCCGAATACATGAGATCTATCCAGCCTTTGCTTTCGATCTCAGATCGACATCTTATAGCGGTTAGTAAACGCCCGGAAGGAAGTCGTACGGTCGAAGGCATATTCTCGATACCTTCAGGAAATTCCCGTAACCAGGATACCAATTGGAAGCTTTGGCCAGCGTCGCGAGTTTCGACACAAAATACCCTACCCTGGTCACCGTCGACCTTAGTAGCTGTCAAAAAGAACATACATTTCTTTCCGTCAACTGCATCTGGAATTATGTCCGTCCTAGCCGCTATACCCCCCAAATCAAACATTGGAAAAGAATAGGGCCCCTGCCAAGTTCTACATCGATCGTTGGTTGTATAGAAATATGACTCACACGATCCCCTTATCCCGGTTCTTCCCATAAGAATCGCAAAGTCTGGTTTAGAAAAATCTATGTGTCTATCAAAAGCTTTGGGAGGATTGGATCTACGATGAACTGGCCCAAGATCTATATTCATGTGCTCATCAGCACATATTGCAACATCCCCTGGTGCATTTAGTGGAGCTTCTAGGGTCTCCCAGGTTAATCCCCCGTCCCTACTGCGTGATTGCATTGTAATAAAAGGCCTGTCTTTATCTCGATAATGGAATCCACCTTCACAGCTATGGGACCCCAAAGTGAACCCAGTGACTATCTCATTTCCCCAATTCCATATACCGTAGTTCGCGGGCCACCCAGCGTATTCCCCGGGCTTTCTATAAACGGTGACATGTTTCATCGTTTTATATTACTTTATTGGGTATTTACGGCTTCCAGATAGTAGCAGCGATATATCTTTCGCTATCAGCGGTATCGTTGTGGTAATAAACTACAACGACATATCCATCCGGTCTCTCTACCGCTCGCGGATATCCAACGTCGTGATTACCTGCATCATCTCGAATTATTATTTCCTCACTCCAACTTATTCCTTCATCTTTGCTAATCACATACCGCATGCCAGATCCTTCATCCCTGTAACCGTATATGAGACAAATTCTCCCATCATTTAGCTGAAGCATCGCCGGGGGATTACCCCCAATTCCCGTACTATTGACTGGCCGTGATAATAAAACCCATGTAAGCCCTCCATCGTCAGAGGACATTAAATCTATCCAGTCCCTATCACCATTTGATGAACGAGAACGAATAGCACTGATAATCCTGCCGGAAGATAACTGCAAAGAGGATGGCATGATATCGAAACCTTCAGGTTCTTCTCTAAGCCATGAAACAAATCCAAATGAACTCCCACCGTCTTTTGTGTCTGCACAGAACACCCTACCCTCACCACCATCCGGCTTTGTGGCAGACAAAAACAATTTGGCACTTTGAGGATTTGAATTATCGGTGATGATGTCAGTTCGGGCCGCTATACCGAGCTCCCCAAACATTGGAAATGAATATGGTCCACCCCATGAGTTACAGCGATTTTCAGAAATGTAGAAATAAGATTCGCAACCTTTCCTGAGTCCGGTTCTACCCATGAGTATCGCAAAGTCAGGATTGGAAAAATTGATATTTCGATCTAAAGATTTTGGCGGGTTAGACCTCTCATGTACGGGTCCCAAAGATAGGTTCATATGTTCGTCAGCGCTTATAGCCACCTTCCCTGGCGCAGCCAGCGGAGCTTCTATATTTTCCCAGGTGAAGCCACCGTCTATGCTTCGAGATTGCATTGTGATGAATGGGCGATCCCTATCCCGGTAATGAAATCCGCCATCATTACTATGGAAGCCTAGAGTAAACCCCGTGACGATCTCATCACCCCAGTTCCATATGCCATAGTTAGCTGGCCATCCGGCGTACCTATCTGGCTCTTTATATACGATTACGTGTTTCATCAAGTTAAATTTACGATTCTTGGTACCGTGGATGCCAGCCGGGTCCGGCCCAATTAGTCAGTTTTCTGGGAGTTAATTTAACAAGAACTCGAGGCATATGCTTGGTGTCCTCGTAGTATTGGTGACCTTCTTTTTCACCGAGGTATCTATGAGCCCAATGTTCCCAGTCACCTGTCCACTCAGCATCAAGAATTTCAGCGTCTGTTTCTGCAATAACCCTGGTGTACGGAGCCACGTATGTATCTATACAAAGTGATGTTTTGGGGTTCTTCTTAATATGACTTACCCATACAGCCTTACTTCGGCCTGCTACAAGAAATACATCTTTTTCATAGCTGTACCAAAGTGGATTTACATATGGGTAACCTCCTGCAGTAACAGTTCCCAGTTTCAATATTTTCGATCCTGTAGTAAGAAACTCTTCCATTTCACCAATGCTAAGTTTCGGCATTTACCACTCCTAATAATCTAGCTGATAAGAGAGACTTCCTAGTGGCCTGCCAGTCGGGCAAACCTTTATTCTTTACCTACCGCCAAGCAAACTACGGGAGGTTACTCCTTTGTCATATAGGCCTTCAATATCTTTCTCTGAGTAACCCAATTCAGACAAAACCTCATCGCTATCGGCACCGAAACATGGTCCTGATTTTGAAGGTAATTCTGTGCGGCGTTTAGCTCTCCATGAGGGGCGGGATACCAGATGCTCCCCTGCGATATCGTGAGCTACTGTGATGAAATTTCCCCTGTCTAGCATATGGGGATCATTCATAAGCAGGGCGGGAGACATAACTGGTGCTGCACAAATACCCGCATTTTGAAATACTTTGGATATTTCTACAGCGTCCTGAGTTCTAGCCCATTCTGCAATCACATTATCGATTTCTTCAACATGTTTTCTTCTATCTGTAGCTGCTTCGTATTTTTTATCTTTTAACCTGTCATCGCCAATAATGCCGATAATCTTCGTCCACTCTTCATCATTTTGGCAGTCAATTGCGATCCATCGGTCATAGGCATAATCCACGATTTCCGGATTGGGTGTTCTGGCAGAAGGACCCATCACCGGACGGCCCTCCTTATCAGGGATAGTTTCGTAAACATTGTGTGGTGCTGACTTAAGATGTCTTGGTCCAGTGCGCACCGGAACCTCTATTCCAAGCGATTCAGCTACAAAATATTCACCGACCAGTCCAGTAACTCCATCCCGCTGCGGAATCACACAATACATCCCTTCTCCGGTCTTCTCTCTGTTGACTAAAGAAGCAATAACAGAGGCTGCACAAGTGGATCCTGCAATCGGGTCCCCGTATGAAATTCCCGATTTATGAGGGGGTCCGTCCTCATAGCCTTGTAAGGCGACCAAACCTCCCATTTGTTCTATCGTGGGACCAAAGCCTACTCTTGAAGAATCAGGTCCTTCATGTCCAAACCCAGGCATGGATATGTATATCAAATCCGGTTTTATTTTCTTTAGTTCTTCATATGAGAGTCCATTTCTTTCAGCAACGCCGGAGGACCAGTTTTCAACAAACACATCTGCTGTGGCGACGAGCTCCTTTAGAACCTTCATGCCTTCCGGCTTTTTAATATCGAGAGATAAACCCTTTTTTCCTCTGTTGTATTCATTAAAATAGGGGGCCAGATCTATATCTGGGTTTTTCCTAGCACCACCTGCAGTCCGAACTGGGTCCGGAAAGGTAGGTCCTTCAACTTTCACAACCTCTGCACCCATATCAGCAAGGAATCTGCATCCGTACGGACCCGACCAAACTTGTGTCATATCTATGACTCTTACTCCGTCCAAAGGCATGGGAACTTTCTCAGATTCGAAAGATGTGATTTCTGAGTCTTCCGATTTAGAAAGTGAGGTGAAGACTTCTTCGGAATGTTGTCCGATAGTAGGAGCCGGTTCAAAATGTCCTCTATCCCCAGCAAATCCGATGGGACCAGAAGGATATAGGTGGGTGCCCAAAAGTGGATGGTCCACCTCGTTCCAAAAGTTAGTTATTTTATGGTTAGGCCAATCAATCAATTCCCTAGGAGTTGGAATCATCCCAAATGGAGCTCTGTGTTGATCCGCAATTTCAAAAATCTCTTCTGCTGTTCTTGTCGCTGTAAATTCTGGAACAAGTATTCTCAGAAGATCGTCCGATTCTTGGTTCCAGCCTCCAGTGTTAAATATGGGATCATCTTTCATTCCAGAATGCCCCATAGCATCCAACACCGATTTAGTTTGCCTCGGCATAGAAGCAACCCCTATCCATCCGTCGAGGCATTCATAAATACCCCAAAGAGCTCGAGGGTTATTACTTGCTCGAGTCTGTTCACTCCCGTACCACATTGCAGAAGGTCCGCCACCTTCTAAGGTTGCAGCCTGTATTTCTTGCATAGACAGATCGAATATTTCACCAATACCGGTACTTTTGCTGGAATATATACCGGCTAGCAGCGCCCCAAACCCTTGAACTCCACTTTGATAGTAAGCCTGATGGCCAACGGTGAAAAGTGGCGGCTTATCAATATCTCCTGCTAGGTACATCTGTCCTCCAGACGCAGCAGCCGTTATCGACGATGCTTTCCAGTCCGATTGAGGTCCAGTTTGTCCATATGGACTGATTTGTACTGCAGACAAATCTCTTTTTAAATCACATAAACTACCCAGATCCAATCCTTTCCCAGCAAGATATCCAGGTGGATAACTATCTAAAACACCATCAGAAGACAATATGAGATCTCGCAGAGTATCCAAGTCAGATTCAATGTCGAAATCAATAACAACTGACTTCTTTCCTCCACCGAGATAAGCAAACAGTAAACTCTTTTCTGGGTCTGGAATATCCTCCGGCCATGGCGGCTGCCATCTTATGCTGTGGCCTTTTGGGGGTTCTACAACGATTACTTCTGCCCCATATATAGAGAAAAATCTTGCCGTAAAGGCAGTGGAGACATCTCTGCCAATTTCAATTATTTTGAGCCCACTTAAAACCTGGGCATTATTTAGACTCACGTGTTAAACCTTTTAAAAGGATTACATTCCCCGGATAATCCCTCGAATATATCCTATTTGACCAAGATGCTGAACTGGCTCGACAATCATATGAGCCAAAACCCCGCCTTTAGTTACCCCTGGCAATTGTCGATGCAAACCTTCAAAAGGGCACCTTTTATCCAATTCATCAGGGTCAATGGTTTTTACGCATTCAAGTGTTTCCGCTCTTACAGCCTTATAATAGGCAATCAGATCCTCAAGGGAAATGGCCGGCATATCTTTCACTTGCTGTGCGGTATAGCCAACTCCGACATCTGCCGCAGGAATTCCAAATTTCTCTGCCCACCCCCCTCTTGACCACAACTGCTCTTCTTCGCGGACACCCAAATTCAATAAAATGTCCTCGGCTCGGGCTGCATGCCATAAAGCAAAATCAATATGATGGGATTCTTCTGAAGGCATAAAACGCCTTTCTTCGGCTGTCAATCCATCTACCAATCTTTCCGTTTCAGATTCATATTCATCAAATTGCAGTTTCAATATTTCCCTAAAATCCATAGAATCACCTTTAATCAAATGTTTTGTATCTTCATAACCTATTCCAAAATTCAGAGCATGATACAAAATAAATAATCGACGGGCTACAAAAGAATTAGTGTTTGGAGGTCAGAATGAGACTAGAAGGTAAAACAGCCATAGTCACAGGAGCAAGCAATGGAATGGGTTCATCCGAATCTAAATTGTTTGCAAGAGAAGGTGCTAACGTCGTCCTAGCCGACGTAGATTCAGAGGCGGGGCACCAGTTAGTCGAGGAAATCTCTGAAGGCGGCGGCACGGCACACTTTGAGATGTGTGATGTTTCAAGCGAAGATAATTGGCAATCTATGTCTGAGAATGTACTTAGCAAATACGGCTCCGTAGATATCTTGGTAAATAACGCGGGAATTAGTAGCACCTCAACTGCCGATCTGCTGAGTACTGATGACTGGAATAAGATAATGAATATAAATTCAACCGGGGTATTTTTAGGGACAAAGACTGCTGCGGAAATTATGAAAACCCAAGGAGGTGGATCGATAGTCAATATATCTTCCATAATGGGTTTTGTGGGAGGAGAATATGGGCATCCTGCTTATCATGCCTCTAAAGGTTCAGTCCGGATTTTTAGTAAAGCTATGGCCGTTCGGTACGGGCCATATGGGGTTCGGGTAAACACAGTACATCCTGGATTCATGCCTCCCATGACGTCATCTAATCATGGCTTCGCAAGTAAAAGGGACGAGTATGTTTCCCAGACACCTTTAAGAAGAACAGGAGAGTCGATCGAAGTGGCCTATGGTGTTCTATTCCTAGCCTCTGATGAGGCATCCTTTGTGACGGGGACTGAACTTGTGATCGATGGAGGCTACATAGCCCAATAAGATCAAATAATTGCGTTCTGCATCGCTTCGATTAGAATATCCACAAATGAGAGGGAGGATAAAATATGAGCAGAATCAACAAGTGCATAGAACTCATTGAGCAAAATCAGGCTATTTTCGCTGTTTCCGCACCGGAATTAACTTACGAATGTGGCAAGGAAATGTCACAGACATGGGCCGATCTAATTCAATTTGATTTCGAGCATCATCCATTCGATACAGTTGGATTAAGCAAATTCATGAAAGGATTGAAGGATGGAGGCCCAACACCCAGTGGGCATCTCACCCCGACGGTGATAACAACATTACCGTCAAACTGCATGACTCCTGAAGAAGTGATCTACAACGCCTGGCAGATTAGGCATGTACTATCAACTGGAGTGCATGGTATTTTGCATACTCACACAAGAAGAGCCGATGCCGTTGCAATGTTCGTGGCAGCCTCCAGATATGTTTTCCAAACTATTGGAAGAGATCAAGGTATACCGGAAGGATTACGTGGTGGTGGCGGGCAGAAAGATCCTGCAGCCATATGGGACATGGACCCAACGGATTACATGTGGAAAGCAGACCCTTGGCCATTGAATCCCAAAGGTGAGCTTATGCTGGGCTTAAAAATAGAAGATCGCTTTTGCCTCCCAGACGCAGACAATATTGCAGCCGTTCCAGGAATCTCATTCGCAGAATGGGGTCCTGGGGATATGGGAATGTCGCACGGGGACCCAGATCTTCATGACCCTCCATATACTCCGGAAATGGACGAGGCAAGAAATATTGTAAAAAGTGCGTGTGACAAATCAGGGTTAACCTTCCTTTGTAGCTGGCAAGACGAAAATCTTACCGTTGAAGAAAGAGCTCGCCATGCCCTAAACGAGGTTGGAGCAAGAATTCTACATGTTCCAGACGAGGAAGTAGCAGATAAATTGCGGAAAGAAATGGGCCGCAAAATGCCCTGGTAATATTCCAAAGCAGCTTAACGAGAGACCGTGGTTGAACCTACGGTCTCTTTTTGTTCGAAGGATTTTATTTATTGAAAAACCCTAAAGTTATCGAAATTCCAATTGGAACATATCAGAACACTGTATATGAATGGGAAGGAGATGGCCCTGCTCTCTTATTTTGCCATGCGACGGGATTTCACGGTCGTGTATGGGACCGCGTCATAGAAAAACTTGATGGCTATCACTGCATTTCTATAGACCTGAGAGGACACGGCAGAAGCACAAATACAGAACCTCCATATCCGTGGGATTCCTTTGTACCCGACGTAATGGAAATAATAAAGGCAATGGAACTTGAGAATGTAATAGGTGTAGGACACTCAATGGGGGGACATGTAATAACCTCCGTGGCTACAAAAATGCCCTCTGTAGTGGAAGGCCTGGTCCTTTGTGACCCAAGCCTATTCGTCGATTATAGGTATAAGAAGAAGAAACCGAATAGAGATTCAGAATATTCACATCCCGTCGCAAAAAGAAGAAATAATTGGGAAAGCCCAACCCAGATGTATAACCGCCTAATAGAACACAAAAGTTTCGCAGGCTGGGAAAATTCAGTCTTAATGGATTATTGCATCCATGGCCTTGAAAAATATGACGATCACTACAGGCTTTCATGCCCGCCGATAGTAGAAGCTGCAATGTATGGCGCTTATATTAATCCACAGGTACTTGAAGACCTCAAGTCATACAAGAATCCGGTCTCGGTCTTATTAGCCCGGGCCATGAAGTCAACAGAGAGTTTCGATGACTACGGTCCTTCTCTAACACGCAGTGACATAGGAGACATGTTCCCAAACGCAGTCGTAGAAAGGTATCCAGAACACTCGCATTTTTTGCCAATGGAAAACACAAAGTTGGTGGCTAGTGCAATAATAGGCCTTCTAGAAGCATTGAATAAATAAAGAATCATCCAATACCATCCTTATAAAATTCGAATACGATACGAGGTGAATAAATGGCGCCAAGAACGGTTGAAAATAAAATAACCGCTTATCTCGGGCATGAAGACAGCCCTGAAATATCTAATCCTATTCATTCCACAGAGGTTGCGAAAGCTTATGGTTTTTCAGGCCCCCTTGTTGGTGGAGTTACTGTGTGGGGTTGGGCTACAGACACAATCTTGGAGGCTTTAGGAGAGGAATGGCTTAAGGTTGGCTGGGCAGAATATTCTTTCCGGCAACCTACTATGCCGGGTGATGAGATGCTTATAAGGGCTACAGAAGATGCCGCTTCAGACTCCTGGTCTGTCGAGATGCTCAACCAAGATAATGTTAGCTGCGTGATAGGAAAAGTTGGTCTCGGAAAAGCAGAATGGTCAAACGAATTCGTTAGGTCTGGATCCTTTACTCCCACCGGCGACGAACAAGAAAAGAAATCCTTAACCTTGGAATCTGCTGAGGTGGGAAACGACTGGGCCGCTATGAAAGTAGATTTCACCAAGGATGTTGCGAGTGAATTTACATCAGAAAAGCAACAGACCGACAATCCGCTATTTGTTGGTTCTAAGCCTATTGCTCATCCTTCTTGGACCGCTGGATGGGCCGAACAGCTTATGCGGCACAACTATGATATTCCTACCTCAATGCACACTAAAAGTAGAATACAGCACCATAATGTAATCCCCGCAGGCACTCAGGTCACAGGTGGCGCCCACATGGTGGATGCCTATGAAAGAAAGGCTCACCACTTCGTTAATTTTGATGTACTTTTGAGAGATCAGAATGAGAAAGATATAGCCCAGCTAAGACACTGGACTATTTTTAAAATTGCCACTCCTGAAGAGAGAGCACAGGCAACAGATTGACTTTCCTACTCAGTTTTGCCCGTGAAGATAGGAGGGCGTTTTTCAATGAAGGCTCTCCTAGCTTCTTGACCATCTAAGCTACCCAATGATTTACCTATATTAAAGAGCTCATAGTGGAGCTGTTTCTGCACGTCGATCCTGTTAGCGGCTCTTAAAACCCTTTTAGTCGTGCGGCCAGTAATTGGTGACAAATTTGTCAAAGAGTCCAGATAGTTATCGAATTCCTCTTGGAACAGCTCATCAGGTACTACTTTGCTAACCATACCCAACTCTTTCGCCTCTTCTCCAGTGACCGTCCTATTCTCAAGCAAGAATTTCATCGCCTGTTCATAGCCAATCGCCTGTGACAATGTGATGGACAAACCGCCGTCTGGAGACCCTCCTATGCGGGGATATCCGGCCAACAAACGAGCCGAGGATGCCATAATCCGAATATCCGTAGCCATGGCTAAAGAAAGCCCAGCCCCAACAGCCACGCCGTTTATGCCACCAACTATAGGCTTGTCACATTCTTCTCTAAGGGTAAGATAGAAGCGACTGACCCAGCCTAAATCATCCAAATATTTATCCTGAGATGACAGTGGTATAAATTTTTCCTGGTCTTCATCAGGAGTTAAATCTAAACCTGCGCAAAAAGCATCTTCCGTACCGGTTAACCCAACCACCCACACATCGTCTTCTTTTGATGCCTCTCTTATTGCTTCAATGACTCCCCATGCAAGCTCCAAGGAAGCAGCATTTTTCTTCTCCGGTCTGTTCATCACGATTTTTCGCACATGACCCCGGTTATACACTTTGATCAGGTCAGTCATTAAACAATCCTCCTGATATTAGCCACCTATGCATAAAAAATATCTTCCCAACCCTTTTGCTTTAATCATCTAGAGCTTTTATCTGCTCTTCCACCTTCCCTAAATCTTCATATTCTTCCAAACTTAGGTGGTAGCATCTTCGTAGATAAAGATTAGCTATATCTGAAGCCCTTTGCCCTTCTTTACATGCCCATTCAATTAAGATTGGGAGCTGGAAGGTGTCAGGCAAATATGAAGACAGAGCTGTTAAATCTGCCTCAGTCTCATCAACCAGTGTCTCTTCATCTGATTCAATTGCATAACGCATCCGTCCAACAAGTTTCGTCAACTCTCCCAACTTATCAGCTTCACTCATCATGGAATACATGATGTCGTTTACTTGGTAGTCTGTTTTTTCAGGAATTGGAACTTTGCTCTCACCTTCTACAAACCCCGTTTCATCTTCATAAAGTTCAAGGTATGCCTGTACAACGTCGTTTACTTTCATCATGGCCGAAGTAACATCAGAAGCCGCGTATTCACCTCCGTATATAAGGTCATCTTGTCGGGTTTCAGCCAAAGCTATCAAAAATTCAAGATCTTCAACTTCTTCAGGAGCTGGGGGGAAGGCAAACGCTGACATATCGCCTGGGCCTATTTCTCCCACCTGGTTCATCAAAAATGGAGGGACATATTTACTGACATCCACAGTTATTGGAAGTAGGACCACATAAGAGGCCAAACAAGCCCCCGAGCTTGTGTCATTAAAATAAACTAACGCATGCCCTCTTGGCTTTTCAGAGTTTCCTAATTCAAATTGCAAATCCATATCTACCCCTTGGTTGAGCAATTACGTTTTCCATATTGCGAACACCGGAACCATTATATGTCAGCAACAAAGGGTTTATATAAGGAAATGATTCCATATTTGAATATAATAGTTTTAGAATTTACTACTGTAGAAACCTCATATGCAGATATACAAAAATTTAATACGGCCAATTTTATTCACCCTCCCGCCTGAGACGGCCTGGCATCTATCAGATGTTGGGTTGTCCCAAACGTGGTTTTGGAAGATGAATTGGGCCAATTTCGACTTCCATAGTGACCTACTGGCCTCAAAAGTGGCTGGTTTGCCTATTGCGAATCCTGTAGGTCTCGCTGCCGGATACGATAAAAATTGCAAGTTTATATCGTCCCTAGAAGAACTTGGGTTTGGTTACGTAATGGGTGGCACCATAACAAAAGATCCGAGGCCCGGTAATCCTAAACCCCGGGTAATCAGACTTAAAAACGAAAAAGCTTTAATAAATGCCCTTGGGTTTCCTGGTAATGGCCTAGAAAAAGCATTATTGGAAATGGCTAGGCTGAAAGATCACCCACAAGAATCAGTTCGGATACTAAGCGTTTCCGGTACCGACACTCCTGACATTTCAGAATGCCACCAAAAATTGGAACCTTTTTGTGATGCTATCGAGATAAACATAAGTTCCCCAAACACCCGCGGCCTTAGAGTTTTCCAAGAACCAGGTAAACTAAGATCTCTTCTACAAGCTGTAAATGAACATAGAAACAAACCTATCCTCGTTAAAATGCCCCCATACAGGTCAAATGAAGGCACAGATGAAAATGCCCTAAATCTAGCGCGGGTCTGCATTGAGGAAAAGGTCGAAGGACTTACAGTTTCCAACACAATTCCGATAGAACACACGGGACTTGCGATCGGACAGGGGGGACTTAGCGGATCCCCACTGTTTGAAAATACTATATCGATGGTCGAAACGTACAAAAATGAATTTCAGGACAACATAGAAATAAACGCATGTGGCGGAATCTCCAACGGGACACAAGCATACGATGCTCTGAAATCCGGAGCTACTTCTATTCAAATCTTAACTTCTCTTATTTATGAAGGACCTAGAGTAGTCCAAAATATAAATCGAGAGCTTAATGAACTTTTTATAAAGATTGGAGACCCAAGACTTTAGCCTTATAGGTTAATCATCTGATCTACTTCTTTTCTGAACGGCATAGCTGACTGGGCACCCAATTTAGTAGTTGCCAGAGCCCCAGAAGCGCATCCAAACCTTGCCGCAGAACGCAATGTTTCTCCTTCAGAAAGTGCTACAGCAAAGCCACCTGTAAAGGCATCCCCTGCAGCAACCGAGTCAACACTATCAACCAGGAAACTGGGTATCTGATTGATTCCCGGACCCGATAGAAAATAAACCCCGTCTTCTCCCATCGTAATCAGGCAAACTGCATCGGAAGATTCTTTAATTTTAAGAAAGGCATTATGAATTGATTTCTCATCGGTTATTTCGCAATTTGCCAATAACTCGGCCTCATTCTGATTTGGGGTTAGAAAATCAACATGTTTAATAAGTTCCTGAGTACCAGTGACGAATGGTGCAGGGTCCCAAACAACTGGGATTTTGTTTTCCCGAGCTAATCGCGCCGCTTGCAAATTTACCTCATATGGCACCTCATTCTGGAGCACAAGGCAGTCAACCGATCCTAGGAGACTTTCCAAGTGCCCTATTTCCGGTTTGCCGCAGTTCATGTTTGCTCCAGATGAAACA
>ENA-UPTF01000185-UPTF01000185.1-marine-metagenome-genome-assembly--contig:-NODE-185-length-44243-cov-9.265996_pt1 | contig 44243 bp, 52 predicted proteins | sample MGYA00238166_ERZ767019 | MGnify/ENA primary metagenome ERZ767019 (study PRJEB28930, sample SAMN06266391) | marine metagenome | isolation source: Sea water from 250 m depth | place: Atlantic Ocean | study... | reverse complement strand
TTATACTGCAGGAATTTATAGTTCTAGGGCAAGGCATGACACATTAATTATTTCAGGATTACTTCCAGGTGGACAATTGATGAATACAACAGATGTTGAAAACTATCCTGGATTTTCAGATGGAATAATGGGACCTGATCTCATGCAAGTGATGAGAAAGCAGACAGAACGTATGGGTACAACAATAATTGATGATGTAGTAGTAAATGTAGATTTTAGACGTAGACCATTCAAAGTTTTGACGGGTTCAGAAGAATTTGAAGCAAAAGCAATTATAGTTTGTACAGGCGCAACACCAAGAAAAATTGGCATAGAGGGAGAACAAACTTTTGCTGGGAAAGGTGTTTCATATTGTGCAACATGTGATGGTGCATTTTTTAGAGAACAGCCTATTGCAGTTGTAGGAGGCGGTGATTCATGTATGGAAGAAGCCATATTTCTCACAAAATTTGCTTCAAAGGTACATATTATTCATAGACGTGATGAATTTAGAGCAAGTAAGATAATGCAAGAACGTGCATTAAGTAATGAAAAAATTCAGGTTCACTGGAATAGTACTCTTAAAGATATCAACGGTGATGTGAAAGTTAAACAGATTGTATTAACAGATGTAAAAACAAATGAAGAAATATCGTTGGATATGGGTGGTGTTTTTGTGGCTATTGGTCATGAACCAAATACAGAACTATTCAAAAACCAACTAGAACTAGATACGAATGGATACATTATTCTAAAAAATAATACAGAGACAAGTGTTAAAGGAGTATTTAGTGCAGGTGATGTACATGATCACAGATACAGACAGGCAGTAACTGCTGCAGGTTATGGGTGCATGGCTGCAATTGATGTTGATAAATATCTAGCTGAGCAAAAATAAAATTATTTTATTTTTTTTATGGTAAATTCTAGATCACTACCATTTTTTTTTAATTCTAAAATTTCATGCCCACGTTTGTGACATAGTTCAGTTATATCATTTTCAGAATCAGGATCATCGGCAAGAACAGTAAGAATTTCACCAACCTGCATTTTTGATAGTTCAACAGTTGTTTGTAATGCAGGGGATGGACAAAATAATCCTCGTACATCAATTTTTTTACTAGATTCTGAAATCTTGATCACCTAAGAAAAATTTAGTTTATCTGTATATAAAAAACTAGTTTTTTTTAGCTTTACCTATAATTCAAAATACCATTCTAGTAATAGTTGGTATATCTCGTGTCCTAAAAGAATAGGGATCCATACCCTCAAAATTGATTTTTCGTGATATACGTCTAACCCCAATTAATGACATTCGATAAATCAATTCCCAGAAATAACTTGTTCGTGTACTAAGATAAAATTTGTATATAAAATTAAATAGAAATTTTGATTTTGGATAAAATTCGTTAATGTATTTATCTATATGATATTTTGAATTTTCAATTTTAAATTGAATATGCTCCAACACTTCTTTTGGCCTGACATATTCAGTTTTTTCAATTGAGATTCTTTTATGTTTTAATGCATAAATAATATCATCAATATTATTCTCAGAATCTATTAGATTTGTACATCTTGCTATGGTACTAGTAACATGTGAATCACTTCCTGCTACAACATGCAAATTATTTTCTTTTGCAAAGATTTCTGCCTTTTTATTGGAATAGACATCAATATTTGCACTATTAAAAACCTCAAATAGATCACATTTTTTTGAATCTTCTCTTAAAGCATCTATCAAGCTAAACGGATGTGGCGCAATAGTGACAGCATCCTGATCTTTTGCCTCATCTAGTATTTCATCTAGACTTTGTCCAGATTTAATTTCTTTATGTAAACCATACACCAAAACATGAGCCTCTTTATCAGTAGTCACTTCTTCTGCAGGATATACCCCAATTTTAGAAAACTTACTATGATTATTTTTGTAATCAACAATTTGATTATAACCATCAAGTGTATTATGATTAGTTACAAACAACACGTCTAAATCAGATAACAGTGATTGATCTAATTGAGCAGAAATTGTTACATTTGAATCAAAAGGTGATTCTATTTCTCCAACATGGCCGTTTGAAAACATGTTATGACAATGTGATTCAGTTCTCAGCAATACAATCACTTATTGTTATTTCTCTGACTTTATTAATTATCTATTTGAATAAATCATCAGATCCGGGACGTATTAAGTTAGAAATTTGATCATCTTTTGAATCAAATTGATAATTTTTAATAATTGCCATAGGTGACATTTTTGTTTTTCCCATTACTAATTCTGCTGCAGCACATAATTCATCAACTATTGCAATTGCAGTAACACGAAGTATTTTTCCAAATGTATCAAGTTTACCTTCATAGCTTAAAATTGATTCAATTCCTGCAATTCCAATTGCATTATCAGTTTGCCCTAATCTAAATGGTCTACCAAAAGTATCAGATATTATTACTGCAACTTTTTTTCCACTCTTTGTTCTTATCCCATCTCGTATTAATCTTGCAGAATTATCAGGATCTTTTGGTAACAAGGTAACATAATTACCATCAACATTACTTTCATCAATTCCTGCATTGGCACAAACAAAGCCATGTTTTGTTTGAACAATAATCACTCCATGCTCCATTCGTACAATTCTTTTTGCTTCTGATAATATTGCTTCAACTAATTTAGGATCTTTATCATATGCAGATGCAATACCAATGGATAATTCTGAGGGAATTACAGTATCTAAATTAACAGCACGTCCTTCTTGCTTTGAAACAATTTTCTGTGATACAACTATGATATCACCATCTTCAATGCCACAGTCATTTGAGGAAATTAAAATGTCTACTAAATCACTTTCTGGAGTTATATCTTGTTTAAAATTAACTGGAAAAATATGCAGGCTCAATTGAAGATAATCATCATTTAACCATACTTGAAGGTTTACCTAGACTATACAGTCTGTAATGGATTTTCAAGATTATAGTGTTTATTAATTATTGATATAATTTTTGAGAGATCCTTTTCTTCTAATGTTTCAGTTGCAAGTTCCTTGACTATATCTTGTGCTCTAAATGCAATTCCTAAACCACATATATCAAATAATTTAATATCATTAGCACCATCTACAATAACAACAATTTCTTCTTTATTTTGTTCCCATTCTTCAATTTTTATCTTAGCTGATTTTGCTTTGTCAGAATCAACATTAATTTTTACATCATCAAGTACACCATCTTTAAAAATTAATTCGTTAGAAAAAACATAATCTAATCCAAGTTCTTGTTTTAACCTATCAGTCATAATTGTAAATCCACCAGAAACTGCCATTATTTTCCATCCTGCATTTTTTAATGACTTGCAAGCTTCTTTTGCACCATGCATTATAGGTAATTCGTCAGCCACTTCTTGGCATACGTCAATGCTTAATCCTTTTAGTGCATCAACTCTTTTTTTTAAACCATCTTCCCAATTTATGAGACCCTGAATTCCTTTTTTTGTGATATCCCAAATTTCTTTTTCCTTATTTAACTTCTCTGCAAGAATTGGCAGATACTCACCGTCATAAAGCACACCCTCAACATCAAAAATTGCTAGCAATTGTTTTCTAAATTTCGAAAAGAACTCAATCATATAAAAGTTGAAATATTAAAATGCGATCATGACCGCTAGTAATAAATCAGCCTTTATTTTCTTCTTTTTATGGTTGACGAGTTAGAACATAAACATGAAGTAAAAGTACAATCACGTGAAGGACGACAAAAATTACCTGATAGTGTTAAAGAGATCTTAAAAGGGTCAGGTATGATGGATGAAAAAGGTAAACTGAAATTAAAAGGTGTTAGTCCTAAGATGCTAAAACGAATGAAGCAAGAATTTGTGGATTGCCCTGTACTGAAAGAAGAAATTCATTTTATACAATGCTTTGTATGCCCAAATTTTCAAAGTCGGGTAATGGGACATGTATTGTGTAAGGGTGACCCAGTATAATATTAGATATTCGCAGTAATTCGTTTAATACTAGTAATAATTTTCATTTTTCTGGATATTGATAACTCAGGTTCAATAGTAACGAAAAGTGTCTTTCTTTTTGTATAAATCACAAATTGTGTAACTTTTTCACGCTCCACATGTACATATCTGACTTTTCCTAATGGTCTATCAAATTCTTGTCTCATTTTTCTTCTGTCTGCTACTTGTTTACAAAAATACTCCTCCTGTTTCTGTGATTCTAAAGATGTCTTACCTTCATTCATTATACCTTCAACAATGTTACCATTTAGATCAATAATTGCAGCAAATCTCATATGACTATCTAAATTCACTATTTTTTCTACTATTTCGAGAAGTGGTTTTGTGGTGGTCATACATTTACACAATAAATTTAGAATATATGTCTAATTTTTTCACGTAAAGAAATCATTAATTGTTTAGGAAGAAAACTAAATAGCTACCAAGTCATTGAATTTTAAATGGGAAAAGAAATTGGTATTACTGTAAAAAAATCGGAAGACTTCAGTGAATGGTATACTCAATTAGTGATAAAGGCTGAACTTGCAGACTATGCTCCAGTCAAAGGTCTGATAGTTTTGAGACCAGATGGATATTCAATCTGGGAGTCGTTAAAATCATCATTAGATTCTAAATTAATTGCAACAGGACATCGTAATGGATTCCTACCTGTACTTATTCCAGAATCATTACTTGGAAAAGAAAAGGATCATTTTGCTGGATTTAATCCTGAAGTGTTTTGGGTTACACATTCTGGTGATGGAGAAATTGGTGATAAACTTGCATTACGTCCAACATCTGAAACTTTAGCATATACAATGTATGCAAAATGGATTAGAAGTTGGAGAGATTTACCACTAAAAATTAATTTCTGGAATTCAGCACTTCGTGCAGAAATTAAAGCGACAAAACCATTTTTGAGAACATCAGAGTTTTTGTGGCAAGAAGGGCATACTGCACATGCTGGTAAAGATGAAGCCGAAAAGGAAGTTATGGATATTTTAGGAATATATAAAAAAACTGTCGAGGATGAATTAGCAATTCCAGTAATTACTGGAAAGAAATCTGAAAAGGAAAAATTTGTTGGTGCGGTATATACACTCACAATGGAATCACTAATGCCTGATGGAAAAGCACTGCAGATGGGAACAACTCATTTTCTTGGACAAAATTTTTCAAAACCATTTGAAGTAAAGTATGCCGATAAAAATAATGTTGAGAATTTTGTATGGCAGACTTCGTGGGGCGTATCTTGGAGATTGATCGGTGGAATGATAATGGTACATGGTGACGACAAGGGTCTTGTATTACCACCTAGAGTGGCACCAATTCAAGTAGTAATAATTCCAATATATCATTCTGACGAAGAAAAAAATACAGTTTTAGAAAAATCAAGTGTGATTAAACAAGAATTAGAAACCTGTAAACTACGTGTACGTTTAGATGACAGAGATCAAGTTACACCTGGTTTCAAATTCAATGATTGGGAGATGAAAGGAGTGCCAATAAGAATTGAAATTGGACCAAAAGATCTTGAGCATGATAAGGTGGTCTTAGTTAGAAGGCACAATCAACAAAAACAAGAACATCCAATAAATGGATTGGTAGAAAAAATTGTCACGGATTTAGATAATATACACAGCGACATGTTTTCAGATGCACAAAAAATTCTTACTGATAGAACAATTAATGTAGAGACATATGATGAATTCAAGTCTGAATTAGAGAAGGGTATGCTCATCAAAGCTGCAATATGTGAAAATCCATCATGTGAGGAGAAAATAAAGGAAGAGACTGGCGCTGATATCAGAGTCATTCAAGATGACTGTAATGATGAGGTCTCAAAGTGTGTTTATTGCACTAATCAAAGCAAAATTAGACCACTCTTTGCCAGAGGGTACTAAAACTAATTAATTCATTTTAATCTGTAAAATATCATGATGCTAAAACTTTCCATAAAGGATATACTACAAGAGAAAACATTTGGAGGAATTGCTATAATTTCTGGTATACTGATTGGAATTTTATATTATTTCCTAACATTAACTACAGCAATAGACCACTTTAATGTGGACATTTCCATAATACCACAATACATTACGGCATCGATTGGTTTAACTGTAGTAGTAGCAATTCTTGCAGGAATCAATATTGCATTAGTAGCATACAACATCAAGATACAAAGAGCAAATAATATCAAAAAAAGTGGAACCTCGGCAATTTTGGGTGGAGCATTAACGGCATTTACTCCAGGCTGTCCAGCATGTACGACTTCTCTTTCAGCATTGCTTGGAATCATTGGTGGATTAGCAATATTTCCACTGCAGGGATTGGAACTAAAATTCATATCAATTGCTGCATTATCATTTTCAATTTGGTGGGCAATGAGAAACATTAACAATGCAAGTTGTTGTGTTATGAAGGAATAATTCCAAAAACCACATATATTCAGACAATTTCAATCAAAATATGACGTTAGAACAATCATCACATAACATTCTCTTAGAGAAATTCAATGAAACACGTGCTAGAACACTTGAATTGGTAAAAACTTTGGAAAAAGATGATTTTGGAGTTCAAACTGCATTTTATACGAGCCCAGTAAAATGGCATCTAGGTCATGTTAGTTGGTTAAATGAAATTGTTCTTAGTAAAACAACCGATAATTATGAATTTTATTCGGATGAATTTTCAGAATATCTTAATTCATACTATAATCAATTTGGAAAACCACACGACAAAGCAAAAAGGGGTATTATGTCAAGACCCACAGCAGATGAGATTTTAGAGTATTTTGAAATAATTACACAAAAAGTACGTCATACCATGCAGGGATCATTATCAGATAAGGCATCATACCTTTTTACAATGGCAATTCATCATGAATGTCAACATCAAGAACTGTTAATCTATGACATACAGCATTTACTGGCAGAACAATACAGACCTATAAGAAAAAATCATCCACCAAAACCAGTTGATGTTGAAAGGAAAAATGTGAAAATAGATGGTGGGTTATATGAAATGGGTTACTCTGGAAATGAATACTGCTATGATATTGAACAGCCAGCACACAAAGTATATCTTAATGAATATGAAATTGAAAATTTTCCGGTAACTAATGGGGACTATTTGGAATTCATTAATGACGGTGGATATGAAGATTTTTCATTTTGGCTTTCAGATGGATGGGACAAAGTAAAAGAAAATGGTTGGAATGCCCCAATGTATTGGGAAAAAAATGATGGAGTGTGGCTTACTAGTGATTTTATGGGTAAAAGAAAAATTAATCCTGATGAACCTGTTTGCCATGTAAGCTTTTACGAGGCATCAGCATTTTGTAAATGGGCAGGAAAAAGATTACCTACTGAAGCAGAATGGGAAAAAGCTGCATTATGGAACAATGAAACTAAAGAGAAGACAACTTTTCCATGGGGTAATGAACAACCATCACAAATACATGCAAATATTTTAGAATCTTACAACTGGAATTGCACCAAGATTGGTTCATATCCAAAAGGAGTAAGTTCATACGGTTTACACCAGATGATTGGTGATGTTTGGGAATGGACCGCATCAGAATTTATTGGATATCCTGGTTTCAAATCAAGCTTTGATGAATACAATGACAAATGGTTCACAAATCAGAAAGTTTTACGTGGTGGATCCTTTGCTACACCAGCAATATCCATTCGTGGAACGTACCGAAATTTCTTCCGACTAGATGAAAGATGGTTAGTCTCTGGATTTAGATGCGCAAAAGACATCTAGATTTTTTGCCCTAGAACTAAGGCAAAATAGTTTCTTGAATCATACCAAATTTTATTAATTCCAATACTAGCTTTCTCAAGTTTAGATTCAATTTGAGAAATAGAAAATTTATAGGAATTCTCTGTATGAATTAATTCATCTTTTAACACATTTATCGACATATTTACATCTGGAATTTTTACAGTTTGTGTACACAATGACTTGAGATGCATTTCAATTCTACCTTGTAATTCATTATACACTGCATGATGTGCAAATTTAGATAAATCAAAATCTGCATTTAATTCTGTATTAATTCTCTTAAGAACATTAAGGTTAAATTTTGCTGTTACCCCCTTGGAATCATTATATGCATTATGCAATACTGATTCGTCCTTTTTTAGATCAAAACCTATCAAAAAAAGATCAGATTCTTTCATCATAGCAGATATTGTTTTTAGAAAATCAATTCCTTCGTTAGGATTAAAGTTTCCAAAACTTGAGCCTAAGAATGAAACTAAATTTGGTTTATCGTCATAATGTTCTATAAAATTTAATCCATTTTCATATGTATCAATGATTCCAGTAATTTTAAGATCTTTGTAAATATTGGATAATTCTTGTGTACTATGAGTCAAAATATTAGAGATGTCTATTGGAAAATATTCAACACTTGTTTGAATACTATAAAGTGTATCTAATAATATCCTTGTCTTAATAGAAGACCCACTACCTAATTCGACAAGATGTATTTCAGAATCAATGTATGATTTGATATCTGTTTTAATATTACTGAGTATCTCAATCTCAGAATCATACAGATAATATTCTGGTAATGAGCAGATTTCATCAAATAATTTAGAACCTGTCTCATCATAGAAAAACTTTGGACTTATGGATTTTGGTTTATTATTCAATGATAATGTGATTTCATCCAAGAATGTTTTTTGTTTTTTTACAGTGCTTGGCTTAAAGTACTTCAGATTTGCATTAATCATAGTTTTTTGATATGTGATTTGATTCTGAAGTGTTTTTGAGTTCATATTTGAAAGACGGATTTTTACATGCATAAATTTCTTACTTCATTTTACACATGGTGCCTTAACATTTCATATACCTCTTATGTACTGATTACATATTGAATGAAATACTAAAAATCGAAGGTCTTAGCAAAACTTTTACAAAAAAAGGATTTTTTAACTCAAATATAGATACAGTCAAGGCAGTAAACGATGTTACTTTTTCGCTTGATGAAGGTGAGATCTTGGCAATTGCAGGTCAATCAGGTTCAGGAAAATCAACCATAGCAAAACTAATTCTAAGAGCAATCGAACCTGATTCAGGTAAAATCTACTTTTCAGGTAAGGAAATTTCAAGTAATGTTGAAAATTTAAAAAACTTTAGAGCTCAATGCCAGATGGTCTACCAGGATCCATATGATTCAGTAAATCCTAGAATGAAAGTATATGATATAATTAATGAACCACTGGAAATTCATAATATTGGAAGTAAGGAAGAAAGATATCAAACTGTTTTAAAAACACTTCAACAAGTAAAACTTGAACCAGCTAAAGAGATTTTAGAGAAATTTCCTCACATGCTTTCTGGAGGACAACGTCAAAGAGTAGTAATTGCTAGAGCGTTAGTCACGAATCCTAAAGTAATAATTGCAGATGAGCCAGTATCAATGCTAGATGTTTCTATTCGTGGAGAAATTTTAGAATTATTAGATGAAATTCAAAAGAAAAATAATATTTCAATTATTTACATAACACATGATCTTGCTACTGCAAAATTCTTTGCAGATAAAATAATAATTTTATATTCAGGTAAAATCGTGGAATCAGGTTTTATCTCTGAGGTTTTAAGTAATCCAAAACATCCCTATACACAAGCACTAATTGATGCGATATCAAAACCTGACCCAAAAAATCTATACAAAGAGAAAAACATTAGTTGGAAAACTAACAGTTAATTCGTAACACTAGACTCTTTCAGATTAAACATTCGTTTATCCTTATATTTTACAACATTTGAAACTCCAGCTTTTGGAAAAACTCCATAAATTAGTTTAGCCTTTTCAACAACAGAATCTTTGAGTGACACCATAAGAAATTGACTTCCTTCTGAACGCTCTTTGATAATATTAGAAAGCTTTTCAGCATTAGGTGCATCAAGTGCGGCATCAACCTCATCAAATAGATAAAATGGGGATGGGTTTAACCTTTGTAACGCCAAAACAAACACTATTGCAGCTAATGATTTTTCCCCTCCACTAATTGATGTTGATTCACGTTTTGGTTTATTGGGGAATTGAATAATATAATTAAGACCTGATGCAAATATGTCATCTTCATTTTCTAATTCCAACCATGCATTACCACCAGTCATTTTAGAGAATGCATCGCGAACTTCCTTATCTACTGTATCAAATGCATCCAAAAATGTTTGACGTTTATCTTTTTCAACAGATTCTATAAAACCAACAATTTTATTTCTTTCTTGTTCTAGTAAATTCTTCTTTGTTGAAGAAGTTCTATAACCATATGCAATTTCGGTAAATTGTGATGGTGCACCTGCATTTAGGGATGATTTTAGTCTATTTTGTTCGTGTTCTAGGGATGTTATCATTGATGTTACATCAAAAACCTCAAGATTTTCATCAAACCCAAATGTCTGCAACATGGATTTAATTTTTGACACTTTTTGTAATATCTCATCTAAATCACGATTCAAACCATCTGATTTTCTTTCATGTGTACCTATTTCCCGTGTTAGAGTACGCTCTCGTTCATGTAGGCCATTTAACTTATCATCAAATTCTTTCATTTTATCAACCGAATTTCCAGAAGTTAAGATGAGTTCTTGCTCCTCTTCTCTAAGTTTAATTAATTTCTCCTCTGCTATCGACTTTTCTTTTTCATTTTTTCTATTTGCAATTTCAAAATTATATTTCTCAGTTTTAATAGAGGAGTATTCGTCCTGATGAATTCTATGTTCACTTTTTGTTTTTGTTTGGGAAGTAAGTAAAGTTACTAAATCAGTTTCTTCTTCCTTCAGTTTTCCATGAATTAAGTTTTGTTCTGTCAGAGATGACGCCAACTGATCATTTAATGATTTGAGTTCATTTGCTATACTATCCATTTGTGGTTCAGCATAATTCTCTTGCACCAATGTAATTTGGGATTCAAGTGACTCTAATTGTGATTGTTGTTTAATTAGTTCAGTAGATAATCTCTCTTTTTTTCTTTCTAATTGTCTATTTCTAGTTAAAAATTGATCTGACATTTTTGTTGTAGACGTAATTTTATGTTTTAAATCTGAAAAACTATTGTGTGTGACAACTAACCCCTGCTCTGATAAAGAAAGTCTAGTTACATGAACTTTGATTGATTCTTGATATTTTTTGATTAGGTTTTTTTTCTTAAGTGTAGTTTTACGCAAAGCCACAATCATATTCTGAAGTCCCTCTACTGAATCACTCATATTGATAATTTTAGTTAGTTTTGAAATTTTAGAATTAATGTCTATTACAACAGCAGATGCTTTAGCCTCAAAAAATTCCCCTTCTAAAGTGATAGTTTTGTATCCTAATTTTGATATTTTAATTGCAACGTCACGAGAGTCGACCAATACAACGTTACCAAATAGAAATGTTTTGAGTGGATTAAATCTGCTGTCACATTTTACATAATTAGATAATATACCCATAATCCCAGGTTCATTTGGTAGGTTTAGTTTAAAATCTGGAATTGCCTCAAGTGGAATGATTTTAAGTTTGGGTAGTTTTTTCTCTCTAACTGATTGAGCAAGCGACATTAATCCAGTAAAATCTTTTACAACTACTGCCTTAATCCAATCAGAACTAACAGCTAAAACGGAACGCTCATATTTTTTTTCCCAAGAAAGTATTTCATAAACTAAACCTTCTATTCCAAGATTTTCGGAATCATGTTTTAATTTTGAGATTGAATAATCTTCATGCATTATTCCCTTAACAAATTTTATTTTTGTCTCATATTTGTTGGCACCTTTAGATGATGCATCTATCAATGATGATAATTCATCAACTTCGGTTTCTAATTTCTGTTTTTTTGTTTCATAATTTGTTATACGTTGCTTAATTTCATCTACAGATTGTTTATGATTATCTAATGCACGTTCTAGTTTAATTTTTTGTTTTTGTAGATACTCAAGATTTACAGAGATAGTTTGTTGCTTGGTTGAATTTGTTGATGTCTTTTCAATAATATCATCAAGTTCAGAATCGATCTTACCAACAAGTAGTTTTGTACTAGTTATTTTATTTGTAAGATTAGAAATTTTAGTATCGACTTGACGTTTCTGTGATGTAATATGTGATTGCTTTGATAAAATATCAGAACGTCTAGAATTTATTTGATCTGAATTGTTAACAACATCTTTTTTCTTTTCACGAAGTTTATTAATTAATTCTCTTTGTTTAGTAATTTTTGTATCAAATGAATCTCGATCTAGTACCAATGTCTCAAGTAATGGAGTTAATTCAGGAATTCTAGAATTTATTATATCCAGTCTTTTGTTACCGGTAATTATTGCACTATCTGCTGCATCAAAAGATCTCTTAACTTCACTTAATGCTGTATCAATTTTAGATTTTGACTGATTGTATGCATTTGTTTCCTCCAAAAACTCATTTTTCTGTTTCTGAAGTTCTGAACTATCCTTCCTAACATTAGATCGCTCATCCTCATCATGCTTCTTCTCAGAATTAAGTGCATTTAGTGTTCTCTCTTTTGATATTTTTTCTGATACAAGTTCTTTTAGATTACTAGCTGCAGAAATTGCCCTATAGCGGTTGAGTTCTCTTTCAATTATTTCATAACGAAGTTTATGATTCCGCTCGATCTCTAGGTCATCTATTCGTTTTTTCACTTCACCCATTTTTGCAAGTGCTATTGCAAGTTTCTGATCCGCATCAGATAGCTGTTTTTCTGCCTCTTTCTTGTTTTCGTCAAATCTTGACAAGCCTATCAGATCTTCAATGACCTTCCGTTTTTCCTCAGTTGTAAATTCTGAAATTCTAGTTACGGTTCCTTGCTGTACTGCATTAATTTGGTTTAGTCCAGCATTTGCAAGTTCCATTAACTCAAGAATTTTTTGTCGTTGAACCTTAGTTTTATCTAGATAGTAAACATTGTCACCTTTCTCACTCATCTCTCTTGTTATAGTGATCAGATCTGAATCAACTGGAATTTTTCTATCAGTATTGTCAAATTGAACGCTTGAACGTGCCATTTTTGGTCCTCTTCTAGAACTTCCTTCGATATCATGAATCAATTTTCGTAGACTTGGTGCTCTCATGACTGAAGGTCGATTTTCCCCCAATGCAAAAATTATGGCATCAAGTATGTTACTTTTTCCTGAACCATTTGGACCAGAAATAGAGATCAGACCTGGTTCAAAATCAACAATAGTATTTTTAAAACCAAATGATTTGAATCCAAAAATTTCTACTTTTTTAATATGAACCATTAAAAATTGTCATGTTTAGGCTACCATAATTACTGCTAACAAGTTTAGTTGACTTGACTAACAAACTTTGTAATGCTATAGGTTACTAAAAATTTAATCATCATGAACAAATTTTTCAAGTTCAGTTTTAGCAACTGGATCTGTCATCTGTTCTATTGGATGTTTCATAAGATATGCACTAGCAGGTATTATAGGTCCACCCATTCCTCTATCTAAAGCAATTTTTGCCAGTCTGATTGCATCGATTACTATTCCTGCAGAATTTGCTTTATCATCTACTTCAAGCCTAACTTCCATGTTATATGGAATATTTGCCCACTGTCTGCCTTCAATTCGCATAAACATGAGTTTTGTATTTCCCAAAAAAGGGATAAAATCAGATGGTCCAACATAGATTTGCTCATCGTCTAGCCTATCGGTAAGCTGACTTTGAACACTCTCAGTCTTAGAAATTCTTTTACTTACCAACCTTTCCTGCTCCTTCATATTCAAAAAGTCGGTATTACCGCCTACGTTAATCTGGTATGTTTTCTCAATTTTCGTTCCTCTTTCGTCACAAAGCCTTGCTAACGTTCTATGTACAATTGTTGCACCAACTTGTCCCTTTATATCATCACCAATTATTGGAATATTCTTTTCTTTGAATTTCTGTGCCCAGTCTTTGTCCGATGCGATGAATGCTGGCATACAGTTAACAAAAGCGATATTTGTGTCAAGGCAGATATTTGCCCAAAATTGAGTTGCTTTTTCCGAACCTACAGGTAGGTATGAAACTATTATTTCAACTCCAGTGTCCTTTAGAACTTTTTTAATTTCATCTTCTAAATCTGATTGAGATTTTCCACTTTGGATTGGCTTCACTTTATTTTCAACCCAAATTCCAACTCCATCTAAAGCAGGACTTTCATGCACTTTACCATTAGTTTTTGGCATTTCGTCTTTTGGAATCCAGTTAACCATGTTAGGTAATTCATAAATTGCTTCATTTACAGACTTTCCAATCTTATTTTCACCAACATCAAATCCTGCTACAAAATCGATATCGTGTATAGAATAATCACGTAATTTTTCATGAATAATTCCAATTACTTGTTGAGAGGGATTCTTCTTATAATACTCAATTCCCTGAATTAGACCTGAAAAACAATTTCCCAGACCTACTAATGCCACCTTAATCTTTTCAACCATGCTCAAACTGATGTTTGTTGTTCTTTAAAGTTTTCTTAGCATGATTTAAAAAATTATAACCACCTACTACAATTGTAGATTATGAGTTCAGATATTGATATTAAAGAAATAATTCCAATAAACGTTGAAAATGGAATTTTAATCAATGGATTTCCTTCAACAGGGTTAACTAGTGCAGTAGCTACGGAATCTCTTATCAGTACAACAGAATTTGAATTGGGTGGGATAATTGATTCAGATCGATTTCCTCCAATAAGTATAGTTAAAAATGGATTACCAAACTATCCAACACGTATCTTTGTTAATAACGAACTCAAAGTTGCAGTGTTTTCATCATATCTAACACTTGATGTTTCATTACACAAAACTGCTGCCAAACTAATGTTAAACTGGGCAAAGGAAAAAAAATGCTCCACAATAATAAGTAGTATTACAGTAAAAGGTGGAATCAATGAGGAAGTAGTTGCAGTTGCATCAACTGGAACTGCTAGAGGTAAATTAGTTAAAGCTGGAATTACAGTTATAGAAAATGCAACAATACCAGGTATATCTGGAGTTTTATTAAATGAAGGAATGTTAAATGGTCAAGATGTTATTGTGTTACTTATTAGCTCCGATAAGGATATTCCAGATTTCACTGCAACATCAAATCTGTGCAATGTTTTAACTAAACTTGTTCCTGGCGTTTCGTGTAATCTAACAAAGTTAGAAAAAGAATCCAAGATTATTGAACAGCAAATTCAACAAGCAACAGATAACACCAAAGAACTTGGTGACAATATCTATAGATAGATTTTTTTCGTTAATTAATCATAATGAAATTAAATGCAAGAATTTTTTGGCTTTGCAGTTATGGTTATAGCAATATCTGCATCAGGTGTAATGTCACCTGGTCCACTATTCTCTGCTAATATTATCTATGGAATTAGAGAAGGAAAAATAGCTGGGTTAAAAATTGCTGTAGGTCATACAATTGTAGAATTTCCGTTAATAGTTTTTTTAGGTGCAGGAATTATTACATCAAATATTATTCCTGAATTTAGAGTCTTAATTGCAATAATTGGTGCAGTTGGATTATTCGGTTTTGCTGGTTTACAAATTAGAACTATATTTCAAAAAAAAAATCAAAGGAATTTAAAACCTACAAGAGGTCCAATACTAGCTGGTATTTTTCTTAGTGCATTAAATCCATTCTTTATTATTTGGTGGCTCACAGTAGGATTCAAATTAATTACAGAATCAATTGAGTTATGGGGATTTTTTGGTATAGTGGTTTTATTCCTGGTTCATATATGGATGGATTATGTATGGCTTTACGTAGTAGCATTTTTTGCATCAAAAACTAGTAATTTACTATCAAATCGAAATTATAAAATTATAATTATTGCATTAGCAATGGTCTTAATTTATTTTGGAATAGAGTTTTTAAGAGAAATTTAGAAGTTGGTGTTAGTTATGTCAATCTCAAGAAGTGATACATTTCGTGTTTTTCCATCTTGTGACACTAATGACTCAGATGAAATTCTGACATCACTAATTTCATAACCTACAGAATCCATCCGTTTTATTATAAACTGAGAAACATCTACCGCCTGAGTAATTCTCTTACCTCTTGCTTTTATGGTGACAACTGGTGAACTGGAAAGCTGGGTCAATGTTGAATTAACATATATCATTATAGTTTTATTTCCAACAAATATCACATTTCTGATTTTTTCATCAGTTTTTGATTCTGATACATTTTCATCTTTTGTATCTAGATTAGGTACTTGTTCCGGTTCAGACTCTGATTGTACCGGTTCAGACTCTGATTGTACCGGTTCAGGAATTTCAGAAACAACTTGCTCATTAGACACATTATTAGAATTTGTTTCAGAATTTTCTAATTCAGAAAGTATATCACGTGCATCAGTATTAGACTCGTCACTCATTTTAATTATACAAGCTTTAAAGATGTGTTTTATTTAGATTTTAGGTTTGTTTTTTCAATATAATCCTCTAGAATTGAATCAATATTTTCATGATTCTCAGAAGTGATCTTCTGCACTAATTCAGGCTCTTCAATCTCATAACAATTAAGAAAATCTTGGTTATCTTTGTATGCTAGTATTACTTTATCTTTGAAGAAGCAATAATACAGTTTTTCTTTTTCCATAAGTTCAGGTTTGAACTTTACACCATCTTTATCTGAAGTTAGTGGATTAACCATAATTTTTACAAACATGAATGATATTTAGAGTATTCATTAACAAATTGTAATAAGCATTCAAAAAATATTACAAGTATGGAAAATAGAGTGATTTTTCATATTGATTTCGATTATTTTTATGCACAGTGTGAAGAAATAAGAAATTCTAAACTAAAAACCAAACCAGTTGCAGTATGTATCTTTTCAGATAGAGGTGAGGATAGTGGTGCTATTGCAACTGCAAACTATAAGGCAAGAGAATATGGAGTAAAATCAGGCATCCCAATAAAATTTGCAAAGAGTAGATTGAAAGATAGAAAAGATGCAGTTTTCATACCAGCCGATTTTGAATATTATTCTAAGATTTCAATATCTGGAATGGAGATAATCAAAAGTTTTGCAGATATTTTTGAATATGTTGGTAGAGATGAAGCATATCTTGATGTCACAGTAAAAACTAATCATAATTTTGAAACTGCACGACATGTTGCTCAACAATTAAAAAATGAAATTAGGAAAAAATTAAAAATGACTTGCTCCATAGGTGTTTCTCCAAATAAATTACTATCAAAGATAGGTTCAGATTTTGAAAAACCTGATGGTTTAACAGTCATAAAACCAGACTACATCTCAGAATTCTTATCTCAATTAGATATTAGAAACATACCGGGAATAGGAAAAAAAACAGAGTCTATCTTGGCAGAATCCAACTGTAAAAAAATTAATGATTTACTAAACATGGATGTTTTTGAACTGAATAGTAGATTTGGTAGAAAAACTGGAACCTATATTTACAATGCAGCACGTGGGATAGATTTAGAATTAGTGAAGGAAAAACAGCCATCATTACAATATAGTAAAATAACAACACTAAAGGAAAATTCAAAAAATTATGAGTTTCTATCCACCAATCTGTTAAATCTATGTAAACAGATACATGATATTTCTATTAAAAATAATAAAACGTTTAGGACTGTTAGTATTCAATTTGTTAATGAGGATTTAACAATAAAAACAAAATCCAGAACATTAAAAAAATCTACAAACAACTTGGGTGAATTGGAAAAAACTTCAATGCAATTATTGATTGACTCATTAAATGAGCAGGAATTATTAGTACGTAGGTTAGGAGTAAGAATTTCAGAATTATCAGATTTGGAGGGTCAAGGTGACATCACAAGTTATTTTTGAGAATCTTGAGTAGATTCTATTTTCTTTAATCGTTTTGTTTCAATGGCAGTCACTATTAACAAAAATATGAAAAGCCATGGTAAGAACATTATTTCTCCAGCAACTGAATGAAACTCTTCCCATGCTTCTGGATCTGTTGTCACTTTTAGTGCATAAACAGATAACGAAAATATCCTAATCATATTTACAAAAATGGTACCAGCTATACCAATTATGAAATACATAATTTTACGGCGTCTGATAATATTCATTTTTATAAGAAATGCCATCATAACTAGTGAGTAAATTATTACACTATGAACTCCAGCAGAAGGCCAAAAGACTTGTAATGCAAAAGGACCAAAATCTCCATTTAAGAACATTAAGTTATCTCGTGCAGTAGCCACACCAAGATCCAAAACTGTGATTACCCAAACATTTGCTTGAACTAAATATGGTACAATATATTGTAACGGACCTAGTGTATCGTAAGGGAAAAAAGAATCTAATGCAAGAATTATTGCATTTCCAGCCAGAAAGATTGGACCTGCAGGTGCTATCCTAAACCATTTTCGGCCAAATAATATTGCAAGTGTAGCAGTGACAAATAACGCCATTACAGCAAAATCAAATAACCACCCCCATGAATATTCCAAAACTCCAAAGACATCTACTAAACTCATGATGTAATCATGAAGACCAAATGGTAGAAATGCAAAATATGCAATAGTTAAAACTATCAAGGGAACACAAAGATAAAATCGGTTCTTTGGAATTACATATTTTATTCCCACCAATTCTGCAACAACAAAAGCCATAGCAAATAGAAATCCACCACGCCCTTGATTCCAACTTAGACTAAAAGAATCAGAATATGCTACAATTGTAAACATTGTAGGAAGAAGTACTACTATAATCCCAACTAAAATGCTTTTATTTTGCATTGATGATTTTACATAACCGATCAATAAATACCATATTTAAAAAAAATCAGTGATTACTTTTTGCTGAATTAGTTTCAGCATTTTTCCTTCTCTCAGCCATTCATTCTTACTGACACTCATTTTTTTTGTAGCTAGTTCTATGGACTGTTCTATGTTTTCAACAATTTGTGGTGTTCGCCTCATAGCTTGCCTTACTCCTTCTCTAACTTGCCAAACACCTACAGGTACAGCATATTCTGGTTGAATTTCTCTTAAAACTAGAATTCCTGCCTGTTTCTGTTTTTTTATTAGATATTCAGATACTGCAAGTTTGGCAGCAAAGAATGCACCTGCAATTAGTGGTGGATGTGATATTCCTTTTGCATCTTCATAGTCACTACCAAACCCAATAGACTTACCATCATGCCATGCTTCCTGCATTTCAAATAACCATCTATGTGGAAATAAAATTATTGAGAATAAATTACCAAGATGTTCATATGAGAAAACATAGAATGAATCAATAATATCAAAATCTAGAATTTTTGACATTAATGATTTTGATATCACATCATCTGTTGCTGTAATACTCCACTTTGTAGGAACAAGTTTTCTATTCTTTCCCATCATTCCGATGCTTAAGCATTTTTGAATTTTTGTAATATCAATTCCACTATTATATAATTTCATTATAGCATTTTCAGCTTTTAGATCATGATCATAGAACACCTTCTCAATAGAAGTAATTGCTTTTGTAGATGAAAACTTGGCATTTTTTATTTCTCCAATAGGTCCAAATGGTGGAGTTTGATCATCAAGTGATGTTATTGGAGAAGTTGTTTTAACAAATTGAATTTCTGTGTCAGCTGGACTAGAAGACATTGTCATATCTTGTAAGTTCTCAATTAAACGTCCTTCAGTTTGTGTAACTGAGATATTTTTGATACCTCTGATCAAATTTAGTCGGAAATTTACAATTTCTTCTAAACTCTTTCCAATCCATTTTTCAGGCATGTCTAAAATACTGGTTTCACCATGAATTGGGGGTACCATAGGACCCACACCAACTTTGGGATACCCATAAGTACCAACAAAAATAGATGGTGGGCTTGAACCTTGAATTTCTTTTGATGAAAATAGATTCCCATACTTACTAAGATATTGATGCCAATTAGCCTCAATTCCTCTTCTTATTTCGTTCCCAGTAGACATAATGAAAATAATCAATGTCTGATATTAAGTAATTAATTTAAAAAAAATTGACGGGTAATTAACAGAAGATGTTTAAGAAATTAAAATATACGTTTCTTATGAAAGTTGAAAGAATTGTGTCTTTTTTGCCAAGTGCCACAGAGTTGATTTTTGAGCTTGGTTATAGTAACAAACTTTATGGAGTAACACATGAATGTGAATATCCAAAAGAAGCAAAATTAAAACCATGTGTAATTGAAAGCGTTTTTGATTCCAAAATTTTATCAAGTAAGCAAATTGATGATAAGATTATTGAATTAATGTCAGTTGGTAAAGATATTTTTAGATTAAATACTGAAAATCTGAAAGATGCAAATCCAGATTTAATAATTTCACAAGAAATTTGTCAGGTTTGTTCTGCATATACTAACCAGGTTGATGATGCAGTGAATATTCTAGGGAGAAAACTTGATGTGTTAACAATAAATCCACATGATATTCAAGGTATATTACTAACAATTCTAGATATTTCAAAAAAAATTGATGCTGAAGCAAAAGGTAGAAAATTAGTTGAGGTATTAACTAAACGAATTAACTACATTAAAGATAAAAAATATGATAAATGTCCAACTGTTCTTGCAATAGAATGGATTGATCCTTTTTTTACTGCAGGTCATTGGGTTCCAGAAATGATAGAATCTGTTGGTGCAAGAAATCTCATTAGTAAAAAAGGAGAACACTCAAGAAAAATGACATTTGATGAAATTAAAAATGCTAATCCCGATATTATAATTTTGATGCCATGTGGATTTGATGTAGAGCGAACTATTAAAGAATATAAAAAAAATTTAGAAAAAAATTCAAAATGGAAAACACTTAAAGCTGTAAAGAGACAAAACGTTTTTGCAGTTGACGCAAATTCATTTTTTAGTAAACCTAGTCTTAGAACAATTATTGGTATAGAGATTTTAGGAAAAATAATACAGTCAAAGGTCTTCGCTGATTTGATGGTTCCAGTAAAATCATATAGGAAAATAAATTAAAGGATTGTTTAGTCTTCTTCTGCTTCATCTAGCTCTTCAACTTCACTAGTACTTCTAGATGGTCTAATTGGGACATATATTTTAGACATGAATAGTATTACAGAATAGATGGTTAGTCTGCTTGGTTACAAAAAGTATCTTTTTGAATAAGAAATATTTGACTACCCGTAAATAACCAGACTAAAATAATCCTATATCCGAACTAGGATCTCATTATCATCAATAATACAATATGATTAGTTCAATTCAAAAATAATTTAATTTCAGAAAATAAATAAAATACCATGTGTTTTAATGAGAGAATTGAAATTTTTCTAAGGAAAAAAAATTCTAACAGTAAAAATCAAAGTAACGCATTCAGTGCTGTTTCAAAAACTGAATAAGGATGAGCACCAATAATTTTTTGCTGGTCGCCAACTGAATTCACAATTATAAAAGTAGGAGTACTATTTGCACCACCTGATTTTGCTTTTTTAGCATTAAACTCTATACGCTCTTCATATTTACTAGAATCAAGACATTCCTCAAATTCATCCATGTTCATATCAAGATTAAATGCAAATGCCTTTAATCTATCAGAATTAGCCCAACCAGAATTCATGTGACCTTGATAATCATAAAGTGTTACATGATAATCCCAGTACTTACCTTGATCATTTGCACAATACGTTGCCTCAGCAGCTGTATGTGAGTCAGGACCTAAAATTGGTAAGTCGATAAAAACTAAATTTACTTTTCCAGTGTCAATAAAGTTTTCAATTATTTTTGGTCTAGTGTCATCATACCATCGTTTACACATCTCACACTGATAGTCTCCCATTTCTATAATTGTCACTGATGCATACTCTGAACCTAAAACCGGTGGAACACTCATAGATAGAAATTGTGATTCAGTTTCAATACTTTGTGTTTGCTGTTCAACCTGACCAATATATGAAGAGAATGAAGCTGCAATCGCAACGACAATTGCAATACCTACAATTGCTACTATTGCCTTTTTCTTATCAGCCATACAATATTGATCAAATTTTAATTAAAAAACCTATTCAAAATTATTCTAAAAATCCTAATTTTTACGCCTAAACAAACTGACTAGTTTTTGAATTGCAGAATCAAGCGGACATGAATCACATGAAATACCAGATGATTCATGTTCTTGATGTTCATCTAATTCCTCTTTGATTTTTTTCTCTACCATGACAAATCAAGGTAATTCCATTTTATAAATAATCCCGGAATATACCTTAACAAATTCAACAAAACTGTCGTTACAGTTGAAGCATTGGTTTATTAGACCTAGAAAAAGAAAAAAAATAGAAATAATGGTGGATTAAGCAAATGCTTTCTCTGTCATTGCTTTAAAGATAGAGAAATGAATGCATTTGATGAATTAAAAATAAAAGAAACCATACTGAAAGGAATTCAGGAATTAGGATTTGTTACACCATTTCCTATTCAGTCACAGTCAATCCCACTACTTTTAGAAGGAAATGATGTTATTGGTCAGGCACATACTGGAACTGGTAAAACTGCATCATTTGGAATTCCATTACTAGAACATATTTCCAATAATGGAGGAATTCAAGGTTTGATTATAGCACCAACAAGGGAACTTGCAATACAAATTACCGCAGAGGTGAAAAAGGTTGGTAGATTTACTGGGATTAAAGTTGCAACTGTTTACGGTGGACAGGGAATGGGCATTCAACTTGACGCATTAAGAAATAAACCAGAAATTGTTGTTGCGACACCTGGAAGATTAATTGATCATCTAAACCGAGGAACCATAAAAGTTGACAGTGTGAAATATGTTGTACTTGATGAGGCAGATGTTATGTTAGATATGGGATTTATAGATGACATTGAATTTGTTTTGGAGCGAGTTCCTGACAATAGAATAACTTCTTTATGGTCTGCAACAATGCCACCAGAGATTTTAAGATTAGCAGATAAATACCTAAACGAACCAAAAAGAGTACTAATAGATACTGATGATCTAAGTGGTGAGGGAATTAATCAATCATTCCTTGTCATTAAAGACAGAGAAAAACAAAAGTATCTTACTACTTTCATAAAAGAGAACAGACGTGGTCAAACAATTGTTTTTTGTTCCACAAAAATTCGTACCAGAAACGTAGCAAGAGATCTACAAAAAGCTAGGTTTAACGTAGTTGCTATAGAAGGTGATATGTCTCAAAGTAGAAGAGAGCATTCAATGTTAAAATTCAGAAAAAACCGTGCTGATATTTTAGTTGCAACAGATGTTGCTGCACGAGGTATAGATGTTCCAAAAGTTGGATTAGTAGTTAATTATGATGTCCCAAATCAGGATATGGTATATTTTCATAGAATTGGTCGAACTGCAAGAGCAGGTGCAAAAGGTAGTGCAATTACACTTGTATCATATTCCTCTGTAGGTGACTGGAATATTATCAAGAAACAGATTAAATCCGATATGACTGATTTGAATCAGAAGTTAGGAATTGAGATTAATATTCCAGACCCATTAAAACGACAAGTTGGACGTAGAATGGCACCACAAATACGTTCTGGATATGGAGGAAAATTTAGAAGAAGTTATGGTTCAGGTGGACGAAGAACTAATGGATATAACAGAAATGGAAGTGCAAGAGATGGACCTGCAAGAGATCAATACAAAAAGAAAAGATTTGCTCGCTCTTCATATAGTAAAAATACAAGTCGTAAAAAGTGGTAATTAATAGTAATTTTTCAACATTTAAAGAATAGTAGTGTTTTTGGTAGTTAAGAAGAAAATGCATGTTGGATTTGTGTTATTAAATTGTGATTTAGGTGCTGAAGAGTATATTCTGGATGAACTAAAACAGGTAGAACAAGTAAAAAATGCATACGTAACATTTGGTGCATATGACATTATTGCTGAAATTCATGGCAGTGACCAAGAAGAATTTGAAAAAACAGTTTCAATGAAGATAAGACGACTTTCACGAATAGTTAGTACTATGACATTGAATGTTGTTAAATCAGGATAATTTTTTGAAGAGTGAAACTAATGTCGGAAAAAGTAGAATATTCAGGAACTGTCTGGGCATTAAGCCATAATGATCCAGAACCATTAGTAATGCACAGTATAAAAAAAATCCAGGAATATGGAATAAAAAAAGAGGATATTAGGATTGTTGATGCACCAGAAAATCCAGCAGTCGGTGAGATTGTAGTAGAAATCTGGCCTCATGAACTTGTAATAGCTAGAATTAGAACTGTTAGAGGAGAGTCATTTATCAGTGGTACGGAGTTTACAATAGAATTAAAGACTGATGAATCTGGTAACTACATAGATTAAGTTGGGAAGACAAACCAAAAAGAATAATGGATTTGGAAAAACTGCTACTATAGGGGTTGCAGTAATTCTAATAGGAATTGTGATTTATTATTTTTATTCTGCTGAGCAAGGACAAATGAGAGGTTTCAATTTTGGTAATGAATTACAAGAAATTCAAGATGAATTAAAAAATGAACAATCAATTTTTTACTCCAACGTCAGAATGTGGGAAGAAAATGGGCTTACAAAGACAGAGTTTCTAGAAGTATCAAAAATACACATAAAAAATATGAATGATATAATTTCAAAATATGATACATTGCAAATTCCAGATACATTTTCAGGCGCAGTAAAGCTATTCAAACTGTCAACAGAATCACAGTTAGAGAGTGACATACATCTAATTAATTGGATTGAGTTTGATGATGAAAGTGAAAAAATTAGATCTAATGAGTTGTTGCAACAATCATTTGAGTATGAACTAGGTGGACTAACGTTATATAATGATGCAAAGGATTCAAATCCATAAAATCTTTAAGCACATATAATAAAGATGATTATGAAAAAACTCCTTTGTTTACTTCCTTTATTATTGATTAGTCAAGCAGCATACGCTGAAGTGGTAATACAAAATGATCAAAAGTATATTGACAATGATGGATTACTACACATCGTCGGTGAAATTGAAAATAATACATCAGCGCCACTAAATCAAATTAAAATTTCTGCACTACTGATAGATGGCGATGGAAATGAAATTAAAAAAATTGTTGGAGAAACTGTTTCAAATGTTGTAATGCCAGAAACAAAAGGTGCTTTTGATATTTTAATAAAAAATGTAAGAGGTGAGAGTATTAATGATTATGAACTTAACCTCGATTATACTCTAGCAGCACCAAAAAATCAGGTAATTGAAATTTCATCCACTGCACTGACAAAAGATATACACAATAATACTGTCATTACAGGAATTTTAGAAAATAAAGGAGAACTTACAGCAAATATGATTAGAGTTGTAGCAACACTTTATGATAGAGATGGAAATGTTGTTACAGTTTCTGAAACATACACAAAACCTGATTTTCTACGTGCAGGTGACAATAACAACTTTATAATTCCATTCCATGAAAAATCACAATCAATTCACGCAGTTGAATATAGTATTACTGCAGAATCAGATGAATATGTTGCAGTTCCAGAATTTCCATTAGGAACTGGAGTATTATTAATTGTCTCAGTTTCATCTTACATTTTGTTTTCAAGAAATCCAGAAAAAGTTGTTAACATTATTTCAAACGTGACTAATACTAAAAAACTACTTAGACAAAAACAAGATTAACTATTATACAAACAAAACATGTAAGACATATGACAATTTCTGATAATAATAAAAAATTCTTAGAGGATTTGATACAATACTATATCAGTGAGGCAGAATCGTATATGCAAATTGCAGATGAATTTAACGAAGTTACAAATTCAAAGACTGATACAGCATTTGGGATTATTGTTGGGACAGTATATTCAAGTTTCCTGCAAACATATTCAAATCAAGGGTTAAAGGTAGAACTAGAAGATATGCAAGAATTCTATGATTTAGTAAAAACCAATGCTAATAAAATCAAGGAATCGTTTAAACAAAAAGAGGCATAGAGATAAATTTCTAAGAAACTTTGATGATTTATGTCAGAAATAATTGCCTATAAAATAACACAGATAGTTGATAATGGAAATTTTGTTCAAATGACACTTGTTGAAGATGTTCAAACTGAACCTCTATCACAAAAACAATTAATCATGGAAAATGTTTCAAAAAAATTAGATACAGACACTAAACAACAAGTAATGCCTCTACTAGAAGCAATTCTTCAAGCACAGCCAACTATTAAATTAAAAAGCTATGCACAGACTTCAGTTGTAGTTACATTACCAAAGAATAGGTTTGAAAAGATGGGAAGACCACAAGTAGGGCAAAAATTACAAATTGATCTAAAAATTATCTAGAGTATTTTTTCAATATCTGATAAATTTGTTAATGGTAATGAACAAGTAGAATTCTTACATACAAATATACTGTAAAATGGTTCCTGTTTTGGGAATTCTTTTCCTGCAAAAAAAGGAAATTTTGATAATCCTAACAGATCCTCCTCATCCTTTATTTGTACAATTATTGATTCAGGTAGAAATTTTTTGTTTAGTCTTATATGCATATCCTTTGCATTTTGAGCATCAAGAATAGTAATCTCGGTGGGTTTTACAATATTAAGATACACCACATTTAGAAGATATCCAAATGCAAATGGATTCTCTGCTGCCAACATTGCTTGCGACTCGAGTATTTTTTGAGTGATGATTTGAAATCTTTCTTCATTTGTTAAATGATATAGCCTCAATAGTGCATTTGCAGCAACTGAATTTCCAGATGGCATAGATAGATCATAATTGCTTTTTGGTCTAATGATTAGTTTTTCATGATTATCAGCAGTGAAGAAAAAACTATCATTCTTGCCATCCCAAAAATGTTCAATTAGATAATCACTAAGTTTTTCTGCAAAATATAGATACTCTGGTTTACCTGTAACTTCAAACACATCAAGTACTGCGTTTGCAAGATATGCATAATCATCCAAGTATGCATTAAGTTTTGTTTCACCATTTTTGAATACTCTATACAAAAATCCATGTTTTTCAAATTGTGTATGATAAAAATTAACTACATTAGTAGCGGTGGTAAGATAATTAGACTTGTCAGTTATTCTATAACCCTTAACAAATGCTGAGATCATTAACCCATTCCATGCAGTTAGTACTTTGTCATCTTTTCCTGGTTGTGGTCGCTTATTTCTGATCTGAAGTAATTTAGATAGTCCTTCTGAAATTATTCTATTAACTTCATCTTCTGTTTTACCAAATTTGAATGCAAGTGGAGATATGCTTATGTTATTTGCCAGAATTGTTTTTCCTTCAAAATTTCCACCGTCTGTAACATCAAAATAGATACAAAATATTTCTGAATCACTGCCTAGAATCTCTTCAATCTCACTTTTTTTCCATACAAAAGTTTGGCCTTCTTCACCATCTGTATCAGCGTCTTGTGCTGAACAAAAAACTCCTGGATCAACTTCCATCTCACGAATTACATAATCAAGGGTTTTTGTAACTACATCTAAAAAGAAATTATCTTTTGTGATTTGATATGCTTCTGAATAAACAATTGGTAATAATGCATTATCATACAACATTTTTTCAAAATGTGGGACAAGCCATCTTGCATCAGTTGAATAACGATGAAATCCTCCACCGATCTGATCAAACATTCCACCTTTTGCCATTTTTTTAAGAGTCAATAAGGTAAAATCCTTGAATTTAGATATTCCAGAAAGTTTCCAATATCTCAACAGAAATGATAAATTAGATGCATTTGGAAACTTTGGTGCTTGCCCAAATCCACCATATGTAGTGTCTGCAATTTGTAAAAGATTCATTGCAGCCTCATCAAGAATAGATTTTTCTATTTTGTTTGGAGTTGTTACTTGCTCTAGTCTATACAAATTGGTCATAAAATTATCAGCTGCTTTTTCAATGTCTGATGGTTTTTCTTTCCATGATTGAGATAATTGTCTACAAAGACTTCCAAAACCAGGACGACCATATGAATCAAGTATAGGAAAATATGTTCCAACATAAAATGGGCGTTGATCAGGAGTCAAAAACACACTTAATGGCCAACCACCTTGTCCAGTTGACATCTGGCATACTTTTTGATAAATATCATCTATGTCAGGTCGTTCTTCTCTATCAACTTTGATGTTAACAAAATTATCATTCATTACTTTTGCAACATCATCATTTTCAAAAGATTCATGTGCCATCACATGACACCAATGACAAGAACTGTAACCAACAGATAGAAATATCGGCTTATTTTCTTTTTTTGCTCTGTCAAGTGCCTCTTCATTCCATGCATTCCAATGAACAGGATTTTTGGCATGTTGTAATAGATATGGACTAGATTCATTACCTAGTTTATTTTCGCTCATGGTACTTTGAAATAAAATAAGCTATTTGTATTGATCTTCATACTTATCTTAATTAATTATCTACAGTATGACTATTTCCAGATAGCTGAATCATCGCGCTTGTAAATCTCAATATTAATCTGATTAAGTAATTTGGTCTTCGATTTGTTTGCCTTTTTTTCATGACTATAATCTTTCTTTTCAACAAGTTCTTGAAGCCGTATTAATTGTTCGAGGCTTAAACTACTGAATTTATTTTTTTGAACCTCATTTAGAAGATTTATTCTCTCTTTATCTTCAGCAGTTAATCTATAATCCATCATATAGATAATATTAGATTAATTTTAATTCTTATCGCTACAAAAATTTAAGAGAGGATATAATGAGTAAAAATCATGCCTGAAACAATGAAGGCGATGCTTCTCAAAGAGTTAGGACCAGTAGAGTCAAAGCCACTTAAGCTCACTGAAATTCCTAAACATGAGATATCCACACCGACAGAAGTTTTGATAAAAATTGAAGCATGTGGTGTGTGTCATTCACAACTTCATGGTATTGAAGGTGATTGGAAAGATATTGGTATTCCACCCACACTACCAACAGTTCCAGGTCATGAAATTGTAGGAAAGATTGAAGAAATTGGTAAAGATGTAACAAAGTTCTCAGTAGGTGAAAGAGTTGGTCTTACACCATTACTAGGTTCCTGCATGCAATGCCAATATTGTAAAGATGGAAAGGAATATCTCTGTGAAAAAATGGAAGTGACGGGAGAATCACTCAAGGGTGGGTACTCTGAGTATATTACTGCGTCAGAAGATTTTGTTACAAAAGTTCCAGATACCATGAAACCTGAATATGCTGCACCATTATTTTGTGCAGGTATAACAGCATACAAGGCTGTTAAAGCAGCAGAGCCTGAAAAAAATAAAAAAATTGCAATTTTTGGTATTGGTGGAGTTGGACATATGGCAATTCAATTTGCTAAGATTGCTGGATGTGAAGTCACTGGAATATCAAGAAAAGAAAATCATCTTAACGTTGCAAAAGAACTTGGTGCGGATAATACAATTGTATATGAAACAAATCAAGAAGAGTTTTTAGAAAACTTGACTAATAATCATACATTATTCGATGCTGCAATAGTTTTTGCGCCATCTGATGATGTAACAGATACTGCAATAAAATCAATCAAGAAGGGTGGATTAGTAGTAATAGCAACAGTTGGAAAAATCCCTAGTTTTCTAGCATTTGAGGAAAAGACAATTAGAGGTACTTTAATTGGTTCCAGAAGAGATATGCAAGATGTAATTAAAATTGCTCAAGAAAAAAAATTACATGTTGTAACTGAAACTTTTCCATTAGGAGAGGCAAATGAGGTATTAGAAAAACTGAAAACATCTAAGATAGATGCAAGAGCAGTGCTTATTCCTTAAATAACTCATAAAAACTGAGAAATTATGATTTGTAGGAGATGTCATCATACGGATGAGGTTCATAAAACTACTGATTCTACTGAGTCATTACTAAGAAGAAGTTCATGTAATATTCCAGATTGCCCTTGTAATCAATTTCTAGATGCTTTTGAGGAGATTGATGATGAACAACTCTAAATCATTCATATTAGAAATAATCAATAATAGAATATGAAAAAACATGCACCTGCAGAAGAAATGAAAAAAGATCTTGAGAATCTTTTAGCAAGAATTAATGCATTAGAGGTTTCTGCACCAGATGAATACCAGAAAAGTTTGACAAAAGTACTCCGTACACTAACTGAGGGTCAAATGCATTCTATCAATGAATTTGAACATCTAAAAAAAGCAATTGATCTACTAACAATGCAATTGTTTGATGCACAAAATAAAATTAATTCAAAAAGTTAGAAAAGAATTATTCAACATTACACACTGGTTTGTACTTGGAAATGATTTTTTGAACAATTCTTTCGCGATCATCTTTTTCAGAATCCCACATTGGATATATTGCCAGATACAGACTATCCTCAGAGCCTGCATGTTGCAGCCAACACTTGAATTTGTCATTTTTAATAAAAAAATTACTTTCAGTGACCTTTTCTGACTGATCTGTATAGATCATATTGAAGCCTTCTTTGATTTTTCCAAAAAGAACATAAATTACCTCATCCATAGGTGGGCCCCATTCAGAGATCTTAATTGGACCTAGAAATTCGTAGTGCAAAATTTGTATTGTCAATCATATTAATTAGGAAAAAGGTGTTTTTCACTCTTTCCAAATGAGATATTGCCTAGTACATGTTTTCTTAAGGATTAAATTTAACCAAATTTGCCTGATACTAAATGTCAGATTTAGAAAACCCTCATTATCACAGAAAGGTTGGATATTCAATGATTTTAGTTGCAGCTTCACTTGCAGCAATTGGAATACTTTACATGATGATCGGTGAAAACGTTCTTTTTGCAGACGAGATTCAAAGAGAGAATACGAGGCATTTTGAAGAGTGTAAAGAAAATAAATTTGAGGGTGAAGAATGCCAGAAATATTTCAAGGCAGGTAATACACTAGAGGAAATTCCTAGACTAAATCCTGATGGTACAATGGATGAAGATGTTATAGGTATGGAGCAAGAAGTTGAGCAGGTTGTACAAGCACTTAATGAAACAGTGGAAATAGGTATAGGAACTGGAACACCTGGATGTGAAGAAACCAACGAATGTTACATACCATATTCGTTAAACATTGAAACAGGAACTTCTGTGACATGGGAAAATGCTGATAATGCAGCACATACTGTTACAAGTGGAACCCCACAAGAAGGACCAAATGGTGATTTTGATTCAAGTATAATTGCATCAGGTGCAACATTTAATCATGAATTTAATTCATCTGGAGAAAATCCATACTTTTGTATTGTTCATCCATGGATGACTGGTATAGTTACAGTTGAATAATTAATTTCCATTCATATAATCTTCCCATTTGTTAAGATTAGCAGTTAACCTATTCATTTGGAACATTGCACCGCCTAATATCCCAGCATGGTAAAATGCATACAAGAATACCTGTGAATTACTAGGATCAGATTGTGTGAGACTAAGACTTATCATAGTAAAAAATCCAAATGTTCCTGAAAATGTAATTAGTTTACTAATCATACCACCGCCAAGACCAACTATACGTCTTGTAGCTGCAGCCATTATTGTAATACTTGATACAATAAGAAATGTAGCTCCACCGTTTGATGAGATTAATTCAAGTGTCCAAGGAATGATATTTTCAATGTTTAATGGTGTTTCAGGTGCCAGTGCACCACCATGCAGTGCAAAGCTAACAGAGCTAAATAATCCACCTATTACTAAGAAAAAAAGAAAAACCTTCATTATTTTTCGTTTTAATCCACTTCTAGTTTCAGATGGATGTATTGCTTTCTCTGTTATTTTCAACCCATACAAAAAACCAATTACAAAAGCAGGAATATACAGAATATTGATTATAATTGGATTCTCTATGAATACATCAGCAAAAAATGAATTAAGAATAATTGCTATAAGTAATGCAGAGCAAGCCCCTGCTGCAAAAATTATGAAGTTTGAATACTTGAAAAATCTGGTACTCTCTACATCTGAATCATTCCACGAATACACAAAAATCACTTTAATAGTTTAGATTAAAGACTCGAGTCAAAATTGATTAGTCTAAGTTGTAAATTCTGATAAGCTATTCGTCAAACTATGAATAAATACTGATTGATAAACAAGAAAAATGAATCAGGCATATGAACTCAATTCCAATTATAGTCATAGGTATAATCATCATAATTTTTGGAATAATCTTTAATTTTCAAGGGCAAGGAATTATTGGTCCAGAACAATCGTTTATGTATGAAAATTCTACCTGGATTGATAGTGGGATCTATATCGCAATGGGTGGAGTCATCATCATTCTAATTGGATATGTAGTAGAAAAGAAAAAGTCTCTCTAGTGCTTTTGAAAATATTTCTGATGATACTCTTCTGCACGATAAAATGGCACCGCAGATTTTATCTCGGTGACAATCTCATTACCAAACCTTTCTTTTGCAATAGGATTAAGCTTTTCTTTGATTTCTTTGGCTAATTCTTCTTGCTCAGAATCATGACAAAAGATAGCAGAGCGATATTGTATTCCGAAGTCTGGACCCTGTCTGTTAGGTGTAGTTGGGTTATGATTCTCAAAGAAAACTTTGAGTAGTTCTTTATATGAAATTTCTTCAGGTTCATATTCGACCTCAATTGCTTCAGCATGACCAGTTCTATCAGTGCACACTTGTTCATATGTAGGATTTTCCAAATTACCACCTGTATAGCCAACCTGAGTTGATTTTACACCAGGTGTTTTGGTAAATACTTCTTCAACATGCCAGAAGCATCCAGCTGCAAATGTTGCTTTTTTCATAATATCACTAGTATTAATTTTAATAAATAATTTTCTAGTATCAAGGGAGTTAAAATCCACATGAGAGTGGATTATCAGGCTTTAGAATTTCACGAAGAACAATTGTTGCATATGAGCCACGAGATAATTGAAATTCTACAGTATCATCTGATGTATGAAAGTCATCACACTTGATTGATGCATTTCTAAACCCACCCTCTAATGATGTTTCTTGAAAATCTTTTGTCAAAAACTCTGGTGGTGAAACTTCTTCCTGCTCCAGAATTTTTTTTATATAATAATCAAATCTTGTTTTGGTGAAATATGAATGTCCAACTAATGGAATAGTTAATTTTTGGCCAGACTCATTCTGGAATTTACCTAATTTGTTATTCATATCGTAACAAACATCATTCTCCTGTGGAAGGAACAAGTCCTCACCATATTCAAATGCCATACTAAGAGTTTTATTAAAAATATAAGATTGATACGCCTGAACATAAAATCGTCGCATTTGTAATGGAATTGAACGTATTGCAGTAATTTCATCATCTGATTTTGCAAGACTTTTGAGAATTGCTATTTCAATATCCATTGAACTAGGTAGTTGTTTAATTACCTCTGAATCTGATTTACGTTCAGAAATTAATCTCCTGTAGTAATTGTTTTCTTCAGTGTCATATTTTGATGAATAAGTTAATAGAAAGTCTATTGCCTGCTGGTAGTTTTTTTGTACTATTGCCTTTCCAACAAGATGTGTTATTGGACGTCTTGAACCAAATCTCTGATAACCAAAAAAATTTAAAATTTTTTTATACTCGGTAAATTGTGAAATATCACCTATTAGATTAGAAATTTTTATTCTAAATTTATTTCCTAACATACTTTGTTTACTAATTTGTTTTTTAGAAAACCCAATTCGGTTCAAAGAATACTTTTTTCCCTCAATTTTTTCTAGTGATTTTGATTTAGTTTTTGTCTGAACATACTGTTCAGTTACTGCAGTTGAGTCTTTTAGCCCTAATGCATTAAGTACTAATCCAAATCTTTTTTCCACATCTCTTAATGCATGAGTTGTATCAATTCCATTTTTTTGAAGAATATAAACTGAAAAACCATCATTTTCTGAAATAGTATCTAATATTTTTTTGGAAAGAACCTCACTAACAAAAAAATCATCACTACTACTCTTTATTTTTCCAGACACACGAGGAAATTTTGTACTGTAAATAGATATACCAATGGTGGTGTCAATTTTGGGAATCACGACTCTATTATAACATCAATGAACTTAGATACTGCAATTTCATCATTTCCTATCCCAATTAATGCCTTATAGCTTCCAGATAATGAAGTATTACTTGCACGTATTTCTACTAGAATCTGTTCAGTATTACTTTGAGAATTTTCACGTGTTGAGGAAATTTCAATATCATTGAAATTAATTGTACTAGATGCAGTATGCGATGAAAGGAAATCACTATTTATCGAGTCATTTAGATCTGCATAGTTTACAGTAAGAACAAATTCTGCCGATTCACCTTTTTTGATTGAAATTATTTCTGTATCAGTTTCTACAGAAAATGGTAATGGTTTGTCTGTATCTATAACACCAATATTATTTTCAACCCACTCAGTAAACCAGATTTGTTTATCATAAACAGAAATACCAAATATCTGTGCTATACCACAATCTTTTAGATCGCCACAGTCAGCCCAATTAGGATTTTTTGATGGAACCATGTATTCAATTAATGACTCTTTATTCACATCAAATAATGCAATTCTATTTGATGTCTGCTCAGTAAATATAAGATTTCCATAGTTATCAAAAGTAGTCCAATATGGTCTTGAGATTGGATTTGTGATTACTCCAGTTGCATTTCCATATGAAATTAGTGGTGGTACATTTGTAATGTATTTTGTAAATTCCTCAGTTAAAGGATCAAATTTGAAGAAAAAACTACTTGATGTATCAACAATCCACACGTTATCATTAGAATCAATTGATAATCCGTTAGCTGTATTAAGATCATTAGGAAATTCAAACGCCTCAACATAATTTTCAGATGAGGTTTCGATTAGACTAGTTTCTTGCTGATATCTAGTAAAATCAAACTTTGCTAAAATACCAGTATTATCAGGTACCCAATTTGTATACCAAAGATTATTGTTAGAATCTAAATCAAAATCACCAGTAAAACTTTGTGGTATTGGGTTAACGATACTGATGTATTTTACTTCATCTGCATCCTGAGTTATATCAAACACTGTTAGCTTTCCACCAGTAAAATCATTAACAAATGCACTTGAACCATCAATTTTTAATTTTTGAGGTAGTGAGCCAGATTCGGATGTTGGGAATGTTATCGCTGTATATGATTCATCATTAATACCAAATCTCCATAATGAATCAGAAGTACCATCAGTATACCATAATGAATCATCAGATGAATAATCTATTCCCCAATTCATTGAACGACTTCCCTCTGGCCAATTTGGATTATCAAACTCAGTGAAAGACTCTGTTATAGGATCAAAATTTGCTATTCTTCCAACATTTGATTCAACAAACCATATCTGACCGTTTGGAGTAACTGTGATAGCAAGAGGCTGTGTACAAACAGTTGGTATTTTATATTCTGTAACAAAAGTGTTTGATTTTGCATCACCAGTTCCACAGAATGTTTCACGCTGATCATCAGGGAAGTTATCCATCGGGGTACCAGTTTTTGAAACTGTTCTATCTGATTCATCAGAAGGTGCAAAATCAAATCCAGAAACTGCTACCAATACTGTTGATGTAAGAAGTATGGCTCCAAAAAAAATGACTACAAATATTCCTTTTTTATTAATACTTTTACCTCGTTTCTTTCCCTTCTCTTTTTCTGCCTTTGCTATTCTTGCTTCTGCCTTCATAGCTCTCTTTGCCTTTTCTTTCTGTGCCTTTGCTATTCTTGCTGCTGCCTCTGCAGATTCCTCTTTACTTTCCACCAATGACTATTCCAAATTATAGGGTCGTTATATTTTCTTCCAAATTCTTACAATAGTTTTAATTCACCAGTAATTTTATCAATCAAATCTTCTGGTGCTGGACCCAAAGATATGCAAGTGGTAGTTCCAGGTGCAATTTGTGTATGACCAGCATCTGTAACTTCTGACCAAGGAAGAGCTAATTCAATTGCCCCATCCCTAATTTTTTCTAACTCCTTCAAACTTGAAACTTTAACAACAACTTTTTCTTGCCCATTCCACCATTTCATAAACCAACTGGAATTTGATTTTCTTACATGTTCTGCACCAAGTACACATGCATGTCCAACCTGTGCGGCAATTTTTCCTTTACCCATATCAAGATCAGTTCTAACTACAATTACTTGTTTAATTTCAGTCATAAATGGTATAAGAAAGTCGTCATGATAAACTTTACAAAACAAATAATATAATAAATTGAATTAAATAATTCAGTCTTTCATGACTCTCATGTATGATGCAATAGTAGCAGGTGGTAGTATCTCGGGATTATTAACTGCAAGAGAAATTGCAAAGAAAGGAAATTCAGTATTAATTCTGGAAGAAGGGTTTGAAGTTGGTAGTCCTGAACATTGTGGTGGGCTAGTTAGTAAATCAGCATTAAATGATTTAGGTATTGTACCATCAGTAAAATCGTTTGATTCAAAAATAGAATCAGCAAAAGTATTTTCACCAAATGGAAATCATTTTTCTATAGATTCAACATCACAACAAATAATTGTTGTAAACAGACGTGAACTCGATAAACAAGCTGCCATGCAAGCACAGGAAAATGGAGCAGAAATAATTGTTAAAGCTAGTTTTAAAAAAAGAACCGAAAGTGGAATAGAAACATCAATTGGTGATTTTGATTGTAAAGTATTTGTTGACTGTAGAGGTGCATCTGTATTAGTTAATAAAAACAAAGATGGTGTATACCCTACTGCACAATATGAAGTATATGCAGATTGGATAACAAAAGGTCAAGTTGAAGTATATTTTGATCAAGAAAAATTTCCAGGCTTCTTTGCATGGATAATTCCTTCTGGTAAAGGAGTTGGAAAAGTAGGTGTCGCAGGTAATTTAATAAGTTCTATTAGTGTAATTGATGAATTTTTGAGAAGTAAAGGGAAATATTCCGTTATAAGAAAGATTTATGCACCAATTTGGATTAAAGGTCCAATCAAGAAATTTGTTGTTAACAATACAGTTACTGTTGGTGATGCTGCTGGACAGGCTAAACCAACAACTGCAGGTGGAATATTCTCCTGTGGTATGGGAGGAATTTTTGCGGGAAATGCAATCTCAGAATATCTGAAAACTAACGACAAATCAAAATTATCAAATTATGAAATTATGTGGAGAAAGAAATTCGGTAAAGAATTTGAAAAACAGATTCTTGCTAGGAAAGTTCTTTCACGAATTGATAATTCAGCAGTAAACAAACTTTTCGATATTATAACACCAGAAATAGTAAATGATATTTCAAAACAAGACGACTTTGATTTTCACACAGGGTCAATTATTAAATTACTTGGACTAAAAGGATCGCTTACAGCAGCACAGACATTAGTTGGTAATGAAATCAAAAAACTAATTCCAAATTAAGGCTAGAAACTCAAGGAAGGTATAAATTCTGAATTACAAGTCAGACTGATATGTCTTCAAATCTAGAATTACCTGTTTGTAGTTGTTGTCACAGACACATCATGCCTAATGATAAATGTCTTAAATTCAATTGTCCAGAGTGTGGTTCTATTTTAGTATGGAGATGCGAAAGTTGCAGAGAATCAGCCACAACATATACTTGTGAATCTTGTAATTTTTCAGGACCTTAAGAAATGGCTAGATTATTATTAATTGCTAAAATCCTTCCAACTGGAACCGAGGTTAATTTAGATGAACTAGTTAATTCAATCAAAAATAATCTTAATGACGATATTGAATTAAAAGAATATTCAAAAGAACCTCTTGCATTTGGACTGGAATTTATCAAAGCACAATTCACTCTTAACGATGCAGAAGGACAGATGGATTCATTAGAAAATTCAGTAAAATCAGCTGATGGTGCAAGTGAATTTGAGGTTCTAAATATGAGTAGAATGTCTGTGGATATGAAATAGGTGGAATCACTTGGTTCAAAATGTAGACCCACTTCAAATGAGAGTTGGTGAAGCAAAAAATAGAGATGTTGGTAAAAAACGTGCACGAATAGGACCAGATGCAATGGATTATCTTCAAGCGTCACCAGGAGATGCAATAAAAATTTCTGCAAAGAATACTACATGTGCAATTATTTGGCCATCTGATGAGGATGAAAAATATCCAGACACGATTAGAGTTGATGGGCAAACAAGAAAGAATTTAGGAGTTGCACTTAATGACGTAGTTGAAATTCAAAAAGTCAAAACTGTGCAGGCCAAAACTGTTACATTAATGCCAATAAATGATATTGTTACTGTAGATAAAGAATTTACAGATTTTGTAAAAAATAGATTAAAGGGAATGCCACTTAGTCAAGACGATGAAATTTCAGTAATGATTTTAGGAAATTCAATGGACTTCAAAATCAAAAAAGTATCTCCTAAAGGTATAGTGAAGATTGAAAGACAAACACAACTAACGATTCTCTCAGAAACCTCGGGGGACAAAAAATCTGGAATAACGTATGAACAAGTAGGAGGATTAAGATCTGAGATTAAGGTAATGCGTGAGATAGTAGAATTACCTTTAAGACATCCTGAATTATTTTCTAGGCTAGGTATAGAACCACACAGTGGAATCTTACTGTATGGTCCTCCAGGATGTGGAAAGACATTACTGGCTAAAGTATTATCAAGTGAATCAGATGCAAACATGTTTTCAATTAATGGTCCAGAGATTATGAACAAATATTATGGCGAAACAGAAGCTAGGTTAAGAGATATTTTCAAAGAGGCAAAAGAAAGATCTCCAAGTATTATTTTCATTGATGAAATTGATGCAATTGCACCTAAAAGAGAAGAGGCATATGGTGATGTTGAAAAAAGAGTTGTTGCACAGTTGCTTGCATTAATGGATGGATTAACTGATAGAGGTAATGTTATAGTTCTTGGGGCAACAAATCGTCCAGATAGTGTTGATCCAGCGTTACGTAGACCTGGCAGATTTGATAGAGAAATAGAGATTTCTGTACCAAATGCAGATGGACGCTTAGAAGTTTTACAAATTCATACTAGAGGAATGCCTATCGCAGATGATGTTGAGTTAAAGATTTTAGCATCAGAGTTACATGGTTACACTGGTGCAGATATGAAATCATTATGTAGAGAAGCTGCAATGAAATCAATACGAAGATATTTACCAGAAATAGATTTAGAAACTGAAAAAATTCCATCTAAAATTCTTCAATCAATGGAGATAAAGATAATTGATTTCTATGATGCAATGCACGAGGTAGTACCAACTGCAATGAGAGAATTTTATGTTGAACGATCCAAAATCTTTTGGGAAAATGTTGGTGGATTGGATGAAGCAAAAAAAATCTTAGAGGAAAATCTAATTGCTGCAATTAATGAACCTGAAAAATTTCTAAAGATGGGAATTAAGCCGCCTAAAGGTGCATTACTGTATGGCCCTCCAGGATGTGGAAAAACAATGTTAGCACGAGCAGTATCAACAGAAAGTGGAGGAAACATGATCCTTGTTAGAGGCCCAGAGATCTTATCAAAATGGGTTGGAGAATCTGAAAAAGCCTTAAGGGAAATTTTTAGAAAGGCAAAAACATCGTCTCCATGTGTAATAATTTTTGATGAATTAGACTCTCTTGCTAGATTAAAATCTGGTGAAGAAAGCGGTGTGGGTGAAACTATTCTAAGTCAATTACTAACAGAAATGGAAGAAGGTTCTACCTCTAGAGTAGTTGTAATTGGAATTACAAATAGGCCAGATATGATAGATAACGCAATGCTACGTTCAGGTCGATTAGACTTACGAATTTTTGTTCCCCCACCAGACGAGAAAGGTAGACTAAGTATTATTGAAGTTCTAACAGAAAATATGCCACTTTCGTCAGATGTTAATTTAAAAGAAATTGCAGTTGCTACACAAAATTACTCAGGTGCTGATCTTACAGCCTTGTGTAGGGAAGCTGCAATAGAAGCAATGCAAAGTAGCTCAAATAAAATCACAAGTAAGAATTTTGCATTAGGTATGAAACGAGTTAAACCATCTATTAGTAAAGAAGTTGAAACATGGTATGAAAAAATGAAAGACGGTGTTTCAAATATAGTACCACAGGAGATAGATAATACATTCTACGGTTAAAATGACTATTCCAATAAAAAATCAGATATTAGACAAGATCAAGGAAAAACCAGGAATTACAGATAAAGAACTTAGTAAATTACTTGTAAAAGAATCTATTATAATTACTGAAGATGAGTATAACAAAGTTCTACTAAACTTGGAAATCATGGGACTAATATCAGTATCATGGATGACAAAAGATACAAAACGAATCGAAGTTATTACTACACAAGAAGAGGATGACGAATACAAGCAACAAGTTGAAAATACCAACGAAAAAGATTATGAAGCAAGTTTTCCTGGAACAGACCAATAAAAAAACTTAGAACCTAAAATGAAATGCTGCATCTAATGCAACTGCTAAAAATATTATTGTAAGATATGGTGCAGTTACTTTGTAAGCTTTCCATGCAAATTCTGAGGTAGGTAATTTTGTTAATTTGTAATGGTATACTAACATTAGCCCCCCTGCTACGGCAGCTATAGCAGTATAAACCAATCCCATTCCAAATGCATAAAGCATTAAAGAATATGGTAAAAGAATCAAAGTGTTTACTAAAATGTAAGTTGATGTTTTTTGCATTCCAATTAATACTGGCAACATAGGAACTTTTGCTTCAGTGTACTCGTCTTTCATTTTCATGGCAAGACACCAAAAATGTGATGGAGTCCAAACAAAGACCAAAAATCCAATTAGAAATCCAAGAACATCCATCGAGCCTGTTGCTGCTGACCATCCTGCCATAGAGGCTGCACTTCCTGCAAAACCGCCAATAACAATATTTGAAGCATTCAATCGTTTCAGCCAAACAGTGTAAATTATAACATAAAAGAAAATACCAAGCGCAATAAAAAATGCAGAGATATAATTCAAAGTTATAGCGCCGTATACTACTGAAATAACACTTACTGAAAGTCCATAAATTAAAACGGAATTTGGTTTTATTCTTCCAGAAGGAATAGGTCTACTGCTTGTCCTCTCCATTAGTGGATCAATATCCCTGTCATAATAGTGGTTTAATGCACTTGAACCAGCAGATGCTAATGCACCAGCAATTATAATGTGTAAAAGATCCCAATTATCTAGTTCCGGACCTACTAGTTTACTTGCCGCAAACATAGAAGTAACAGCAGTTATTACTAAAAGAATCACAATTCTCGGTTTAGATATTTCTAGAATTTCATTAAGACCCAATAATTTATCTCGGCTAAGCATTGAATTTATACCAATCTAAAGCGATCATAGTTATTTCACAAAGATAAAATATCACAGAAAAACCATCAAAGCTAAAATGAGTAATTGGGATTTAATTATGCCTGGTGCAGGTTTAACTGCTATTGGGCTTGCAGGGCTAGTAACGTCATATTCAGGGATAGCTCATACATTCATCGATGGCATGCATGCCCTCACCGGACTTCTTACTATGTTTGGATTAATTATACTTGCAGCTGGAATTCTAGAAGGCGGAATTTCCACAACAAATAGAACTAAAGCAGTTGTCTTGGTGATAATTTCAATCTGCCTTGCCTTTGGTACATTTGCAACTACTCTGACTGAAAATTCTACACTACCAGTATACTTTGGATTATTAATTATGATTGTTATACCATCAATTGTAATTGCATATTTCGCAATGAAAGTTCCCCAATATGTTAAACCTATTGGAATAATTTTCATTTTAGCAATAGGTAGTGGTGTTGGATTATACGTTGGATTTGGTTTCACTGGCCCTGATGCATATTTAGTAACAGAAGAAATTGAAGAGGTTGAAGAAATTATTGAGGTAATTCCTGAAGGTCCAGTGTTTGCAATCTCAATTCTAGCGGGCTCAGCTGAGCAAGGAAATCCTGACTATGAACCAGATGAATCAGTTGTATCTCAGGGTTATATCATAGAATGGTTAAACAATGATGAAATGCCTCACACTGTCACAAGCTCAATAGATTTTGGAGAAACATTTGACTCTGGTATGTTAATGGCTGGGGAATCATTCAAGTTAGATACTAACACACTTGATCTAGATATGTACGAGTACATGTGTATCGTACATCCATGGATGGTAGCAACATTTGTTATAGACGAGCCAATAGAATAATAGTGAAAGAAATAATTCTAAATCAGACACAGAAAGATTTACTTCAGGAACATGCTACAAAATATGCTTCAAGTGAATCATGTGCAATGCTACTTGGTATACAGAATGAACAACAATGGAATGTTAAAGAAGTGTTTCTAACACGTAACGCAGATACAAATTCGGAAGAGACCTTTACAATTTCGCCAGAAGATCTTCTATATGGATACAAACTTGCAGAAGAAAAACATATGGAACTAGTTGGTATTTTTCACTCTCACCCAAACTCAGCTGCAACACCATCAAATACTGATAGAAAATTCATGAAGTTGAATGGTAATATTCCATGGATTATTTTTTCTGGAATAAACATAGATTTCAAGGCATACATACTAGATGAAGACATAAAAGAAATTCCAATTAAAATTATGGAAAGGCACTTTTTCCAATAATTATCTTATTCTGAGAAAAAAAATTGAATTGCTTGAATTAAATACTACTTGATTTAATGTTTGGATATGGCAATGGATATACATGTCTACGACACTTATGTTAAAGCCAAAGATGGTCATACAATGCACTTCGATGTTATCACCGATGTGCAAGATCATGGCAAAGCAATTGAATTTGCAAAAGAATGGCTAGCAACTGTTGGTGAAGAAGGTGCAGTCGTAACAGGAGAGGAATGCCAATTCTGTCACACACAAGGCGCCCCAGAGCCAGTAGAAAATGAGATTAAAGAAAAAGGTTATTTCATTCAAAAAATGGAAGGCTGTCCTTAATCCTATAATCTTTTTTTATTTTATTTTTCTATGATTAGAGTTCGGATCTAACATTTTCCATTTTTTGAGCAAAATAGAAGCATATTACAACACCAACTATACCTACCGCAATGAATGGGATAGACATGCCAAATGTTTCAGATGTAAATCCATAAAACATTATCAAATTACTTGGAATAATTCCAGCTATACTTCCAAAAATACAGCCTATCAAAATTACAACAAATTTTTGTATCATAAACAATTACTATCCTCTACAAAATATAGGGATTTTCTATAACACTATAATTGCAAAGAATACAGGTACGAATACAATTGCAATTGTGTTTAGTAGTTTGATTACTGTGTTAAGTGCAGGGCCTGCAGTATCTTTGTAAGGATCACCTATAATATCACCTACAACTGCGACTTTGTGTTCTTCTGTTCCTTTTTCACCTTTCATCTCAATGAGTTTCTTAGCGTTATCCCATGCACCGCCAGTATTTGCCAAATGATATGCAAGGAAGATTCCAGTTACAACAGCTCCCATTAATAGACCTGCAACTGCAGATGGACCTAACAATATACCAACAACAATTGGTGCAGCTACTGCAATTGATGCAGACTTCCAAAGTTCGCCTATTGATGCTATTGTTGCAACATCAACACATTTTGCATAATCAGGTTTGGATTTTCCAGTTAGTATTTCAGGATCGCTTTTGAATTGCCTTCTCACTTCATCCACCATTTTCTTGGCAGCCCTTTCAACACCACTGATTAATTGACCAGTGATAATGAATGGAATCAATCCGCCAACAAGTAGGCCTACAATTACTGAAGGGTTTGATAATCCATAATCAATTACCATTTCAGTGAAATAATGTGATGCCTCAAATTGAAATGCCTGAATCATTGCTAATGCAGCAAGTGCAGCACTTGCAATCGCAAATCCTTTTGTAACTGCCTTTGTAGTATTACCAACAGCGTCAATTTCATCTGTAATTTTACGATTATCCTCACCCATTCCAGTCATTTCTACAATTCCACCTGCGTTATCTGCAATTGGACCAAATGCATCAATAGCAAGAACAATTCCTGCAAGACTTAACATTGCCATTGCAGTAAGTGCAGTTCCAAATATTCCATAAAGTAGTGGGTCAGAACCTTCTGGTGCAGCTGAAGAACACATAGCAAATGATATGATGATTGCTGCTACTAATGCAATCATAAATGGTCCAGTTGATTGTAATCCCTTAATGATTCCCATTAATGTTAATGATGCGTATCCCCATTTTGCAGATTCTGCAATTTCTACAACTGGTTTGTACTTGTAATTTGTATAATGATCTGTGATCTTTTGAATTACAGGAACAAGTATTACACCAATAACAGTGGCACCAAACAATGCATATGCAATTGGAGTTGTACCTAAAATTATGTATGTAAATACAAA
>ENA-UPTF01000184-UPTF01000184.1-marine-metagenome-genome-assembly--contig:-NODE-184-length-44633-cov-4.496589_pt1 | contig 44633 bp, 47 predicted proteins | sample MGYA00238166_ERZ767019 | MGnify/ENA primary metagenome ERZ767019 (study PRJEB28930, sample SAMN06266391) | marine metagenome | isolation source: Sea water from 250 m depth | place: Atlantic Ocean | study... | reverse complement strand
GCTTTTCTTGTTATTGTTTAAAAGGAGAAAAAAGTAACTGTCTAAGTCCGGATCATCACGTCTTAGCCACCTAGCTCGATCTCCGATTCCGTCTGCCATCTCGACCTTTATTACCTCAGCACCTAGCCATGCGAGCATCTGGGTGCAGGAAGGTCCGGCTTGGTCGTGAGTCATGTCTATTACTCTGATACCCTCAAGAGCTTTTCCCATTATTTTCCTCTTTTTTTATTTGTTTGTGATGCCATGTTGTGTATTTATTTATAAGGTTTATGAATTTCTCAAATATGCCTCTAGGATTTGCTTTGTAGCATTCATAATCTCTAGATATATACGTGAATGTGGGACGCTTCAATCAGGGATCTCTTTTTAGCTTTTAACTTTATAAAAAGTGAACCCGGGCCTCTGGCAACTGATGACCAAGTATTTCTTGACGAATCTGTTCAATCCAGATATCGCCGCTAAGCTTCGCAGTATTTTTATTGCCCAATTTTGACCGACGTAACAGCCTTGATCAGAGCGTCTTTACAAATCATTTATTGAACTCTGGGATAATGTATTTGCCCCATAGCTCAATAGACTCCATGACTTCAGCGTGTGGAACAGTTTCAGTCTGCATCATTACCATCATCTGGTCGATGCCAGTTGCCTCGTGTTTTTTCAAAGCTCTTATGCAATCGTCTGGGTCCCCAGCTATGACAACACCTCTTTCACACAAGGTATCTGAATCCAAATCTTCCCATACCTTATGAGCGATGGCTTCTCCTCCAGAGAAATCTAAAGCGTTATCAAATCCCTGTTCATCGTCTCCATCAATATATCTAGAAAAGTTTTGCCTTAGATGGTCAGGCACACCTCCCCACTTCTCAAGCAATTGGGAATATATATCTTTTTGACCTTGTACATAGGGGCGATCTGGGCCGAAGAAATTTTTTAAAGATTCCGCACCCATATTTCTAGCCTTCTTACCGTCTTTTAGGCAAACCCCTAGAGTGGAACTAGCCCACTGATTGTTTATCTCTTTTCCAACAGGCGTAGCTTTTTTAATATCTTCCTTATATTTTTTTACATATGGGGCGAGTGAATCTGGAGCACTGGAGCCAAATGAAAGAACGCCAATTCCTTTTGAAGCTGCTATTTCATAAGTGGCTGGCTGCAGAGCTGCAACCCATATTGGTGGGTGATCCTTCTGGAAGGGTTTTGGTAGTATCTGACGTTCTGGAACTTGCCAATATTTTCCTTCATGTGAATACCAGTCAGTGCTCCATATATCGGGAACCATAGAAAGAGATTCTTCCCACATTTCCCTACTGTCTCTCGGATCAAGTCCCATTCCTGTTAATTCGTAGGGTGCAGATCTGCCGGTGCCAAAATCTACCCGCCCATCGGAAAGGTGATCCAACATAGCCACACGTTCCGCTACCCGTACTGGATGGTGGTAAGGCAAAATGACCACACCTAGGCCAAGGCGAATATTTTTTGTCCGTTGACTTAGCGCCCCATAAAATACGTCGGGGCAGGGAGATGCTGAGAATCCTGTTAGAAAATGGTGTTCAACAAACCAAACATAATCAAACCCAGCCTGGTCTGCGAGAACACATTGCTCCATTGTTTCTTTTACGACAAGGTGATCATCTAGTTCCGGCCTCTGCATTTCATATTGCAATGCAAGTTTCATGTAGCTTCTCCTTATCTTTATTTGGTTGATGTAGTTTCACAATAAAAGGCGTATTTGGTCAGTCCACATCATAGCCGAAAACTGAGATTAGATGCGATTAAGAGGAAAAACGGATCATATAGGAAGTATCACCTCTGATTTATGTCGCTGCTAAAACCGCCAAGGAGCCTAAAAGCAAACTTATCCCAATGAGTTGAGTGTATGAAAGTCTCTCTTTGAACAACAATACACCAGCGATAATTGGTATAACCGGATATGTCGTGGTGCCGACAGATACCATACCTATAGACCCCAATTCGGCACCTCTAGCAAACAGGAAAAACCCTCCTATTTTCAGTGAAGACGTTATGAGCAATAAACAAAAAACTCTGATGCTTAAGCTGTGCCAAGGAATTTCCCTTTTGTAAAACAAAACTGGTATGAATCCAAATATAGATAGCATCATTGGGAAGTAAACACCAAAAAACCAGCCAACCTGTTTTGATATTGCTCCCTGCAAAAACATTTGAGTCCCAACAAGCAATGTCGCGAGTAGGCCAAGCAGTACTCCGGCAGTCAGACTAGAAGAAACCAAGTTGAAGTTTCCTGTTCTTAAAACCGTAACTACAGCGCCGGTTAATGCGACACCTATCACGCTGATCTGTGTATAGGTAAGTTTCTCATCTAAAAATAGATAGGCTAGGCCCAAGGAAACTATGGAAAACAATGTTGTAAGTGGCGCGATAACCGACACAGGGCCGATCTGCAAAGATTTAATCAAAACCAGATAAGTTATAAGATTTACAACTCCCAGAAGAATCAATAAATCCCAATGCTCAAACATGATGTCAGAGGTTGGGATTGTGAACAAAAAGTAAGGCGTGACAATTAGAACAGCCAGTAATTTTTCCCATATACCGGTAGTTACCAAGCCAATCTTTCTTGCCAGTCCAATAGTTATAAGGTCTGCAATTCCTATGGCAGTAGCGCCCAGCACGCCGAATACAATGCTTAAAACAATCGCGTTATCCATTAACACCTAAATCAGATCACCTCTTTAATAGTCAAAATGCTATTATTCCCCCGCATGTTCGAAAAATCTATTTATTTGTAATGCCGACACACAGGAGATACCCATGACTCAGGATAAAACACTCAGGCAGCGCGTTCGAGACGGAGAAGTACTGGTTGCCTTGCGTGGCTCATTAAATACAACTAAGAGTCAATTAGCCGACATTTGGGCAACGGGACGATACGACTATATCTGGATAGATGGTCAGCACACAGCCTTCAGCGAAGAGTCACTTGTTGCTTATTGCACGGCCGCTGAGGAACTTGGAATTGACGTTCAGCTACGTATCCCCCACACACGCCACGCCTATTTGGTGGGGCGTTATCTAGACCTGGGGTGCAGTGCGGTCCTAGTCCCTGAAGTAATGGAAGAAGAAACAGTTGATGATGCCCTCGCCTACACATACTACCCTCAGGTTGGTCGTAGGAGTTGGGGTGGTGAAGCACGCCGAGGTGTGCGTGGCGTGGCGAAAGGAATGGATCGGCTGTCGTATGCCAAATGGTGGAATGACTATGTAATCTTGAGCATCCAAGTGGAATCAGTTGAGGCCGTCACCAACATCCAGAAATTGGCAAAACCAGGAGTGAGTGTCGTGACATTTGGGCCCAATGATCTCTCTTTTAACATGGAGGGGCATAAGGGATATCCATTAACAAATGTGGATGACTGCATGCGTAATGTAGCAGCACAATTGGATGGAACAGGTATACGGCTCGCCATGGGTACCGGAACAAAACCTGAAGAACGAGATAAATATCTGGATATAGGCATCACGATGTTCCAAGAAGATCCGCCCGCTTAACCATTAATGCACACTTTCATCGAAATTAAAAAATACTAGTCTCGTTCATATAGATAAAGATAATGGAGGTGCATTATGGATTTTGGATTTGGAATACCGACGAGAGGTCCTCTGGCAAATTTTGAATCGATCTCTGAGATAGTTACTTCTGGAGAAAAACTGGGATTCGGCATAGTTACAGTAAGCGATCATGTGGTAGTCCCCAGGAACATAGATTCCATATACCCATATAACGAAGATGGTAGTTTTGCAGGGCAAGACACCGGTGAGTGTCTTGAGCAGCTAACCACCTTGATGGCTATTGCCGCGATAACTAAAAACCTCAAACTTCTTACCTCAGTTATGGTACTTCCACACCGCAATCCGGTTCTAACAGCAAAAATTTTGGCCACCGTGGATGTGCTCTCCAATGGCCGTTTAAACGTCGGATGCGGCGTAGGTTGGATGAGGGAAGAATTCGAAGCCTTAGATGCACCTTCTTTCGATGAAAGGGGCGCGGTAGGAAGTGAATATATAGAAATTTTCAAGGAATTATGGACAAAAGAAGACCCGGCATATGAGGGAAACTATGCAAGTTTTTCTGATGTAAGTTTCTTACCCAAACCGATTCAAAATCCTCATCCCCCTATCTGGGTAGGTGGAGAAAGCAGTCCAGCATTACGTAGAGCAGCCGAACTGGGAGATTGTTGGTATCCGATCGGAACAAATCCTAAATTCCCATTGGATTCAGCAGATCTACTCAAAAAAAGAATCGCCCGACTACACCAGTATGCTGAAGCTACCGACAGAGATCCAGCAACTATTGATCTGGCGTATAGTGCAAATTGGTTCAATATGTCAGGCCAAAGAACTAGGTGGTTTGAAGGGGAATCAGGCCAAATTCAAGAAGATATAAGGCAATTGCAAGATTTGGGCATTAATCACCTGATTCTTAGTTTTACAGGAGATTCAACCTCGGAAATTACAGATAAAATGTCCTCATTTATATCAGAGGTTGAAACTCCTCTTCGCAACTAAATTTATTGCCGAAAATTCTCAGACGAAGCAGATGATGTTTTAAAAACAAATGTGGTAGCAACAAAGACTCTGTTAAAGTGTCCACACAGGTTTAGGAGAACAAAAAATTGGCTACGGGATTCTTATGGCACGAAAAATATATGTGGCACGACACAGGAAGCGGAGCCTCAGTAAATATTGAGCCTGGCGAACACTTCGAGAATCCCGAAACAAAAAGACGGATGAAAAATCTTCTGGATGTGTCTGGCCTTACTGATAAACTTACTCGCCTTGATCCTCGTATGGCTACTGAAGACGAATTACGGCGCTTCCACACAGAAGATTACATCAATAGGATTAAAGAGCTTAGCGACGATTTAGGAGGATTGGCAGGGCCGAATACACCGTTTGGAAAAGGCTCTTATGAAATTGCCAAGCTAGCTGCTGGAGGGACAATCGTAGCCACAGAAGCGGTATTGAGTGGCAAAGTGGATAACGCCTATGCCCTTGTACGACCTCCTGGGCATCACGCCGAACGCGATATAGGAAGAGGATTCTGCATATTTGCCAACGTGGCATTAGCTGCAATGCATGCAAGGGATATCTGGAAAATTGAACGGATAGCAACTATTGATTGGGACGTTCATCACGGTAACGGAACCCAACAGGCGTTTTACGACGACCCCAATGTTTTAACAATTTCCATTCACCAGGATGGTCTATTCCCTGCAGATTCGGGAAAATTTGCTGAGCGAGGAAGGAAGGAAGGGGAAAACTTCAATATCAACATTCCTCTACCTGCAGGCTCAGGACACGGCGCCTATCATTCAACAATAGAACGTATCGTGACACCTGCAATAAGATCCTTTCAGCCGGAAATAATACTAGTTCCTTGTGGATTTGATGCAAGCGTATATGACCCATTGGGTCGAATGCTGCTAACATCTGAATCCTATAGACAACTTACCCAAATGCTCCTGGAGTTGGCTAATGATGTATGTGAGGGCAAAATTGTGTTCTCTCACGAAGGTGGCTATTCAAAAAGGTACGTCCCATTCTGTGGTCTTGCTACGCTGGAAGCATTGAGTGGAATAAGGACCGAAATAACTGACTTGGGAGTCCGCGACGATTTGCCCGGTCAAGATTTAGCACCTCATCAAGAAAACCTTATTGATGAGATTGCTAGCGATGTAAAACAGGCGTTTTTGCCTAAATCTGGACGATTCATCTGACTAATAAACAAGGAATAATCGTCTCAGATAAATGGGAACAATCCAGTTAAACAACTTGTGAAATTCAGGTCTATTTACGTTTTAGAAAGGGCTCCATCATTATTTGAGGTTCATCACTCTCATAAGCTTCCGAGAAGACCTCGATACCAGAGTGAATACCGTCTTTGATAGAAAGTCTTTCCCATTGAGTCATCAATCTTTTTTGTGCCCTGACGGCGATAGGCCCCGAATTTGCAATTGACGCTGCGACTCTAACTGTTTCTTTTTTTAACTCTTCTGGCCTAGCTACAACCTCAAGAAATCCCCAATCATAAGCCTTAGCAGCATCAATATTTTCACCGGTCATAACTAGATAACTTGCCTTTCCCCAACCAACAAGACGAGGCAAAAGAGCAGCTTCAATCACCGAAGGTAAGCCAACTTTTACTTCTGGCATACCAAAAATTGCTGTGCTTGAGGCGATTCGGATATCACAAGCTGCAGCTAATTCCATACCAGCTCCCAAAGCGTATCCATTAATCTTTGCGATCACTGGAACCGGTAAGCTTCTAATTTTTGAGAAAAGACTATGCAATGAGGTAATAAATATCTTCGCAGTATCTGTATCCAGACTCTCGAGTTCCACAATATCTGCTCCACCCACAAACGCCTTTTGCCCTGCTCCCTCCAGAATTACAGCCCTGACTTCTGGATCATCGGCAATCGCATCAAAAGAGAGTGACAACGCATCTATCCCTTCTGAATTTAATGCATTTAATTTCTCCACCCGGTCATATGTAATGGTCACGAAGTGACCAGTTCCAGCCAATGTATTTTCTGAAAGAACCTGCATCATCCACCTTCTCGAGTCATTTAAATCACTTTGTGCTATCAGCCCCAAGGAATGGAGTTATATGTATATTCAACAAGTCGCGCACATAAGGTTATTATACGAGAGCAATTCTCTAGGAGGACAAGATGAAAGTAGGATTTATAGGCCTTGGTGGCATAGGAAAACCAATGGCAATTAATATTGCCAGATCAGGGTTTGAACTTACAGTTACAGATCTTCGGGAGCAACCCTTGAGAGATCTTGAGCAATACGGAGCTCAAACCGTCGGTTCCCCCCGAGAGGTAGCTGAATTGTCAGACATAATACTAGCTAGCCTACCTTCCAATGAAGCTAGTCTAGAAGTAGCACTTGGCGTAGATGGAGTGATCCCTAGTACGAAAAGTGGCGATATTTACATAGAACTAAGTACTATTAGCCCAGAAATTGTTCACACTATCGTAGAAAAAGCATCAGCTAAAAACGTGAATGTTCTAGACGCACCGGTAAGTGGAGGGCTTGAACAACGAGAGGAAGGCACATTGTCAATTATGGCTGGAGGTGAGGCAACTATTCTTTCACAGGCAATGCCTGTGCTCAAAACCTTTGGAGACAAGGTATTTCACACCGGTCCAAACGGAACTGGAGCTTCTATAAAGCTAATCAACAACATGCTTGCCGGAATCAACATGGTCGCCACAATGGAAGCTCTCGTACTCGGTGTAAAAGCGGGCCTGAGTGTGCAAACAATAAAAGAAGTGATTGGCGCCAGCAGTGGAAACAATAAGGTCTTTGAAGGTTTAGTTGATAAAATCCTTACTATCAACCCCGAACCACCGAAAGGTCAGACCGCCAATCAAGGTCTGCATACAATCGGAAAAGATGTCAGACTAGCCAATGAGATGGCTCAAAATTTATCTGTCCCTTTATCACTTGGTTCATCAGCCTTACAGCCTTTTCTCGCTGGTTTGGCAAAAGGCTGGGCTGATAAAGAATATTGGGTCATTATGGAATTTTTCGAGCAACTCAGCGACGCAAACATACGGCCACAAAGCTGAAAATATAGAAAATTAACGTTTCAGAGCCACTCCACCTTTTATAGCCGCCATTTTCACATTTTTTGCCACTTCGTATGCAACATCAGTATCGAATATGCTTGGCATAATATAGTCATTGTTCAAATGATTACTCGGTACTCCTTCAGAAATAGCCAATGCAGCTGCCATTTTCATTTCATCAGTAACTTTTTGAGCTCTGGCATCTAAAAGGCCTCTAAACATACCCGGGAAACACAAGGCATTGTTTACTTGATTAGGATAATCTGAACGGCCAGTCGCCATCACCGCCACATATTCGTCAATTTCTTCAGGCCAAATTTCCGGATCGGGGTTCGCCATCGCCAATATAATAGGATCCTTGTTCATCGTTTTGACATCTTTTGGAGAAAGAACTCCAGAACCTGACAAACCGACAAATATATCTGCATCAACGATGGCCTCTGTGAGGTTTCCAGAAACATTGTTAGGATTTGTTATCTGCGAATATTCCCTCCAAACGGGGTTTTGCTGATAGCTCTGATTCTTATCTAAAATTCCTTCTTTATCCAGACCAATAATGTTTCTGATACCAGATTTGATTAATAGTTTGGCGGTAGCGACACCTGCTGCACCAATACCTACTTGCACCACTTTTAATTCCGACCATTCTTTTTCAACTACTTTCACTGCGTTATATAAGGCCGCCAAAATAACTATAGCTGTACCGTGCTGGTCATCATGGAAAACTGGAATATCTAACTCTTCATGGAGTCTTTGTTCAATTTCAAAACATCTTGGGGCAGAAATATCTTCCAAATTTATTGCCCCAAACCCAGGAGAAATCAGTTTTACCGCCTCAATTATCTTGTTTGGATCATTAGTATCAAGAGCTATTGGCCAAGCGTCTACATCTACCAGCTCCTTTAACAATTGGGCCTTCCCTTCCATTACAGGTAAAGCAGCAGAAGGACCGATATCACCTAGACCAAGTACAGCAGATCCGTCAGTTACAACAGCTACCGTGTTTGACTTACTTGTCAAATTCCATACGGATTCAGGTTTCTTTTGAATCGCGCTACTTATCCTTGCTACACCAGGAGTGTAAACAATAGACATGTCATTTCTGGTTTTAATAGGCGTTTTACTACGCATTTCTATTTTCCCACCGAGATGTCTCAAAAAAACCTGGTCTGATACGTTTATTATTGTTACGTCATCCACGAGTTCAACAACGTTACTTAGCATCCCCGAATGCGCCTCATCACGAGCATTTATGGTGATATCACGAACCATATGACTGCGACCTGAAGATACAATGTCAATTGCGCCTATATCACCGCCAGCGGCACTTATGACCGTTGTGATTTGGCCTAGCATACCCACCTGGTTTGGATATGAAATGCGTATAGTGATACTGTGGGCGGCCCCGGGTTGTCTATTAATATTCAAAAGAAACCTCCTCTGACGAGCAATCCAACCTGATAACCTTAAAATATTCATCGCTCTAGGACAACAGGTATCAATTTCTTCTGATTTCTACATTAGTGCGATCGAGTCACCCTATAAATATATCGACTTTCTAGAATGCACTATTGAATCTTACTTTTAGCACTAACAACCAGAGCTATACTGACAATTGTCAAAAATAAAAAACCCCAAAAAATATTGGTATAACTTCCAATGACATCAAATCCCATACCAGCTATCATCGGACCAGCGGAAAATCCAACAACTGCTGCTGCTCTATTGACCCCATAAATTCCGCCTACATTGGTTTTGCCAAAATAGCTAACTAGCAACAAAACTAGAACTGTAGACTGAATCCCATCTGAAAGTCCGCCAAGAACACCTGAAATTCCTGCGGTTAAAAAAGTATCTGCAAATATAAGAACGAATATTGAAAGGGCCCTCGTAGAAACAGCCAACAGAATCAGGGCACGCGGAGTAAATCGATCTGCTAAGGGTCCACCAAGTAACCCTCCCACAGCTGAAGCTAAAAATCGAAGGCTAACAGTAGCAACGGCGACTTCTGGACTCAATCCTTGCCCAACTAGGAATGGAACTACATGCAAGCCAATTCCTGCAGTAGCAATACCGGTGATAAATACTGTGATCGTGAGGAACCAATATTCCTTGGTATGAAGGACTTCCAGCAAAGAAAATTCGTTAGCTGTGAAGTTTTCTGACTCACTCACATCTTCATATGCATCAAGGTTTTTAGGAGAACGAACAAAAATCAAAGAGGGAAGTACCCCCGTTAAAAACATGATAGCCCCTAAAACCATCCATCCATTTCGCCAACCATATTCAGTAATCGACATTTGGGATATCAGCGGGAGTATAACTCCTCCTAAAGCTGTGATTCCAAATAGAATGGATAGAGCCAATCCACTATTTTTATCAAACCATTTAGCGATCGTAGATGGTGATACCGCTTGAATAAACCCCTGATCACTCACGCGGGCCGCGCCATAAAATAGGTAAAAAGTCATTACGGTGCTAGTTTGGCTTAATGCAATCATCGCTGCTGTTGTAATTAGAGCCCCTGAAGTCAGAATTGCCCTTGGACCTGCACGATCCAGAATCCTACCAGTTACTACCGCCAAACCAGCACCCATCAAAGCTCCAAGACTTGCTGCACCTGAGATTTGGGTTCGATTCCATTGGAATTCATCTGACATAGGCAAAAAGAAAACAGTTAAAACATTAAGGCTAGCTACGGAATTAGCCAATGCCAACCCAGACACGGCCGCCAAAACAATCCAGCTGTAGTGGATTTTATTAAATAAACTAATCATTGATTCTGCTAGATACGTCTCCTTGAGGGTCACTTCCAATTATAAATATTGCTGAATCAAAAACCGAAATATAGCCAGCCAATGGCTCGAAGTTCTCCATAAATAGACTTCTCAATAGCTTTAATATGACGAAACTGAAATATCCTACACAAAGACAAGAAAATTGTTTTCCCCTGATTTGATTTGCAAAAACATATTATTGCGATTGTTATTCATTATGATTTCTCTTTAATTCTCTTATAATATTGTCAATTCATATTCAGAGGGAGATTTGCAATGACAGGAAAATTGGAAGGGAAAATAGCTATCGTCACCGGCGGCAATAGCGGTATAGGGGAAGCAACGGTTCACGCCTATGCCAGAGAAGGTGCGAGTGTGGCAATAATGGCAAGGAGGTCTGAGGAAGGCACCAAGGTAAAAGACTTTGTACGAAATCAAGGAGGCACAGCTGAATTTATTGAGTGTGATGTATCTAAACCGGATGCAATTAAAGAGGCTGTGAATAAGACAATACAAATTTTCGGCACTATTGATATTTTATTTAACAATGCTGGAGTAGCCGGACCCAATAGTTTTCCCTCTGAAAGTTTTGAAGAATGGAGCTACATTCTTGATGTAAACCTAAATGGTGTATTCAACATGACTAATGAAGTTTGGCCTCACCTAATTGAGTCAGGGGGAGGGAATATAGTGAACATGTCATCCGCTGCTGCAGTTACCGGGTTTACAGAAACTCTTATAAACACTACAGGAAGAGTGCCTCCAGCATCCTATTTCGTTGCTAAGGCAGGGGTAGATGCATTCACAAGATATACAGCTGGCCTCGGAGGTCAATCAAACATAAGAGTCAACGGTGTACGACCAGGCCAAATTCTAACGCCCATGGCTGATAGAGAAGGTAAAGGAGAGCACGGACTGAAAAAATTGTTTGATGTGGTTCAAATTTTGGAAGGTACCGGATACCCTGAAGACGTTGCCAATGCCGTGCTTTTCTTGTCCTGCCATGATTCTAGGTTCATAACTGGAGAAATAATGAACGTGGATGGAGGTATTACATCCAAATTATGAATTGCCTCAGTTGCAATGAAATTAACCCCGAAGATTCTATATTCTGCGGTAATTGTGGTAACTCTTTAGAAAGCAAGCTGATATGCCCGGAATGTGGAGAAGCTAACCCTCAGGATTCCATTTATTGCGCAGAATGTGGGTCTCTATATAAACCATCCCTTGAAGTTCAACCCCAAATCACGATTGGTGAACCAGAAAATATAAACCGGAATACAAATAGATCACAAAGGTCTATATTAATCATAGGATTAATCGCTCTAACGACAGTTGTAGTGATTTTAATATTGACGCTAAGACCAGCTGAAGTAGATAAAGTCGAGGCCGTTAGAGAGGTCCCGACAGAAGTTATTAAGGAAGTTGAGGTCGTTAAAGAAATTCCAGTAGAAGTGATCAAAGAAGTCGAGGTCATTAAAGAGGTTCCTGTAGAGGTGATCAAAGAAGTTGAGGTCGTTAAAGAGGTTCCCGTAGAAGTGATCAAAGAAGTCGAGGTCGTTAAAGAAATTCCAGTAGAAAATTTGAATGCGGGTATCGATAAAGAGGCTGAAACAAAGGAAAAGCACCAACGGTATTCAATATCCTCCAACCCTACCCATCCGCTTTCACAAACATATCATGATTATGAAATCGGATTCTCCATAAGCTATCCGGAACAGTGGGATTTGGTTGAACAAAACGAGAGGGACGTTCCAGAATGGGTTATCCCTGATATTGAGCTCCGGAATCCCCTTGGCGGGTTCATCAGGATAGAAGGCCAGAAAATGGAAGGTGTAACTCTTCGAAATTTCACCTCCGACAGAATAACAAACGACAGAAATTTCGTAGCGGAAACAACCGAACATATAGAAAAAATACCTGCTGACCTGACGACGGGTATCTATTCTAGAAGCGGTGAACCAGCTCAAATATTGACAGCAGTAATAGACCCTTGGGTTTTGTCCATTGTTTTCATAAACGAATCATCTAGCAAAGATGAACAAAGTACTACATTTATGGAAATAATCGAATCAATGGAAATACGTTAATTTACATCTATAAATTGTCTAGAATTTTCTTACTATCATTCTTCTTCAATCAATTCATCGACGTACTCAACGAACCCAGGTTTGAAAACGAAACGCCCCATATCACGGTACCAATCCAATACACCTGGACCTGTGCCTAGCATTATGTTGGCGTATGTCAACGCATCCGCACTTTTGTTGTCATAGTCCCATAACTGTTGAATTCTCAGGAAGTAGGAAACCATAAATACATTAAATCGATGTTGCTCTTCCTTATCCAAGGAATGGTCACCTTCGATACCCCTTAAGTAAATATTAGTAAATCCAGGGTCTGTGATCATCAGTCCAATCCATTGGACGATTCCACTAGTCAATTGAGTTCTTGTCGATTCCGCTAAATCTCTATGCTGTAACCTAAGCTGTGAAGCCAAAAAAATTGCTACTGCTAAAGTTGCGACCCCGGTTGCGATTTGAGCTATAACCGCTACGTAATCAATCATGCGGCTTTACTGCCTCCAGTAATACTCAATTTAGCTTTAACCTTTAAACCCGCTAAATTGAAATATAAAAGCTAGAATTCGATTATTTCGTAAAGGATACGTTTGCCTGAAGATGTGTTCCCGTTTAATCCGTCAATCAACCCTTTGGTAGCATCATCCATTCCAGCGTAGAAAGCTCTTTGGTCTTTAAAATATTCATCAAGGCTATCAATTTCAAGTTCCATTACGATTACATCCATATCCCCCGAAATGTCCACATACAACCTTGTAGGCACCCCCATACCCCTGTAATTTTCAGCCACTGCCTTGAAACCTGTCATGGCCTCAGGACTTTTCCCACGCTGGCATGTCCAAGTATTTCTCAATGCGTATTTCATTTACTTAGCCCCCTTTAATTATTTACGTATTATATTAATTGAAATATATATTTACTAATTGATACGAAATATTTTTCCCTGCTGCTCCTGATTTAACTTTGCCACCGATCTAAACATTCATATTCATTACTATATTTATCGTCACATCAACCAAATGTATAAATAAGCTATTTAGAGATATACTTCCGCTTCACAAAGTAAGACATTCATACCAATTAATATAAGGATTCAAGTAAATCTTATGGATGCTAAATCTACTATCTTTGAAGACAACGATAGAGTAAGGGTCACAGAATGGCGCTTTGGCCCAGGAGAGGAAACTGGTTGGCACAGGCATGAATTAGATTACACAGTGGTACCGCTGACCAATGGAACTCTTACCATAGTGGAAAAATCGGGAGCAGAGTCATTAAACGATATATCAGTTGGCATTCCATATTTCAGGTACTCTGGCGCTGAACATAATGTAGTGAACCGCTCTGAAATTGAAGTCGCTTTTATGGAGATCGAAATAAAGTAATAATTTGGTTATCAAGGGATTGAAAATCCCATATTAAATTGAGGCAAAATGTCAGATTCCAGCAGAACCCGTATACATGTAATAGGCACCGGCGGAACCATTGCTGGAATAGGTCTTAACCATCTGGATTACACCCAATATGCCGAGATAGGCAAAAAATTCACCATTGAAGAGTCAATAGACAGAATACCAGAAGCCAATTCAATTGCTGATGTAAGCAGTGAAAACTTGATTAGTGTGGGTAGCCCTGCAATTGGTCCCACAGAATGGCTGGAATTGAACAAGCGTATCAACACACTCCTCGCCACAAATAACATTGACGGGATTGTTGTAACTCATGGCACTGCAACATTGGAAGAAACAGCTTATTTCCTACATTTAACGGTGCAGAGCAAAAAACCAGTGGTAATAACTGGGGCGATGCGTCCGCCTACTTCATATGGCACTGATGCAGATCTTAATTTGCTAGACGCTATCCGGGTTGCGGCAAGTCCCGATTCTGTCGGTAAAGGTGTCCTAACATTACTCAACAACGAAATACACAGTGCTCGAGATGTTTATAAAGCTAACACTCTTAGGGTAGAAACCTTCCGGGCCAATGAACTCGGTTTTTTGGGCTATGCTGATTCAGATGGAAAAGTACTTTTTTACCGCTCTCCTACAAGAAAGCATACAATATCTTCAGATTTCGACGTCCAGAAATATGACAAACTCCCACGTGTAGACATCGTGTATGCATATGCAGGGTCTGACGATATGCTTATCGAAGCCGTCCGTAAAAACAATTCTGACGGTTTAATAATATCCGGCTTTGGATCTGGAACATTACCACCAGCTATGTTGGAAGCCGCCGCTCAGGCAACAAAAGAAGGGCTTCCTGTAGTTTTAGCATCTAGGTCGACAGCAGGTAGAACCGTCATAACCCCTAGAATCTCAAAATTGGACCTTCTTGTTGCTGATAATTTGCACCCACAGAAAGCAAGAATATTACTAATGATTGGATTAACAACCACAAAGGACCGGAAAGTTCTGCAACAAATGTTTACTGAGTATTAAAAGCTCTATTGATTTAAACAGGTATTTACATGAATTCGAACACTAGCGATTATGGCAATAACACTATTCCCGCCGGTATAAAATCCAAAATATGCCGGGGGATCAATGGACTTGATATCCATTATCTAGAATCCGGTAACAAAAACGATAACAACCCCCTGGTTGTGCTACTACACGGCTTTCCCGAGCTCTCATATAGTTGGAGAAAAATAATACTTCCCCTCTCAAAATCAGGCTACCATGTTGTGGCCCCTGACCAGAGAGGCTTTGGCAGGACGACAGGCTGGGACAACGCTTATGTATCTGATCTCTCTTCCTACTACCAGATTAATTTGGTAAAAGACATATTATGTTTCATTTCAGCCTTGGGGTACAAAAGGGCAAAAAGTGTTATAGGTCACGATTCTGGTGCGGGAGTGGCAGGTTGGGCCTCACTTATACGGCCAGACATTTTTGAATCTGTTGTGATGATGAGTGCACCATTCGCTGGGCCACCCGCGATCCCTTTTGATACCCAGCAGGAAAAGATGCCACTTGATACAGCCTTTGACACCATTTCAGAGGAATTAGCCTCTCTGGAAAGACCAAGAAAACACTACCAACACTATTACCGCACATCCGAAGCGAACTCTGACATTATGAAATCCAACTCTGGTTTATCCGATTTCATAAGAGCTTATTACCATCACAAAAGTGCTGACTGGAAAGAGAACACCCCTTTCCCATTATCCGCATGGACAGCAGATCAACTCGCACAAATGCCGACCTATTACATCATGGATTTAAACGACACGATGCCTGAAGCAGTAGGTAAACATATGCCGACCCTTGAGGAAATAAATTCCTGTAAATGGCTTACAAACGAGGAACTTGAAGTCTATACATCTGAATATGGCAGAACAGGGTTTCAGGGCGGACTTAATTGGTACCGATCAGGAGGCAGTACAGGGAATAGAGAAAAATTGGAACTATTCTCAGGTATGCAAATTAATATACCTGCTATGTTTATCGCCGGTAAGCAGGACTGGGGGATATATCAAAGGCCAGGAGCCATAGATAAAATGGAAAACGATATTTGTACTAATATGAGTGAAATCAATTTGGTGGACGGTGCCGGCCATTGGGTGCAGCAAGAACAGCCTGAAAGTGTAGTCAATCTCCTAACTAAATTTTTGGGTAGTCTTCCTTAATTAAAAGCAAATTGTCATTTTTGCCAGTAACACCCATTGATGTAGAAGGCTTGGGTACCATGCACCCATTTTGTATTGAAAATAAGAAACATAACCTACATACAAAATCAAAAGGGAAATGATATGAGCAAAGGCTCCTTGTGGCAGCAACTTGAAAACACCTTAAAAACCAAAATAGATGAATTCGACGGCGTGGCTGGAGTATCTTTAAAAAGTTTCAGTAGCGGCAAACATATCTCCATAAACGGAGACGAAATATTTCCAACGGCTTCAACGATAAAAATACACATCTTAGCCAAACTTTTCTATTTAGAAGAAAAAGGTGAAATCGATTTATCGGAAAGAATCCGTTTTACCCAGGATAAGTATGGTGGTGGCAGTGGAGTAATTCATTTTTTGGAGAACGATCCAGAATTCACTGTTTTGGATGTAGCAATCCTAATGATGCTTGCATCAGACAACACGGCTACAAATATGTGCATTGATATTGCTGGTATTGAAAGTATCAATGATTTAATCCAGGATATGGGACTGCCTGAAACAAAGCTCCGGCGGAAGATGATGGACCCTGAAGCAATAGACAGAGGAGATGAAAATGTTTCAACTCCGAATGAATTGGTTATGATGATGAACCAATTACATAACGGAAAGCCCACTTCCAAGGTATCATCGCAAGTTCTACGTATCATGAGTAAGCCGAAGTCTGCTTATTTGAACAAAGCCATTGGATCTGAGGTAACTGTAGCCAACAAACCTGGAGGTATGGATAAGGTACGCGGAGACACAGGAATCGTCTATCTGCCTAATAACCCATACACGGTATCCATCATGAGCAAATTTTCTATGGTCGACTCCCTGAGCCAAGAAGGTTTTATCATTGACCTAGCAAGGACAATACATAGGTACATGGCAATTATTGAAGATACAAACGAATATGGACTTGGCCTTCCAAGAACATTACCTTTATAAACAAATGGAAACGAGAATTTTAGGAAAATCTGATTTAGTAGTCTCCACGGTGTGTTTCGGTGCCTGGCCAATTGGCGGTGGTATGGGAAAAGTCGATCCCCAAAAAGCTATTAAAACTATCCACGCTGCAATAGATTCAGGTATTGCCTTTATCGATACTGCTGAAGGGTACCAGACTAGCGAGTCAGTTCTCGGACAAGCATTAAAAGCCAGGCGAGATTCAGTGATACTGGCTACCAAACTCTCTGGCCCAGACCATTCTGAGTCACACATTCGTGAAGCACTAGAAAACAGTCTTTTTGCATTGAACACTGATTACATCGACCTTTACCAACTTCATACCCCACAACCCAAATGGCCTATTGAGAACACTATGAAGGTCTTGAATGAATTGATAGGAGAAGGGAAAATCCGACATATCGGTCTATCCAATTTCACATCAGAACAAACACATGAAGCTATGGCATTTGGTTCTATAGTCAGCTCACAACCTCGATATAATCTACTCTTTCGCCAGGAAGACCCTACCCTCGCATTTTGTGAGAAAAGCGAAATAGGAGTTATTCCTCATTCAGTTTTAGCCAAAGGTCTATTAGGAGGCAGTTACAAACCAGGTCACATTTTCGATTCAGATGACGAAAGAAGATTATTCAATTTTTTCCAAGGTGATCTCTTCCAAGCGATATATAAAGTGACACAAAATTTGGAGGAATGGTCTAAAAATTATGGAAGAGATTTAATACAATTAGCGATCGCATGGACCTTGGCTAATTCAGCCATAACATCAGCCATTGTAGGAATGAAATCAGTAGCCCAGGTTGAAAATGCAGCTAAAGCGGCAACGTGGAAACTTACTCCCACAGACCTCACAGAGATAGATTCGATTATTGGGGATTTGCGACCAGAGTGGATAAAAGCGCAAACGCCGGCAGATATACCTTATAAATATGGGAGCTACTGAAACCTCTAAACGACGGGCCACTTTGGAGGGAACGATACATTATTTCGACTCATCATGTTTGACCCGACGCTTTGTACTTTCCGTATTAGTTGTTCGGTGTCAACGAAGCTAGGTACATAATTCTCAATTAGAACCCGCCCATCCACTAATACAGTTTTCACGCTTCTACCATCAGCATTGTACACAAGACTATTCACAGGATTAAAAAGTGTTTGCCACTCAGGTCTCAATGTATCGTACATCACTATATCCGCCTTCTTACCAACCTCAAGAGACCCTATTTGGGATTCCAACCCCAAGGCCTTTGCCCCATCGATAGTGGCTAATTCCAGAGCCTTTTCGGCTGGAATTTGAGCAGGATCACCAGTTGCGTCTTTTATAAGCACAGCTGCTAAATACATTGCTCGGTTAGTTTCTAATAAATTGGAATTGTTACCAGCATCAGTTCCTATGCCAACTCGCACTTTAGCTTTTATTAATTCAGTCAAGGGAAAGTTCTGACCATAACCACCACCATTTTTTACCACATTCGTTGGGCATGTAATTACAGCCGTATTGGTAGATCCAAGAGAATTAATTTCCTCATCAGACAATCCAACACAATGAGCAAGGGTTACATTACTTCCTGCAAACCCATATCTTTCCAAGGCAATAATAGGAGGTTCATTAATATCGTCAGACATAGACCTGCCGGCCTTATTTACGTGTAGCGTACAACCGACGTTAAATTGGTCCGACAAAATCTTTAACTCACCTAACAGTTCCCCTGCAACATATTCTGGAGAAAAGGGCATGGCCCAGGCATAGAGTCTTCCATCAAGTGCACCATTGTATTGAGATATAAATGATTCTGTGACTCGCAAGGCTTGATCGTGGGAATATACTGTCATCCGATAGGGGTTTCCTGTGTCAGTTAACTGAATACCAGTAATCATTCGTATTCCAGATTTTTCATAGGCATCCAGACATACATCAACATTTTTGGTACTTCCTGGGTCCATAATAGTGGTGGTGCCGTAACTCAATAATTCAGTGATGGCTAACAGTGAAGTCCACAACTCTTCATCAGATGTCATTGAATCTTGTAGACGAAATACATTAACAAGATAATCATCTCCAAGGTCGTCTGGAAATATCCCCCGAGTCGCATGTGCGTAACTTATATGGCAATGGCCATTTATGAATCCAGGCGTTACTACCATGTCTTTAGCTTCAATTACTTTATTAACATCGACTTGAGAAACATCAATGGTCTTACCTACAGCAGCGATTTGATCATTTTCGATCAATATACTGCCACCACTAATAATCCGTCTTTTCTCGTCCATAGTAATAACGTAGGCGGCATCTTTTATAAGAATTCTATTAACCTGCATTTCCAATGTCCGTAGTTACTTCAATAACACTTTCTCTCTATAAAAAATGGCTGACAATCTCATCGTCCAACATTTCCAAGGTATCAACATCCCCAGTTTCTATACCACCAAACATGATTTCCTTCACTCCTTCGTTAGCGAATTCTTCAATTCGCTCAATGACATAGTCCAAACTTCCTGCTACAGATCCACTTTCTTCCGCTTCAACCAATTTACCCCTGTAATTGCCATGTACAGGGTCTGACGAACGGTAACCTAATTTACGAACAAAATCTCTCGCTTCTTTGGGGTCATTTGTGATTTTAATGGGCATTAGCAAAGTTTTTTTTATTTCACCTGGGTCTCGACCTACTTTTTCACAATGGCTTTCCAAAACAGAGATCTTGTGCCTATACAGATCCATAGACATGCCCCTACCCGACCAACCATCCAAGTTAAAGACATCCCCATATTTTGCTAGAGTCATTAATGTTCTTTTTTCCCCAGTACCACCAACCAGTATCGGTAAATGTGGTTCTTGATAACAGCCTGGAGACATCGGAGCCTGTTCCAATTGATAATATTCACCTCTATAATCAACAGGAGTTTTCGATGTGAATAATAGCCTGATCAACTCACAGGCTTCTTCAAATCTGTCAGAACGCTCCTTCATGGAAGGAAAAGGCCACCCATAGGCAAGATGTTCCCTTTCATACCAAGCTGCCCCCAAAGATAACGTAAACCTGCCTTCTGAGACCTGATCTAAAGTAGTAGACATTTTCGCGACCAACCCAGGATTTCTATAGGTATTGCCTAAAACTAAATGACCAAGTCTAAGCCTTCTGGTCATACCTGCCGCCGCAGCCAATATAGTAAATCCTTCAAAAGCGTTTCCTTTTTCTGCAGCTACTGGATCATCTTTTGAACTTAAAGCATGCGGCGGCAAAAAATGATCCGCAAACCACAGGCTCTTCCAGTTGCCTTTCTCCATAGCCAAAATTGTTTTATAAATTTCTGGCCAGCCTGTTTCGTAACAATTAACTTGTACCCCGAATTCCATCTTCATATCTTCAATACACCTTTACACCCTAAAGTGATAATCCGTTGCAATTTGTAGATTAATGAATCAAATCCGGCAACTCAAGTGAGATTCCAATCTAGTATTTATCTCTTATTTGGTAAGAAGTAAGCGAATTCATTACAATCACTCTCAAATTAATCAAATTTACTAACCCAAGGAGATCTAAATGACTTCAGCCTTAATCGAAATCCGAAGAGTGCCACTACCTGGAAAGGAATTCATCCTGTCTGAAGGGGTAAAAAAATCGTTAGAGGCCACCGGGAAATCAGGAATCATTACAGCGACAAGTGCTTCATCTCATCGGGAAAGCAGAGATGTCACCACTGCTATTACCGGGCTAACTTTAAATGAAGTAACAGAGCTGGAATCCTCTATACTCAATTCTCCGGAAGCTCAATCAAGATTGATGGCCCTTGAGGAACTTTCGGTAAAAGTAACCTACCAGACCCTGGTAATTCTGGCACCTCCTGAAAATACAGATATGGCAAAAGCTCAATACATCAACCGCAGGTATTTGAAAGCGAAAAGAGGTCAGTCGCAACTTTTGATAGAAGCCCTTTTGGAATGGAGAGATAAATTCAACAAGAAACCGATGGTAACACGACCACTGGCAAGTGATTTGGACATTGTACGAATTACTTCTCCAATCGAAACATTGGAAGAACTTGCAGGTAATATATCAACCATAAACACTGATCCTGATCATAAGAAGAACAGAGATGCTGTAAGCGAACTTACGGCAAGCGGATTTCAAACTAACAGCCGAATCATTCACAGAGTTTAATTATTCGATAGCGAAAATTTAATACTTAAAACAAAAAGAGGTGCTTTATGGCAAGACTCTCAAATAAAGTTGCGATAATAACAGGTGGTGCGGGAGGCATTGGACAAGCAGCAGGGAAACTTTTCGCCGAGGAAGGAGCCCATGTAGTCCTGGTTGACCTGAATGAATCAGCCCTGAAAGATGCTGTCCAGGCCATTGGAGATGAAAATGTGAGCTACGTCGCAGCTGACACTACAGACCCTAGTCAAGTACAGAGATTTGTAAATGCTACTGTGGAACGGCATGGTGGAATTGATGTATTTATCGCTAATGCCGGAATTGAAGGCGAAGTTAATTCAATAATAGATACGCCGATAGATATGTTTGACAAGGTTATTGAGGTGAACGTCAAAGGGGTGTGGCTAGGTTTAAAGTATGTAATGCCGGTGATGAAAGAAAGAGGTGGAGGGAGTATTGTGATCACTTCCTCTACAGCTGGTGTTAGGGGATCGGCAGGCATGGCCCCATATGCCACATCAAAACACGCAGTCATCGGACTGATGCGTACTGCTGCCATGGAAGGATCATCCATGGGTATTCGTGTAAACACAGTTAATCCAGCTCCTATACAAACCCGGATGATGCGATCGATTGAAGAACAAAGGGTGGCAGAGGGGAAGCAAGGCTTCAATACAGTTGAGGAAGCACAGAAAGCCGTGGCCGCAGGGAACCCCTTAAGACGATATGGAGAACCGGAGGAAGTAGGTAAACTAATGATGTTTCTAGCCAGCGATGAAAGCAGCTTCTGTAATGGTGGCGTCTACATGGTTGATGGGGGCACATCCGCAGGTCAAAACTCCTTTGGAAGATAATTTGTTCCCATTTAATAACTAACTTGTTAAATAAAATTAAAAACTCGCCCGTCCTAAGGTTACGGGACTTCAGGTTACTGGCTTCTGCAACTTTCTTTGAGAGTGTTACTCGTGGTGAAAATGTCGTTTTAGGCTGGGTGATCCTAGAATTAACTGACTCACCGTTCATGGTAGGTCTGGCAATGGGCATACGTCATGCCCCAGCATTTTTTCTAGGTCTTACAGCCGGTACTATTTCAGATCTTGTTGACAGGAGAACCCTCATTCGATCATTAATGGCTACAGCTACTTTGGTCGCATTCCTGATGGGGTTACTTTTGGCATATGGAAAATCAGAATTATGGCACTTACTGATAATTCCAGCGATCGGAGGTACTTGTCACATGATGATTAATACTATCAATCGTAGTTTTGTTTTTGATTTAGTGGGGCCAGAAAATGGATTATTAGGCATGTCCTACCTTGCTCTGGCCATGCGTAGTGGTGGACTGGTCGGTGCATTAGTGGTCGGTTTTGTACTCGGTAAATGGGGAGCCGGAGCCGGATATTTTGCCATATCTATTGGATGTGGATGCGCTTTTTTGATATTAACCTTAATCAAATCACCTGGGCAATCGGCGCCTTCAAAGAAAGGTAATCTTTCAAATGGTTTCTATGAATTCTGGCAAGAACTAAAACGGAATCGCACTCTGTCTGCATTGGTTTTTATTGTAATGTCTGTTGAACTTCTAGGATTTACCTCTCAAGCTTTAATGCCGAGTATAGCTAGAGACATCTGGGATATGGGTCCTGAAGGACTAGGTCTGCTTAACGCATTTAGCTCTGCTGGAGGTATCGCAGCTATAGCTATAATTTCAATATTTGGGCAAAAGGGTCGTCAAGGCGTCAAATTTATTATCGTTCTACATGTATTTGGTATTGCTCTTCTTCTTCTGGGGCTGGCACCAACCGTTTATGTAGCCATCATAGCTATATTTGTGATGAGCGGAATGATGGCCTTATCTGACTTGTTTTCCCAAACATTGCTTCAAAGACTCGTTCCTAATGATTTAAGAGGTAGAGTAATGGGAGCGTGGACAACAGCGGTAGGTACTGCCCCATTAGGAAGCTTAGAAATCGGTGCCTTGGCATCAGTATTGGGGGTTACTGCAGCGCTGTCCCTACATGGAAGCGCTTTAATTCTATTGGCAATAGTAACGATGCTAACATTTCGAAAACTCAGGGAAGTATAACCCGATCGGAAAGACCTGTATTATGCAACGAAAACAATCAGGTCGGTCTTAAAAATTTCTAATGCATACATATACAGCGGGGGAGTGAATGAAAATAAAGAAAATTAGAGCCGTGCAGGTCGATATACCAAAATCACCTCCTACTTCCAAACCAAGAAGACCAAACTGGAACAATACCTCTGCCAGAGCTCTTCCGATAAATAAATACCCGGAATTCACAACAGCTCACGGACAAATGCCCGGTGCGAACACCAACGAAAGCATATGGGTACAGGTTATTGCAGAAGATGGCACTTGGGGTCTAGGTCAAACAAGCTTTGGGGAGATAACGGCATCAATCGTAGATTATCATTTTGCACCTTTACTGGAAGGAAGAGATTGTTTCGCTTTAGAGTTCCTAAACGACCTAATGTGGCGATCTACCCAAAGGTTTGGATCTGGTGGAATAGCTACGGTAGCCCAGTCCGGTATCGACCTTGCCCTATGGGATCTAAAGGGCAAGTTAATGCATCAGCCAGTTTACAGCCTACTTGGAGGCCCTTGTAGAGAGAAATCCCTCTGCTATGTGACATCGGACGATCTAGATTGGTCAATAGAGTTAGGATTCAAACATTTTAAAGTCTCAAATCCAGCTCATTATGACATGGGAATAGAGGGTCTTAATTTAGTAGAAGAAAAAATCTCCGCAGCAAGAGAAACCATAGGTAACAACGCTGAATTAATGTATAACCCGGTCATGTCTTTTAATGTGGAATTTGCAGTGAGGATGGCCGAACGTCTTAGACCATACGGCTTGAGATGGCTTGAAGAACCTTTAATTCCGACAGATCTAGAAGGACATATTGAACTGCGAAAAGCGATCAACTGGGTTCCTCTTGCGACGGGAGAAGACCACCATGGAAGATGGACATTTAGGCAGTTGGTAGAAAATAGAGCAGTTGATGTACTGCAACCAGATCTAAAATGGTGCGGTGGCTTGACGGAAGCTCTAAAAATATATGCCATTGGAGAAGCTGCGGGCCTAATTACTATTCCACATGCTGCAGCGGCATCCCCATGGGGACAGCATTTCGCTATATCCATGCCAGAATCACCGATGGCAGAATTTTGGATGGGATCAGACCCAGGCATACCCCTTGAGGAGGTTTGCCCAATACCAGGAATGCCCATGCCAAAAGACGGATATATCAAACCTTCTGACGCACCTGGTTTTGGTATGGAAATAAAGGACAAATGGATAACCCCTTGGGACCATTCAGCAATATCCAATGGATGATATTTCTAATTCAGGAAAAATAACAGAAATCCTATGAGTCCAACCCAATTAGACTAACAATTTAATTTAATTAAGAAAAATCTAAATAAAGTGAGATGACATGGGTCTTAAAGAACGAACACCAACGACGGTACAAGAATATCTCGATTACAAAACTAAATTCAGTAATTGGGGAAGATGGGGAGATGATGATCAATTTGGAACACTTAACCACATAAATCCCGACATAGTAAAGGAAACCGCTAACCTTATTAAAACAGGGAAGAGTGTTTCATGTGCGAATCCGTTGGCAACGCAGGCTGTAATTCCCGATTCACACAGAAATCCCAAACCAGCCGATCACGAAATGTCGGTCCATGAAAGAGGTTCTGGAGATTACATTGGCGTCTCATATCATGGGTTTGTAAACACACACATAGACGCCCTATGCCATTTTTTTACTAAAAGTGTGGAAGAAGGAGGACGTCTATACAACGATAAGGATCCGGCTCTTGTAACTGAATCAGGAGCTACAAGTCATTCAATAGAAAACTGGAGAGACGGTATCGTGACAAGAGGGGTTCTGTATGACATCCCAAAATTTAGAGGTACTGATTTTGTTGAATTAGACAAACCAGTGGAAGGTTGGGAATTAGAAGATTGGGCAAAAAGCCAAGGAATAACTCCCCAAACAGGTGATGCAGTTTTCATACGGTCTGGTTATAAATCATTTTGGGAAGCACATCCAGATTTAAAAATGACATTCCCACCCAACACTCCTGGAAATGCACCTTCAATAATTGAATTTCTTTATAATACAGATGCTTCATTATTAGGCTGGGATCTACAAGAATCGGGGTATAGAGATCACGACTATCCGGCACGGATAGCCGTACACGAGGTAATCATCCCTCACATGGGAATGCCAATTTTGGACAATGCAGATTTTGATCGATTATCAAACACCTGTGAAGAGTTAGGCAGATATACCTTTCATTTGACCATAGCACCACTAGTGGTGGAAGGAGGCACAGGGTCACCCGTAAATCCAATCGCTCTGTTTTAAGTCAAAAACTTTCAGATTCGGATTTTCACCGGATTAATTCATTGTCAGAATAACTTTCCCTGTTTCGCCTGAAATAAAAGTGTCGTACGCTTTTTGGGCTTCTTTAAGTTGGAATGTATGTGTGATTAATTTATCCATAGGAGATTGTCTTTGGATGACAAAATTTGCAACTTCACTCAGACCAGCCTGACTAAACGTCCAGGATCCTAATATTGTTAATTGTTTATGAATTATTTGAGCACTAACATCAAAAGTCGTGGTATTACCCTCTCCTACAAAACATACTTTTCCCCAGTACTTAGCACTATCAACAGCTTGAATTCTTACTTCTGGTATACCTGTGGCGTCCAAGGTGCATTCCGCACCTTCTCCTGAAGTGAGTTCCCTAATGATCTGTTCTGCATCGTGTGAAGATGAATCTATCACTTCACTAGCGCCTAACTCCCTAGCCAGATTCAGTCTGTACTGGGATATATCAACCGCTATAACCCTTGCACCCAGCTGTGCAGCAAACATAGTTGCCGAAAGGCCAACAGGTCCTTGACCAAATATAGCCACTGTATCCAACCCTGTAGGGTTCAATCTTTTTACTGCATGAAAAGCCGTTCCCGTGCCACAGGAACAAGCAGCTGCAGAAACGAAATCCAGACCTTCTGGCATAGGGATACATGTATAAGCTGGAACGAGCATGTATTCCTGATGCCCACCATGCTCTGTTGATCCATAAACCTCGTGGGCAACCAAACACATTTGAGTGTATCCCGTAAGACACATAGAGCATTGTAGGCATCCAGTGTAGTGATGCATCATCACCCTATCTCCAACGGAAAGACCACCTACATTTGGACCAACTTCCGCTACAACGCCAACGGGCTCATGACCAGGAACTTTCAGATCGGACTGTTTCGGTTTATCCGATTTTGGGGCTCTAAAATTCTTTAAATCACTACCGCACACACCGGAAGCTTTCATTTCTAGTAACACCTCTCCAGAGGCTGGACCCACTTTGTCGATATTTATGGCCTCCACAACAGAATTTCCAGTAAAAAACATTCCCTGCATAACTGGTTCTCCTTTCCTAAAGCTCAAAAATATGTATTGCCGCCCACATTGGTATCAGATAATTTTATCCTTTAGAAATTATCGCTCTTTTGTGTACTGCCTTACCCACGGTACTACCATTATGGGTCACTTCTATTTCATAAGTGAGGCGACCTTTTGCTCGATCCACTTCAGTCAGAGATGTGCTTATTTCCACAGTTTCCCCAACATCAGTCCTCGCAACATGTCTGAGCCCATCAACCGCATACCCTACCGTTGAGGCATTTTTATCCAAAAGATGATCAGACTGCTTTATACAGGCACCTTCCATGAGTCCCAGCATAGCCGGAGTAGACAATACATCATCCCCAGCATTACCAGTCCTATTAGTCGTCATTTCAGTAGTAACCTCTACGTTTATACGACCCGATTGCCCAACTTCAAGTTTACTAGTATCCAAAGTGTTCTCCTAAAAATAAATGTAAGCGCGATTATACCTAAGTAGGAAAAAAGAATGTTTCAGGGCATTTTTGATAAGATCCAACAGGTAAAAATGAATCCAACTAACGAGAATGAAAAATTAAATCTATGGAAACGTGATGTCTAACGACAATTCATTTGCAAATCAATATCCTAAAAAACGTATGTGCATAAACGGAAAATCCTTGGCCTACATAGACCAGGGAGAAGGGGACCCAATAGTTTTCATACACGGAAACCCAACATCTTCATACCTTTGGAGAAATATAATTCCCCACGTTGCTCATCTTGGAAGAATCATCGCTCCAGACCTCATTGGTATGGGTGAATCAGACAAATTGGACAACCCTGGGCCCAATAGTTACAAATTTGAAGAACACAGCGAATACCTATATGGGCTTTTTGATAATTTAGACCTTAAAAAAGTACATTTTGTTATTCATGACTGGGGTTCAGCGCTTGGATTTTACTGGACTTTTCTAAACCCTGAAAAAGTTAAAAGTGTTTCCTATATGGAAGCGATAACAAGCCCAATAGAAAGTTGGGATGACTGGCCCGAAGTGGCAAGGAATATATTTCAAGCATTTAGATCCGATGCCGGAGAAGAGTTGATCCTAGACAAAAATATATTTGTCGAAAGAATACTAGCTGGAGATGGAAGACTTTCAGAGGAAGACCTGAAAGTCTATATGGAGCCCTTTAAGTCAGCAGGGGAAGATAGAAGACCTACTTTGACTTGGCCCCGAGAAATACCCATCGCTGGAGAACCTAAGGAAATCGTTCAGTTAGTACAATCATATTCAGATTTTTTTAGTGTATGTGACATCCCAAAACTCTTTATAAATGCTGATCCTGGATCTATATTAGTAGGTAAGCAGAGAGAAAAGACACGGACCTGGCACAATCAAAAAGAAGTAACCGTTAAGGGAGGGCATTTCATTCAGGAAATATCTCCCAACGACATAGGCGGTCATCTTGCAGAATTTATCGCCAGCCTTTCAGATTAATCACTTTACGACTTTTTAGTACTACATAGGAAAATACAACAAATCCCAATAAAGCAATCAAAAAAGTCGTTGAAATAAGAACATCAAGACCCCAAAAATCTGATACTAATCCAGATACCCCTGGAGCAACAGCAAACCCTAGAATATAGCCAATACCTACGATCGCAGCAATAAATCCGAAGTCAGATTCCCCTAAAAGGGTGGCAACTATTACTGGTTTGACAATGTTTATGATCCCAAACGCAACTCCCTGGAACACGACAAAAACACCCAGAAGCAGAAGGCTGGTTTCAGAAAAATAAAGCATTCCACTGGCACAAACCAAAATCAAGCAACTTAATATAGCAACCCAGGCAATATCAAACTGCCTTTTAAGACGTTTTTCAATTAACAGTAATCCCACACGACCACCAACTTGCATTGGCCCCATAGCTGAAGCAATCAAAACAGATGAAGTAGGAGTAGCCCCCTTGCTTTCAAATAAGGGTAATATTTGGCTTATCAGCATTATGTGATTTAATGCAAAAGCCGCGAACATAATGCTTAATCCCCAAAAGAACGGCTTTGAAATCAGAGCACCTAAGAGTGTAGAAAATCCATATGGTTTACAGGACGTCTCTTCCTTTATAGATTTTTCTCCTCTGTCAGCAGAAATCCCGAACCAAAAAAGTGGTGCTGCAAAAAAACACAGCAAAAACCCAAATATATAGAAACTGAACTGCCAACTGAAAACACTGGAAATGTAGTTAGACAATATGAAACAAAATGTTATCGAAAACCCGGCCAAAAGGCTGACCATTACAATGGGTTCTTTAGCTTCAGAAGAATACTGCCTAGTCAGGATCGCAAAACAAGGATCATAAAGGCACGCCCCCATGGCAACACCTATTACAGCCCACAATACATAAAACGACCCTAACGACTGAATGAAAGGTACAAGGGCCAAACAAACCCCTCCCAGCACCACTCCAATCATCATCAGTTCTCTACCAAATCCTTTATCAATCACTTTCCCTGAGCCTATTCCGGAAACAGCTGAAACTATAAGAGCGATCATAAGAGCCACAGATAACTCTGATATGCTCCATCCAAAATGTAATTGCCACCGTAGCAAAGATGCAGGGAATATATAGAAAAGCCCTGCCCACGCAAGAGTTTCGCCTACAGACACAGCCCAAAGTCTATTGCTAGACCACACCTTTAATGTATTTTGGTTCATTAACTTCACAAATAGCCAGTTTGAAAATGGGTCAAATATAACACTGCTGGAATAACTTGTTTGCAAACTTCTTTCAAAGATTCATACGGTGCTAGTGATATTATTCGGAATAGTGAAGTAAGGAGAAGTACATTGAACGACTTAATCTATATGTCAGCAAGCCAAATAGCATCAGAAATTAGACAGAAAAATGTTTCTTGTCTTGAAATCACCAAGATGCATTTAGAACGGATCGATTCAGTAAACCCAATGCTTAATGCCGTTGTACAAATGTGTGCTGACAGAGCACTTACTGAAGCAAAGATAGCAGACGAGAAAATTTCCAAAAAAGAATTCATTGGCCTGTTGCACGGAGTACCGATGACTCTGAAAGATTCATTGGATACGGAAGGTGTTATATCTACAGGAGGAACGAAAGGCCGAGCACATCACATACCAGACAAAGATTCGACGGTCACGGCTAGATTACGAGCTGCTGGGGCCATACTGCTGGGTAAAACAAACACACCGGAATTTACTTTAGCTGGAGAAACGGACAACCTGGTCTATGGTCGAACCAACAACCCTTATAACAGAGATAGGATTCCTGGCGGCTCGAGCGGAGGAGCTGCTGCCATTATCGCTTCGGGAGGTTCACCGCTGGACATAGGCAGCGACACTGGGGGAAGTATAAGGATGCCTGCACACTTTTGTGGAATAACAGGTATCAAACCCAACAGCGGAAGAATCCCGAGAACCGGGCATATAGTAAACCACACTATGGGAGCTGTTGACTCTCTAACTCAAAATGGGCCAATGGCTCGTCACGTAGAAGATCTGATACTGACCCTGCCGATTCTTTGTGGGCCTGATTGGATTGATCCAGCGATCATTCAAATGCCTTTAGAAGACCCGCGTTCAGTCAATGTATCTAATTTAAAAATAGCTTTCTATACCGATAACGGGATCCACAAACCCTCTCAAGCCATCCAGGATACCGTTGAACAGGCGGCAAAAGATCTTGAAGCTAGGGGTTGCCAAGTTGAAGAAGACCGACCACTTGCATTGCAAATGGTCCCTGATATAACTAATGGGTTAAACGGCGGTGACGGCAGGGCATGGGTGAAAAGGTTGATGGAAAATGCCGGTACTGAGGAAATCTCTCCTTTCCTAAAAAAACGAATAGATAGTGCGGAGCCTGTACCAACGTCAGACTACACAGCTAACCTTGAAAGATTGGATCAGTACCGTAGTGAAATGCTGACATTTATAAAAAAATATGACGCAATAATCACTCCTACTGCTCCTTTTGCTGCGTGCAACCATGGGGAAACTTTCAACGGCAAAAATAAAGATGCTTTTGCGTACACAAGCGCATACAACCTTACAGGATGGCCAGGCACAGTAGTCAGATACGGGAACACGGAGGATAATTTACCGATTGGTGTACAAATAATCTCCAAACCTTGGAGAGAGGATATCTCGCTAGCAATAGCTCTTGTACTAGAGCAAATGTCGGGTGGATGGAAAAAACCTGAAATATAAACCACTAATTATAGGAAGGTCAATTAATGAAAGACTCGCCAATAATAACCAAAATAGAAGCTATTCACTACTCACACTCAATAACCGATTTGGGTAGAGACTACAACACTTTCAATATGGTTTACGAACCAGGCGGAAATGCCAAACAATCTAGTTCTTTGCTAAGAATTCACACTGATCTCGGATTGATTGGCGAATACCCTGACGTTAATAGCATAGCGCTGGCCGAAATAAAAATCTTAGCTCCATACTTGATTGGTAAAGATTCCTTAGCTAGGGAATCAATTTATAATGACTTGAAAAGAGGCTCTCGCCACTTAGCAATGTTAGGTATGGGTGTAATTGATATTTGCCTTTGGGACATCGCAGGAAAATTTTATGAGGAACCATTGTTTCGTCTATTGGGAGGGGAATTAAAACCACTAAAGGCCTATGCGTCTACTCTACACGGAGATGAAAATGGCGGGCTAACTACCCCAGAAGACTTCGAAAACTTTGCTCAAGAATGCTTACAAATGGGGTACAAGGCTTTCAAGGTACATGGATGGGGAGAAGCTCGCACAAACATTGATCGTGAAGTAGAAAACGTCCTAAATTTAGGAAATAAACTAGGCGGCAAATTAGACCTCTTGATTGATCCAGCTTGTGAAATAAAGAATTTTGGCGACGCTCTAAAACTCGGAAAAGCTTGCGATGAGGCTGGATTTTTTTGGTGGGAGGATCCATTCCAAGACAACGGTGTCTCACAGTTTGCGCATAGGAAACTAAGACAGTTAGTAAAAACGCCTTTGCTTCAAACAGAGCATATTCGGCTTCTTGAACAACATGTTGATTTCATAATCGCAGATGGTACAGATTATGTTAGATGTGGGGCTCATGAAGACGGAGGAGTTACAGGAGCCATGAAAATTGCCCATGCGTCAGAAGGTTTCGGTCTCGACATGGAACTTCACGGACCTGGGCCGGTACATAGACATGTAATGTCGTCCATAAGAAATACGAATTTTTACGAACTCGGATTAGTACACCCAAATGTGGTTTCCACTAAGGCACCTGTGTATTTGAATTATAGTGATGACCTAGATGCTATAGATGAAGAGGGGAACGTTTATGCTCCTCAAGGACACGGTATTGGAGTGGATTTGAACTGGGAATGGATTAATTCACACAAAACTGAAACTGAGACAATAACAAATTAGATAAGAACAACGTGGAATGCTGGAGGTAAGCCTAATGAGTAATAAAGTAGGAGCATTATCAGGAATACGAGTAGTAACTTGTTCAACCGCTCAGGCAGGAACAGTTCCTTATATGCTAATGGCCGATCTAGGAGCTGAAGTTATCAAAATAGAAGTTCCTGGAACTGGAGATGGATCAAGGCGTTCAGGTGAAATTAAAAACGGAGTTAGCTCTTTTTTCGAAACCAATAATCGGGGCGTGAAAAGTATCACTTTGAATTTAAAATCAGAGGAAGGGAAAAAAATTCTGTATGAGTTAGTCGAAAGTGCCGATGTTTTTGGACAAAATTTTCGGCCTGGCGCAGCTGAAAGAAACGGGTTTGGATACGAGCAATTAAGGAAAATTAACCCACGTCTCGTATACGCATCTGTATCTGCTTACGGTTTGGAGGGACCCGATGCCAACTTGCCTGGCACCGATGCCGTTGGACAAGCCTTGTCGGGAGTTACGGAAGCTTTTTCCATACCTGGTCAACCAATGAGAACCGGTGTCGCATCAGTAGCAGATGAAACTACTGCAATTCTCACCTTTGGTGGTGTTTTGGCAGCATTGATTCATGCCAAAGAAACTGGGCAAGGGCAGAAAGTAGACACTTCTTTAGTTGGCAGTGCTTTCCGACTTATGGGATGGACTATGGCGACAACTATGTGGAAAAACCAAGCACCCATTACAGGAGCAAGAATAAATGGAAGCCGACAGCGAGCAGGAATAGCGGCATGTTTCAATGATAGCAAAGGCAAACCTCTAGCTATTCAGCTAGATGCACGCCACTGGATCCCTGCATTAGAAATATTAGGATTTCACAATTCAATGGAAGAAAAAGGTTTACTGGACCTAGGATTAGCCTTTGATTCTGATGACAAAAAAGATGAAATTCTATCAACTTTAGCAAGCCTGTTTTCGACCAACACTCGAGAGCATTGGGTGTCAATTTTACGTGAGGCAGACATGGTTGCTGCCCCAGTTAATACCATGTTAGAGGCTTCGAATGATCCCAACGTAGTAGCCAATGGGTATGTCAAGGAAATTTTTCACCCAAAAATTGGAGAGAACATTAAAATCCATGGCTCCCCGTGGAACTTTTCTGAAACCCCTAGCAATCCGGGATTTGCACCTGAGTTAGGGGAACACAATGATGAGATTCTGAATGCCCTCGGATATAGCGAATCTCAAATTAAAAACCTACGCGATATTGAAGCCATTTAGCAGCCACGGATCCAACAACACTAGGAGGTCATAATTAATATGCCTGAATTAAGAAAAAATAGAGCAAAACAAAAGTTAAAAAATGGAGAAAATGTAATTGCTGTCTCATGCACAGATACAGATATGATTGATTTTCTCGGTTCAACAGGTGCAGTGGATGTGATTTGGGTAGAAATGGAGCACGGTGAAGCAACCTGGTCGCAAATAAGCGATATTTCAAGAGCATGCGATTTATGGGGTATGACCTCGCTCGTAAGAGTAAACAACAACGACCCTTGGCTAGTAGGAAGAGCATTAGACAGAGGTGCACAGGCCGTTTTAGTTCCACATGTAAATACAAAAGAAGAGGCCGAGAGGTTAGTACAAGGTGGTAAATATACCCCCGAAGGTAGTAGGGGAATGTTTTCTTCCCGCCAAGGGCTGGGAGTTTCAGATTATATAAACAAGGCTAATGATGAAGTAATGCTTTTGGCCTTGATAGAAGATGTTGTTGCAGTAGAAAACCTTGATGAAATATTAACTGTAGATGGAGTAGACTGTTTCATGGTGGTTCCTGGTGACCTTTCTCAAAGTATGGGACCAGAATATCTTGGTAAGCCTAGCCATCCTGACGTTGAAAAGATTATTGAGGACTCGATGAAAAAAATTGCCTCAGCAGGATACGCTACAGGATCGACCGCAGGAGACAACAACATAGAACGCTGGGTCTCTGCGGGTGGCAGAATGTTTCTATGTAGCTTTCAAGGATACATACAGGCAGGCCTAACAAATCTGAAAGAGAAAGCAACATCTGCAGAATCTTAAACCGCAAAAATAGGAATTTAAATTGAACCACATGCGCTTCGGTGCCTTCCTGGCACCACATCACCCCATTGGTGAAAACCCCATGCTCCAACTCCAAAGTGATTTAGAGTTCGTGCAACACTTAGATAATCTAGGGTTCGACGAATTTTGGTGTGGAGAGCACCATTCAACTGGCTGGGAAGTTATAGCTTCGCCCGAATTGTTTCTGGCTGCAGCAGCGGAACGTACCCAGAGAATCAAACTAGGGACCGGAGTGATTTCACTCCCATATCACCACCCTTTTATGGTCGCCCAGAGGTTGGTGCAATTAGATTATCAATCAAGAGGAAGAGTCATATTCGGATCTGGTCCAGGGGCACTACCATCCGATGCACACACCTTGGGATTGGACCCAATGCTACTGCGTTCCAGACAAGATGAAGCAATCGGAATAATTAAAAGACTCTTTTCAGGCGAAAGATTTTCATACGAATCTGAATGGTTTACATTGAGAGACGCTAAATTGCAGCTGAGACCATTACAGGAAAACATGGAATTTGTCGTCGCTTCGACCTTTACTCCGTCAGGTATGACATTATCAGGGAAATATGAAACTGGTGTGATATCAATAGGAGGAATGGCCTCACAAGGTCTTAAATCGCTCGCGAGGCAATGGGAGTTTGCTGAAGAATCCGCATTGAAACATGGGACCGCAATAGACAGGAAAAATTGGCGAATCCTGATGAGTTGGCACATCGCAGAAAGTCGAGATCAAGCAAGAGAAGAAGCTAAAGACGGCCTGCTGATACACAATAACGAATACACGACAAGAGCTCTGAGGCCTGATGATGGTCAGATTTTCAAAACGGCTGATGAAGCGGTAGATGCCGTTGCTTTTTCCGGTGTAGGTAATGCAGTAATCGGAACTCCTGACGATTTGATAAACAAAATACAAGAAATGATTGATGTTACAGGCGGATTTGGTGCAGTTATTGGATTCGCACACGACTGGGCCAACAGAGAAAACACTAAAAAAAGTTGGGATTTAGTCGCGAGATATGTAATCCCCGAAATAAACTCCATGCTGGCAGATTACCGAGACTCTATAGAATTTGTGGTAAACAATAGAGAGACTTGGAAAAGAGCTACTGATGCTAGGCTAAGCAATGTTGCTGAACATGAAAGTGCTGCCAAAGTAATGCAAACAGAGGGCCTTGAGGGTGAGAAATCCAAATCCTAACGACGACCAATAATGCCTAAAGGACATTTGCCCTGATCCATTGCCACGGTTTCACCTCGGCAAAATGTAAGACATACTCTTGGGCAAATTTAGGCACATACAGGAGTAACAGAACAAACAGCAGTGATTTTATTTTGGTAGGAATAAGGCGAGGAGCAAATCGGTCACATATTATGTAATACAGGAAAAAATTCTCAAAAAGGTTAGGGAAAAAGAAAATAAGTTTCCTAAACTCCTCACCTGTTACCTCGAATGCAGAAATGCCCGCCAACCGAAATACAAATAGGGCAATAGCAGCGACTTTTGCTAGACGATTTGGCCAACCCAAGCAAACCACAGCTTCAATTGATAAGTAATACATATCTAGCCATTTGTCGAACATTTGGTAGTTTTCACCAAATCCAACTTGAGGCTCGCCCAAAGCTACCTGCAAAGCGTCTACTATCACTACATCCAATAGGTCCAATGCCATAGACAAAATGGCACCAGTTATCCTATTTCTAAATATTGATAAGGGAAGAATTACCCGTAAAGCCAATACTATTAAAGCTGAAACCGTCATTCAATAAACCCTGTAGAAGAAATCCCGTACCAGAGACAGTCCTGTGAATTTCAACCATGTTAAATCACCTCTGCAAGATAACAAAGGATAAATTGTGCTAATAATTTTACGACTCTCAAAACTTGATAACTTGTCACAAAGTGTTTTAGGATATTGGGCGAAATGAACATATCAATAGACACAAATAACTGTTCTTGTTGTACCGACCCAGTAGGTTCGGGGTATTGATCGTTCGTTAAAAAAACCATTAGATCAACTAGAAAACCCCGCAAAAGCGGGGTTTTTTTATTAGGAGAAAAAATGAGCCTAAGAATTGGAGATGAAGCCCCAAATTTCACAGCAAATACCACTCAAGGAGAAATAAATTTCCATGAATGGCTGGGCAATCAATGGGGCATATTTATGTCTCATCCAGCTGATTTCACTCCTGTTTGCACAACCGAGATTGGGAGGGTGGCAAATTTAAAATCTGAATTCTCAAAAAGAGGTGCAAAGGTACTTGTAGTTAGTGTTGGCACCAAAGCAGATCTCACCCCACTGGAATCACACACTGAGTGGATAAAAGATGTGAATGAGACCCAGAACGCAAACGTTGATTTCCCTCTTGTCGAAGATCCAAACAAGGCCATAGCCGACGCGTACGGAATGATCCACCCTAATGCAAACGACACATTAACAGTGCGGTCAGTTTTCATTATCGGACCAGATAAATTAGTGAAACTAATCATTTCCTATCCAGCATCAACAGGAAGAAATTTCAGCGAAATACTACGTGTTTTGGACTCTCTTCAACTTACTGCGAATTACCAGGTTGCTACTCCTGCAGACTGGGAAGATGGACAAGACTGTATCGTCGTACCGGCAGTGGCTACCGAGGAAATTCCCAGCAAATTTCCTAAAGGGCACACGATAGTAAAGGAATACCTTCGAACTACACCTCAACCCAATTTATAAAAATGAGTTAATTATGCGAGAATTCTTTTCATTTCCAGAGCTAATAAATGAGCCTGCGGCACGTTTGGTGGCCTCGGGAGTCCTTTTAATGTCGATTCTATCGATATGTCTAATCAGCTTGGACGTAACTTTTGTTTGGGTAATATTGTTGATTATGACTTACGGCTTTTTAGCCAGAGTACTATCTGGCCCAAAAGTTAGTCCCCTTGCTTTGATAGTTACAAAAATTCTAGTGCCCAAATTCAATTTTGATGAAAAACTAGTACCAGGACCACCCAAGCGGTTTGCCCAAAGTATTGGATTAGTATTTTCTACATCAATTTTTATTTTGTGGCTAACTAACTTCCACTCTATTAGTATATTTCTTCTTTCGGTGCTGAGCATATTTGCATTTCTAGAATCGGTATTGGGATATTGCTTTGCCTGTAAAGTATTCAAGGTTTTGATCTCAGTAGGAATTGTTCCAGAAACAGTCTGTGAACGGTGTGCCGTATATGAGTATTAGAATCCCTGCTGTCTTATTAAGAAGCAATTCTAATTGTTAGAATCATTGGCCAGCTCTCGAATCCCCTTCATGGATCGTTTCGCCAAAATTGGCCCAAACGGTTTGGGATTCCACACGACTGCAGAAGAGGTAACAAGGTCTATTGACCTTACTGACAAAACAATCGTCGTTACAGGAGCCAATTCCGGTCTGGGATTGGAGACCGTAAGAGTTTTATCTTTAAGAGGCGCAAAAGTAATTGGCATGGCTAGAACTATTGAAAAAGCCAATTCAATCAAGCCAATTGCGAACGCCCTATTCATGCCGCTTGAATGCGACTTATCTGAACCGAGTTCCATTATGCGATGTACTCAGACTCTAATTAAATCAGGAACACAAATAGATTCAATAATCTGCAACGCTGGCATCATGGCTCTACCACAGCTACAACAAAAATATGGGGTAGAACTTCAATTTTTAACCAATCACATCGGTCATTTTATGTTAGTGAACCAACTTATGGCTTTACTTACCGATGAGGCAAGGATAACGATCGTCTCAAGCTCGGCACACAAAGTTTTTGCTTATCCTGACGGAATCCAGTTCGACAACTTTTCTGGCTTTAATAAATACAACCCTCAGAAAGCTTACGGGCACTCTAAATTGGCAAATCTATTATTCTCAAATGAACTGGCAAACCGATTGAATGGTAGCCACCAAACTGCCAATGCTGTCCACCCCGGGGTGATCAGAACTAATTTACTCAGGCATTACAACCCCATCCTAAAATATGGCGCAGTTTTGGTGGAAAAACTGCTCTTCAAAAATGTTCACCAAGGTGCAGCTACTCAGATATATGCGAGTACACATCCAGACATAAAAGGTGTAAGTGGTAAATATTTTTCAAACTGCAATCCGAAGTCAACGTCAAGACATGGGGAAGATCAAATGATGGGCAAAAGGTTGTGGGAGTTTTCAGAAAAAATCGCAAAAACAATATCCCAAGGAACCGATTGGGAAGATCAATAAAGGAATTCAAAATGAATGTAGAAATCATAGGAATGATTGGGGCTGAGAAAGGAACTTCCAGTAAAAACCAGGTTTCTGTTATCGGCACTGGAGTTAGTAAGGATCACATAGTTAGATTTGCAAAAGCTCACGAAGACAGTGGCTTTGATAAAGTTCTAGTAGGCTATAGGTCAAGTGCAGCAGACGGATTTATAGTGGCCATGCATGCAGCTGCCCACACCAAAAGTTTGGGGTTTTTAATCGCTCATAGACCCGGCTTTGTTAGTCCCACTCTGCTTGCGAGAAAGGCCGCCACTTTCGACCAACTCACCGAGGGTCGGATCGCCCTCCATATAATAAGCGGGGGTTCAGAGGTTGAGCAACAGAAAGATGGGGATTTTTTGAGCAAAGAAGACAGATATAGAAGATCTGGTGAATTTATGCACATCATTAAAAGGATTTGGAGTGAGGATTCACCCTTTGATTTCTCTGGTGAATTTTACAAATTTAATCAGGCTTTTAGTGATGTGGATTGCTATCAACAACCAAGAATACCGGTATATTTTGGTGGGTCTTCCGAAGTAGCCTTGAACATTGGAGCTAAAGAATGCGATGTCTACGCCACTTTTGGGGAACCTCTTATTGATGTTAGTAAAAAGATCGATGATTTTAAGAAAAGAGTAAAGGATGCAGGGCGAGACCCTAATGAGGTGAGGTTCTCTGTTTCTACCCGACCGATAGTTGCTGATACTGAAACAGAAGCTTGGGAAAGGGCTTATGACACGTTGGCAGCTGTTCAAGGCAAAAATGCTCCCTTTAATGACAGGACCATGTCTATTGGATCAAAAAGGCTAGTGTACTTTGCCAAACAAGGCGACATACAAGACGAACGATTGTATATGCCAATTGCAGCTGCTACGGGGGGGACAGGAAACAGTACGGCATTAGTTGGGACCGCCGATCAAGTATCAGATTCTTTATTGAACTACTACAAAATTGGCGGCACTACCATTTTAATTAGAGGATTCAACCCTATCGAAGACGCTATATACTGGGGCAAAGAATTAATACCATTGCTTCGTGAAAAGGTAAAAAAGTATCATAAGGAAAATGTGGTGTCTGCGATTGCTTAAAGCCAGCAGCTCCACCAGCAGATAAAAAAAGAGGATCTTCTAAAATGGCCGAATATATTCCGAGCCCTAGGGATTGGGTTAGAGAACAAGTTGAATTATATGAATCTAGCGGAGGGAAAGAAGGGACCACCCTTAGAGAGACCGGGCTCCCTGTCATAGTCGTCACAAATACAGGGAATAGAACAGGTGCTGTAAGAAAAACTCCTCTTATGAGAGCAGTTGATGGCTCCAACTACATATTGGTAGCCTCAACCGGAGGTGCTCCGAAACATCCGGTGTGGTACTTCAATCTCAAAGCCGACCCATCCGTCAAAATTCAGGACGGCTCAGATATATACGATATGACAGTAAGAGAAATCACTGATTCAGGTGAGAGAAAAAGACTCTGGAAGATTGCAGTAGAGGCATACCCTCCTTATCACGAATACCAACAGAAAACTGATCGTGTAATACCTGTCTTCTTAGCCGAACCAGTTTCATAAGTCTATCAAGAGTAAATTCTTGAAAGTAGGTATATTTGATCACGTAGAACGGCTTAAACACCTATCACTTCCCGTACAGTACGCTCAGAGAATATCAATGGTGAAAAAGGCTGAGACTCTAGGGTTTTATTCTTACCATGTTGCAGAACACCATCACTCACCGTTGACCGCCGCCCCCGTTCAAGGAGCCTATCTTGGGGCTCTGGCCTCAGTAACATCAACTATTCGATTATGCCCTTTAGTATATGTTCTCCCTCTTCATCACCCAATTCGAATTATTGAAGAAATTTGCACTCTAGATAACTTAACCTCAGGTAGGTTGGATGTTGGCTTTGGTAGAGGGGCACCAGTTGGTGATGAACTGGCAATGTGGGGACAAAACCCGCTAGCTTCAGACGATATCTATAATGAATCTGTAGAGATCGTGATGCAGGGCCTTACCGAGGAATTTATAAACTACTCAGGTAATCATTATCAATTTGAAGATCTATGGATGGAACTGAGCCCATTTCAAAAACCACACCCACCTATATGGGTTGCTGGAAATCCTGTTAAAGCGGGTCAGATCGGTGGAAATTTGATAACAGAAGGTACAGTAGCTGATCTACCGAAGATCAATACCATTTATTCAGAAACCCGTGCCGAGTACGAAACAAAAAAATCAAGATTTCATTTCTTTCAAAATCCTCTATTAGGAGTTTCCAAACGAATCTTTATAGGAAAAACAGATAAATCCGCTTTACAAAGGGCCGAGAAATCTTTTGAAATATACAGGTCGAATTTTCGTAAACCACTCCCCGGCGGAGAAAGCCGCAGACCTAAAATAATGATTGAAAGTGAAATTGGTAAAAGGATACTTCCTTGGACAATTGATTTTGAGACGGCAATTGAAAAAGAGCAGGTTGTGGCAGGATCCGCTGACTCAGTCATCAACTATTTAAAAAAATACGAAAATGACAGCGATTGCAACTTCTTATTGATTTCTTTCCAATGGGGTGATTTGAATCACGAAGAAGCTATCAATACTATGGAAATTGTTGGAACTGAATTCATCGGGTCGAATTAATAGATAGAATAAAGTCATATCAAAAAAGAGGAGTAAGAAATGGGTGATGTAGGAATAATGGGTCTTAGAGCTCCAGGGGGGTCCTGGGACGAAACTAAGGAATTGGCAATTATGGCTGACGACTTAGGATATAGCTGTGTCACGATGGGAGAATCCTGGGGGGAAGACGCCTTCACTTCATTAGCCCAAATAGCGGCTGTTACCGAACGAATCAAAATCGGCACAAGCATTGTTCCAGTATTTGCGAGGTCACCTGCAAATCTAGCTATGACAGCACTAAACATGGATGTTATGTCGAAGGGAAGATTCTTTTTAGGATTAGGAGCGAGTGGTAAATTGGTAATTGAAGACCTACATGGCGAAAAGTTTTCAAAACCCATCACCAGAATAAGAGAATATGTTGACATACTGCGAAAAGCCATGAAAGGTGAAAGATTAGATCATTCAGGAGAGTTCTTTGAAATAAACAGGTTTAGACTACGCTTCACTCCCCATAGACCTGACCTCCCAATATACATAGCCTCTTTAAGTCCACCTAGTCTTAAGATGACGGGAGAAATAGCCGACGGATGGTTGCCTATATTCCTAGCACCTTCAAGAATGGAGGCCGCAGTATCTCAGCTCAGAGAAGGAGCAGAATCTGTGGGTAGAAGCCTTGAGGACATCACCATTTCACCTCAAGTTTCAGTATATGTCACAGATGACCCAAAACTTGCGAGAGACAGGGAGCGTCCTCACATATCTTTCTATATTGGAGGTATGGGGGTGTTCTATCATCAATACATGCATCGAATAGGTTTTGGAGAAGAGGCTGATATGGTCAGGAAAGCCTATCTGGACAAAGAAAGGGGAAAAGCCGCCAGCCTTGTTACTGACGAAATGGTTGATGCCACCACAATAATCGGTACGCCTGAAGAATGTGCAGCACAAATGAAAAACTTTTTTGATGCGGGGGTGGACGAAATAAGATTAGTCTTAAATGAAGACACAAAGGAAGCCTATCAAGCAACCATTCAATCTCTGGCTCCTTTCATAAACTAGTTGGATTGGAGGCATGAAAAATGTCTATGACAATTGAAAATCTCATAAAAGAATCCCATCAAACTGCAAAATCCAAAGGCTGGTGGGATGATCCTGACCGAAATGTGGGTGAGCTTCTAGCACTTATACACAGTGAAGTCAGTGAAGCACTCGAAGTCTATCGAGTCAAGGGTAAAGATTCCATTGGTGAAAACTGGTTAGATGAAAAAGGAAAACCGGAAGGGTTTACAGTGGAATTGGCAGACGTCATTATCCGAATAGCTGATTTATGCGGCGAGTTTGAATTGGACTTAGAAGAATCGTTAACCACTAAACTATCTTACAACCAAACCAGACCATATCGGCATGGCGATAAAAAAGCGTAATCGGAACAATCCAAGTACAATCCCCAAAAAGAAGGAGTGAATAGAAATGGCAAACAAAATTATTTCCAACATGCAAGAAGGCAAAAAATCCTATGGTATCTCGTTGAGCTTTTATGCTGATGAAATGGTTGAATTAGCCGGAGCTATGGGTCTAGATTTTGTAAATTATGATGGCCAACACGCTCCGGTCACTCCGGAAACAATAGATAGATTTGCCAGGATGTGCGATGGATGGGGAGTCACACCCACCATGCGTGTTCCAGACCAGATACCGAGCAATATTTTGAACTATATTGACCGAGGCATCAAAGCTATAACTATTCCGTTCGTAAATACGAGAGAAGAAGCAGAAGCTATGATAGATTGCTGCTATTTCGCCCCACAAGGCCATAGGAGCTATACAAGCAAAAGAGTTCAAAGATTCGGTCTTGTTGATGACCTAAAGAAAATGATGCAGGATACAAATGATGATCTTTTACTCATGCCTCAAATAGAAGACATCAAAGCCTATAATAATCTTGACGAAATATTGAAAGTAGATGGGATAAATGTTTTCGCTGGCGGACCCAATGACCTCGCTCAGTCCATGGGATTCCCCGGAGAACCTGATCATCCTGACTGCATCAAGGTTACCGACGAGGGTACCGAAAAAATACACGCAGCAGGCAAGTATCGAAACGAAGACATCATGGTTTCAGTAGACGCGACAATAGCAGTTAGAGACTCAGTTAGAGAAATGCTGGAAGGTGGTAGCGGAATCAGAGGTTACTAAATATAAATATGGATTGGTCCTCAAAAATATCAGAGTCATCAGATTTTGAAAGTGGCGCCAGGGAATGCCTAGCTGCGATCGAAGCAGATCTAAAGGTTCAGCCTCACCTTCTCATAGCGTTTGTGTCTCCAGATTTTCAAGCCTTCTACCAAGATTTACCGGAATTAGTTTCAGAATATTTCCCCGAGACTACGCTGATAGGCTGTTCTGGTAACGGTGTGATAGGTGAAGGAATTGAGGTTGAAAATAGGCCAGGGATAGCCCTGACGGCTGCAATAATGCCTGATGTTTCAATTACCCCATTTCACATTACTGGTAGCGAATTGCCAGATGGTGATCAACCACCTGAAAAATGGGAATCTCTGGTTAAGGTGAAAAGAGACTCAGAACCCAAATTTATTATTCTTGCAGATCCTTTCACAGTTGAAATACAGAGCCTTATCAAAGGAATGGACTACGCTTTTCCAGACTCCACAATTATCGGTGGTATAGCTAGTGGGGGATCACAACCGGGAAGTAACGCTATATATTTGAACGGTACAACAGACCGCGGCGTGGCAGGTATAGCATTAAATGGCAACGTGGAAATAGACACCATAGTTGCCCAAGGTTGCAAGCCAATCGGCAGCCTTATGAGAATCACCGAATGCGAACGAAATATACTGACCAGCCTAGATGACAAAAGCCCCTTTACAGTTTTGTCGGAGATATATAATCAACTTTCTGAACCTGATCAACAACTATTCCAAAATTCATTGTTCTTAGGCACAGTCACCGATCCTTTTATTGACACTCCTACCACGAAAGATTTTTTGATCCGTAACATAGTCGGTGCCAACCCCGATGAAGGAAAATTAGCTATAGGAGAGATGCTAAGAGAAGGCCAATTAGTACAATTCCACCTAAGAGACTCAAATACTTCCTCAGAAAATCTGAAAATAATGCTAGAAAGTTATAACAGTGACGATTCTGAACATGATCAATTTGGAGCTCTTTTGTTTTCATGCCTTGGAAGAGGTTCATACCTTTACGGCGAAGCCAATCACGACACAGATATGTTTAAAGAGATTGTTGGTGAAATACCGTTAACAGGTTTTTTCTGTAATGGAGAAGTTGGTCCAGTAGGTGAATCTACCTACGTCCACGGATACACAAGCTCATTCGGAATAATAAAACCAAAGAACCTGCTATAGAAAGAACTAAAACAATCTACTTTGCGGGTCCATCCCGAGAAAATATTGCCCCGCCGTGTCATAGTGGGCCATTCTACCCTGAATCTGTTGCGCTATTACCCTGACGTCCTGCATACGCCTTTGTATTGGACTGGTTTCGAAAATAGCAGTTGCCCCACTAAGGGAGTAT
>ENA-UPTF01000183-UPTF01000183.1-marine-metagenome-genome-assembly--contig:-NODE-183-length-44682-cov-4.093487_pt1 | contig 44682 bp, 43 predicted proteins | sample MGYA00238166_ERZ767019 | MGnify/ENA primary metagenome ERZ767019 (study PRJEB28930, sample SAMN06266391) | marine metagenome | isolation source: Sea water from 250 m depth | place: Atlantic Ocean | study... | reverse complement strand
TCGACCACGAGGGCTGCCTGATGGGCGCGCCTTGTTGGATGAAAAGTTGTTGGCGGCACCAGGGTTACTTGGAGTTCTTCAGCAATCGTGCGGAGCGCCGAGAATTGACGATGGTTAGGAACACCGCCCTCGGGAATCTCGGGATGTAACTCGTATGGCAACCACGAAATAGCTACGTCGTGTCGTTGTTCAAGACGAGCCGCCCGGGCTCGCGCTAAATGACACCAGGGTCACAGAAAGTCCGACCAAACAACAATTGGCAACACCATGAGGTCCGACCGTATACGTTCGCTGCCTATGGACTTCACGATTCCCTCTGACATACAAACATTGCTCGATGATCTTGACCAGTTCATCGAGGACGTAATAAAGCCGATCGAGAACGAAAACGACAACATACGATTCTTTGATCATCGACGCGAAGACTCGCGCACTGACTGGCATAGGGATGGCCTACCCAACGCCGAGTGGGAGCAACTCCTTGGCCGGATGCGTAGCGAGGCCGACGCCGCGGGTTTCTTGCGTTGGCATCTTCCAAAACGTTTCGGCGGTCAGAACGGTACAAATCTTGGGATGGCCATAGTCAGAGAACATTTGGCTCGCAAAGGGCTCGGCCTTCACAACGACCTTCAGAACGAAAACTCCGTCATCGGTAATTTTCCGACCGTACTGATGATGGAAAAATTCGGTTCAGAAGATCAGAAAGAATATTGGATTCCCAAAATGCTCGAAGGGACAGCGCGTATCGGGTTTGGGCTTACTGAGCCTCTTCACGGCTCCGATGCCACTTGGATGGAGACCACGGCCGTGCGCGACGGTGACGAATGGGTGATAAATGGCGAGAAATACTGGAACACAGGACTTCATCACGCGACTCATGACTACATCTTTGCGAGGACGTCCGGAAATCCAGGCGAGGGTCATGGGATCACATGCTTCATCGTTCCGGTGGATTCACCGGGATTCAAGGTTGAAGAATTCATGTGGACCTTCAACATGCCAACAGATCATGCCCATGTCCGCCTAACCGACGTTCGTATTCACAATGACGACATCTTGGGAGAGGAAGCTAGAGGACTTCAAACTGCTCAGCTGTTTGTTCATGAGAATCGGATCCGACAAGCCGCGTCTTCAGTAGGTGCAGGCCTTCATTGCATTGACGTCGCCGTTGACTATGTAAATGGTCGCACCACCTTCGGAAAACCGCTCTCCCAAAACCAGGCGATCCAGTTTCCCTTAGCCGAGTTGTACACGGAAGCTGAAATGATCCGAGCGTTGATCTGGAAAACAGCTTGGGAGATGGACGAGGGAGTCGACCACATGGAGATAACTGATCGGGTGGCCATGTGTAACTACCGAGGAAACAGATTTTGTTGCGACGCCGCAGACCGAGCGATGCAGAGTTGCGGTGGAGTTGGATACGGCCGAAGCATGCCCTTCGAACACATATACAGACATCACAGGCGCTATCGGATCACCGAAGGCGCAGAGGAGATCCAGATTCGCAAAGTGGCCGGAAAATTGTTTGGGTACGCGGGACGAGCCAAGGGATAGATCCCTCGTTTTTGGACGTTTGGCGACCGTCTTTAGTGAGCGATCTGGGTTTTAGGCGGCTCTAGCGGTCGCGTTACCTGTTAGAACAAAGTTTTCGTCTTGGTTGGTAGTTGAAATAGCCAAATCCACCAGCGTCTCGCCATTCTCTTCGCGGATGGCTGCTATTTCGGCTCTGGCAGTCAACGTGTCACCCGGCCAGACCTGATTAACGAACCGCACGCCGTAATAGGTCAACTGACCGTCTCCCACGTAGTTGGTGATCATCCGTCCGGTCATTCCCATCGTAAGCATGCCGTGGGCGAACACCGTGGGGTATCCCGCTACCTCAGTCACGAATTTCTCGTCGCTGTGCACAGGGTTGTAATCCCCAGATGCGCCCGCGTATTGAACGATCTGGGTCCGGGTGAGGTCCTCGACGATCATTTCTGAATACGAATCGCCGACTTTGATTTCGCTTGTATCTAATGCCACTTGTCTTCTCCCCTACTGCTCGATGACTTTCTCAGTCACCACACCGACGCCTCGCGCGGTAATGACCAACTCACCATCTTCATCTCGATATTCGGTGATGCTCTCGCTGAATTTCAAGACCCCAGCTCGTTTCGACTCTTTCTCCCAGCTTTCACCCGGCTTTGTCTCGGCGGTGAGGACATCACCGGGCTTCAGATGCCTGTGATAGGTGAAATGTTGTTCGGCGTGGAGCCCTCCCGCCGAAGATCCCGACGTCTTTCCATCTCCGTCAGAGTCCGACGCCTCTTCCTTCTTCGCGGTCGCTGCGCCAGAAGGCGTCGCTCCGCTACCGAACCATTTTTGTCCCGCCTTCGGGCGAAGGACATAGTCCGGATCAAATTGCGCACTCGCTTGTGCGAATGTCGGCGGGGCAATTATCGACCCGACCGCTGTCGAAGTCGCGTGAGCCTCGTCGTAATAAATCGGGTTGGTGTCTCCGATGGACCTAGCAAACATCAAAATGTGCGAAGCCTCGACCGGGAAACGGTCCACTGCCATGAGTCCCCCTTTTATTTGAATGAAGGTTGCTTGATCATGACACTGATCAGGCCTCTTTGTCGCCCCGAGTTACTGCAATGCCCCTAAAAGTATGTCTCGTATACGATCCGGCGCTTCAATCATCATCATGTGGCCTATTCCGTCTAGATGCTTGAGATCAACATCAGATAAGCCCGCAACCAGCTGTGATGTGGCCCGGGGCGGGGTCATTTTGTCTTCGCTGCCAACGACGACGGTAATCGGGCATGTAATGAGCGCGGCAACATCTCCCGCCTCATATGAGTTACAGGCGGCGAGGTCGTTGAAAATCACTCCGTCGGCTGCTCTTTCGAGCAGAGCTTGACATCCGCTCCGCATCCAGAGACCAGGGGCAGGGTTCCCGGCGATGTGGGCTCGGGTTCCGTGTCCCCAACTCGTAATGAGTTGTGGAGCCAAAACCTCGTTTCTTTCGGCAGCTCCGAGTAACTCGGGATGCACAGGCATCGCAGCGCCGGTCCCCAATAGAACAAGTCGTTCCACAACGCCGGGATGCCGGGCCGCTACTTCCAAAGAAACCAGACTTCCCATGGAGTGACCGATGAGGCGGGCGGGTCCTTGGTCGATTCCGTCGATGACCTCAGATACCCAATCCGCCATTTCCCCTATCGATGAAAGGGGTTCTCCGCCTGATTCGCCGTGACCTGGTAGGTCTAAGGCCATCGCAGCAAAACCGTGGTGAGCGAGGTATCGAGTTTGCTGACTCCAAACTGTTCGGTCCATACCGGCGCCGTGTACCAGCACAACTAGAGGAAGATCACGTCCGACCTCAACACCTCCGGTCGCAAAATTGACTGCTTCGCCTCGACATTCAATATTCATTACACCTACCCCTTTTGGGAAGCGCGAAGGGCTCGACTCAAATCCGCGATGATGTCTTCAGGATCCTCTAAACCTACAGATAGGCGAATTAGGTCCTCACCTACCCCGGCTGCCACTAGGTCTTCGGCGCTGAGTTGTTGGTGGGTGGTGGAGGCCGGGTGAAGTACGAGGGTTTTGGCGTCACCGACGTTGGCTAGATGGGAAGCAAGTTGAACGTTTTCGATGAATCGACAGCCGGCTTCTCGGCCTCCCGCAATACCGAACGAGAAAATCGCGCCGGCTCCTTTGGGGAGAAGTCGTTTGGCTAGTTCATGGTCGGGGTGAGTGGAGACGGAAGGGTGGCTTACCCAGGTGACAGCGTCATGTCCTTCGAGGAATGTGATTACTGAGTCGGTGTTCTCGACATGGCGCTTCATTCTCAAGGGGAGGGTTTCGATTCCTTGCAACAGATGGAATGCGTTGGTGGGGCTCATCGCCGCACCAAAATCTCGAAGCCCTTCCGCTCTCGCGCGCATTGACAGGGCCTGATGACCGTATTCATCGGTAAAGCTGATGCCGTGATACCCGTCGTAGGGTTGGGAAAGCGTTGGGAATTTGTCGTTCGCGGCCCAGTCAAATCTGCCACCGTCAACGATCACCCCGCCTAATGCGATGCCATGGCCACCCAAAAATTTCGTAACTGAGTGCATCACGATGTCGGCGCCAAGATCGATGGGTTTCATCAAATAGGGAGTTGTGAAGGTCGCATCAACCATTAATGGGAGGCCATGTTCGTGCGCGATCTCAGCGATTAAGGGCACATCGAGCACTTCTATTCCTGGGTTGCCTAGGGTTTCGGCAAATAGGACGCGGGTCTCCGGAGTGATCGCCGAACGCCATGCCTTGGGATCTCGCGGGTCGACGAAAGTTGTAGTGATTCCAAATCTGGGCATTGTGAGGTTCAACATGTTGTGGGTACCGCCGTAAATATTGCGGCTAGCCACCACGTGGTTACCTGCGCTCATAATCGTCGCTGCTGCCAGATGGAATGCAGCCATGCCGCTAGCGGTGCAGACCGCGCCAACCCCTCCCTCTAGGGCAGCTATTCGCTCTTCGAGCACTGCGACTGTCGGGTTGGAGATGCGACTGTAGATATGCCCCGGTTGTTCAAGATTGAACAATCCTGCGGCCTGCTCGGTGTCCACAAAGCTGTATGAAGTCGTCTGGTAAATCGGTACCGCACGAGAACCAGTAGTCGGATCCGGTTCTTGTCCAGCGTGAAGCGACAGCGTGTCAAATTTTAGATAGTCGGGGTCGACCATGGCGGCATCCTTATCAACAACATAGAGATGGTACGCCCGAGGACGCGAGATGCCCAACTAAACAGTTTGGGAGGTTCTTTTTGCTCCGAGGTTCGACGGCGTTCAGACTGGTTAATCATTGGAGTGGCTCAGCAATTACTTGTTCCCGAGTAGCTTCAACGCAATGTCTTCTCTAGGAAACAGCGATCGCCTGACGATTGTCACGGGATCTTCGTCCGGCATAGGACACGCTGTGTGTAGTCGCTTGGTCAGGGCAGGGGCGCGGGTAATCAGTGTCGATCGAGATGATGCTCCCGGAGATGTTGATGTCGCGACACATTTCGTTTGTGATCTCAGTGATGCAGCTGCGATTCAAAAGCTGGTTCAAGATTTAGACCGCCAGTTTGATGCCGCGAACTTCGCTTCTCTCGTCAACGTCGCTGGAGTTTCCGGTACCCAAACAGCTTCAACCGTTCTCGAAGTCAACCTCCTCGCTGTGCGTACTCTCAGTCGCGCTGTAGCGGTTCGCTTTTCTGCCGGCACCAGCATCGTAAATGTTGGTTCGATTTCGGGAAACGCGTGGCAGCAGCGTCTAGATATTCATAGATCCCTTTGGGAACTCGATGACGACCAAATTCGAGACTGGTGGCGTGACCGCAGTAGATCTGTTGGGGTTGATCCATACTCCTTTTCTAAAGAAGCAGTCATCGTGTGGAGCATGCTCCATGCGGGGGAACTATTGGGAACTGGGATCCGCTGCAACGTAGTGAGTCCGGGGCCTGTCGAGACCCCATTGTTGCCCGCCTTTCGCGAGCAAATTGGAGATGAGCGAATTGATTGGGTTCTCAGTCATTCGGGGCGCGCTGCGACCCCCGACGAGATTGCAGAGACAATTGAATGGCTCGCTATCGGTCAATCTCGTTGGGTCAACGGTCACCATCTCGTCGTGGACGGCGGATATACCTCGGGTGTGCTTTCGGGGTGGGTCGACCTGGAAAACGCCCCGACTCCAAAAGTGACGTATGTGGAGTGAGGTCCTGCGCGTCAGAACTTACTAACCGAACTCCGAACGCAATTCGACTTCGTGTTCGTTGAAATTAGGAGCACGCGTTGGATGCGGGCCGGCGCCTTTAATGAGTTGCCCTACTTGGTTGAGCGCTCCCCAGCCTGGGGAGTCGAGGTGTTCACAAACAAGACCGTTTGCTAAGGCGACCTCGCTGCCAACGAAACCTTTAGTCTCAACATCTACTTGGCCGAGAGGTTCGGACCAGATCCATGACCCATCTCGTTCCACAAAACAGTGGTCTCCGTCAGGCCCTTTGTGGTCAAATCCACCTTGAGCAACTTCGGGTCGATTCTCGTAATCTACGAATTCTGCCAATTGGGCTGCTGTGGTGGTCTGCACTAGGGAAGTGTGGACTGTTTGGGCTCGTCCCGTTTTCAACCTGTGGTAGAGCCCAGTAACGACGCCGAACGCGGCAATGATTGGCGTCGCAGCGTCGTGAACTGGGACCGTTAAGAATACGGGCTCTTCGGCTCCTCCTTGTGCCGCCATCATTCCCCCCAGAGCCTGCAGTAGTGGGTCGAAGGCCGGTTGGCTGGCTCGCGATTGGTCGGATCCATAACCCGGGCTTTTCACGAGCACGAGATCTGAGCGAATTTGTCGAAGTTCGGAACTTGAACAACCCAATCGTTCAGCAACGCCTGGCCGAAAGTTCTCCACAACCACGTCGGATTCTGAAATCATGCGATAGAGAAACGCTTTGTCCGCTTGGCTCTTCAGGTCAAGGGTGACTGCTCGTTTGCCCTGATTCCAGCCATTGAACATTGGGCTGAAAGTGCGAAATGGATCGCCGTCAATCGGTTCTATCTTTATGACGTCTGACCCCAACATGGCCAAGTGCCTGGTAATCACTGGGCCTGCGATGAACGAGGCCAGATCAATTGCACGAGTCCCTGCCAACGGGGGCCCACCTTGACCCGATCCTTTGGCCGGTGTGTGTGATTCAGCCAGGACTTCACGAGTGTGTTCACCCAACTCCGGCGCTGCGTGAATAGCTTCGGCCGGGCACGCTTCTAAGATCAACGGTTGCGTCGGCATCGCTACGTGGCCGAGTTCGGGATGATGAATCGTCGTCATGAGTTCGTTAGACGTTGCCAAATCAGACCTTAAGAATTCCTCCCTTGTCTGAATGGGCTGACATGGCACATCATGAGCTCGCAGAATCTCTATCCATTCAGCTCGACTGTTATTCGCGAAAACGTTCTCAAGAATTGGGGTGATGTGAGCTAGGGGGTCGGGTTCGATGAGACCCCAGGGGGGGTTGCTGAGAATGGGGTCTTCCAAAAGGTCGATCCGACCCACCGCGTTCAACATCGACTCGTAGAAGCGACGAGTGCCACAGGCAACGAAGAACCAGAGGTCATCTGCTGCGCGAAACGGACGATACGCGGGAGCTCGTCCCGCTGGTCCCAGAGGACTCGCTCCGTCTCTTTCGGGGGTCGTATCGGGAGACCAAAAATCACCGATTTGCATCGCACCAGATCCGGCCACTTCTGAGACTTCGTAGGTGGGTGCAGAACCGTGAGCCTCGCGCGCGTACAGGCCTGCTGCTATCGCTAAAGCTCCGAGCATTCCGGCTCCATATGAAGCGAGTGGCAGAACCACGTGGACGGGACCTTCGGTCCAGCTCACCTGGTTCCAGGCGATCCCTGTCATAGCTGCAACTTGAGCGGGGGACCCCGGCTGGTCAACCATCGGACCCTGAGAGCCCCAGGTCGGGAATGAAACGATCACAGATCCGGGCGCCAAACGACGAGCTCGCTCCGCGTCTTGGGGACCTTTCACGGCTACAACATCAGCTGTGCTAATTAGGTCACGGTCATCAGCCAGCACCACGGATCGCTTGTTGCGGTTGATGGCCTGGAATCCGGGGTCACCGCGGTAGTAGTCACCTTGCGATGGTTCAACCTTGATTACATCCGCACCCTGATCGGCAAAGAATCTGGTGGCGTAGGGACCGGCTATTCCTTCCACGAGTTCCATCACTCGAATCCCCGCGTAGGCACCGACTTCGGTCACCGACTCCCCCATCGCCAGTTCGTTTCTTCACTGGTCACGATAGTCAACCCTGTCTCCAAGTACCCAGAGCGAAAGCAAGCTAAGCAAGCGGGTTCTAAACTGAGTTGCATGACCGATACTGCTGATCCCATCGCAACAATTGACGACATGATTCCGAGCGCGCCTGTGTTTGATTCGATTGAGCAGGAGCGCGAACACCGCAAACAGCGTCTCGCCTCAGTTTTTCGCGTGTTTTCGAAGTTCGGATTCGAGGAGGGCGTAGCGGGTCACGTAACGGCGCGAGACCCAGAACTTACTGACCATTTCTGGGTTAACCCCTTCGGTGTCGCCTTCGGCCAGATCAAAACCTCCGACCTTTTGTTGGTAGATCACGATGGCAACATCGTCGAGGGACGTTTTCCGCTTAATCAGGCCGCGTTCGCCATTCACAGTCGTGTTCATAAGGCACGTCCTGACGTCATTGCTGCAGCTCACACACACTCTTTGTACGGTAAGACGTGGTCAAGCCTTGGGCGCTTGCTCGATCCTCTCACCCAAGATGCTTGCGCTTTCTACGAAGACCACGCTTTGTTCGACGACTTCACTGGGGTAGTCCTAGACACCGACGAAGGTGATCGAATCGGTGACGCGTTGGGAGACAAGAAAGCTGTGATTCTCCAAAATCACGGCCTGTTAACGGTGGGACGCACTGTTGATGAAGCCGCTTGGTGGTTCATCACGATGGAACGCACTTGTCAAAGCCAGTTGATGGCTGAGGCGGCGGGAGCTCCAATTTCGATACGACACGATGTGGCCCAGACGACGGCTCTTCAGACCGGAAGCGACCTCGCAGGCTGGTTCAGCTATCAACCGATTTACGACAAAATTGTCGCCGAAAACCCCGACTTTCTCGATTAGTCACAAACAAGGCGATTCCTGCCTTCTTCGCAACCAAAATAGTTAGCCCATCATTTCTGCCGCTCGGTCTCTGAGTTCCGTCTTGAGAACTTTGTTCGAGGGATTGAGCGGTAGTTCGTCGACGATCCAGCATTGTCGAGGCACTTTGTAATTCGCCATTTGTTCGCGGCACCATTCAATTACGTCTGCTGCGTCGGGCGCACCTAGCGGGCTCGGAACGACAAAGGCGGCTCCGACTTCTCCTAATCGTTCGTCGGGTATTCCGATGACGGCTACCTGACCAATTTGGGGGTGTTCAAGCATTGTTCGCTCGATCTCAGCCGGGTATGCGTTGAAGCCACCGTTGATAAACATGTCTTTTTTTCGGTCGGTGATATCGATATAACCGTCTTCGTTCATTACGCAGATATCGCCGGTCTTCATCCATCCATCCTCGTCGATGGTTTCGGCAGTCTGTTCAGGGTCATCTAAATAGCCGCGCATAACTCCATACCCCCTGACTAATAGTTCGCCCGGCTTCCCTAAAGGAACCTCTTTTCCCGCGTCATCCACCAATTTCATTTCCATGCCAGGTAGTGCCTTGCCGCTCGTGCTGGCGACAACGTCTGGCGGGTCGTCTGCATCGCAGGCCGTAACCAATCCATGAGTCTCAGTCATGCCGTAGGCGGTAATCACCGTCTCGAAGCCAAGTCGTTGTCTCATGGCGACGACAGTTTCTACTGGGATGCTTGCAGCTCCGGTCATGGCGGAGCGGAGACTGGAAGTGTCGTATTCGTCCATATCGGGATGGTTGAGTAAACCTTGGAACAAGGCAGGGGGACCCGGGAAGACCGTTACACGTTCGTCTTGAATACGTTGCAATACGCGGGGGACATCGAATATTGGGTGTGGAAGGATCGTCGCTCCGTGCATGAAGCAGGGCACTATCGCTCCGTTGAACCCGAAAGCATGAAAAAACGGATTAATCACAAGCATCCGGTCACCAGTTCTCATGCCGAGTTCTCGGGCAGTGTGACCGAAACTGCGAATGATCGGCCCATGTTCGACCATCACTCCCTTTGGTAACCCGGTCGTGCCCGACGTAAACATCACCAAACCCAGATCCGAACCCGCTATTTGGAGGCGCCGACGAGCTAGTTCTTCAGTTTCGTCGCCGGTGCTGCGCCCCAAGAAATCGTCAAATGACACAGTGCCGGGTGGTGTGTCTCCTCGTAGGACAACGATCTCGTTTAAGCCGTCCACTACTGCGCCCGAGTCTTGCAAATCACTGACGTAGTCGTTACCCAAAAAGCCCACCACCGTGAACAGCAGCTTCACTTTCGCTTTCTCCAAGATGTAAGCAGCCTCGCGCCCCTTGAACCTGGTGTTAACTGGCACCAAAACGGCGCCGGCCTCGAAAACTGACATTCCAGCGACAACCCATTCCCATGCGTTGGGCGCCCATACCCCTACTGCATCACCCGGTTCTATGCCTGATGCAACGAGCGCCGCGGCGCACTCACTGATACGTCGCCCCATCTCTGCGTAGTCGCAACTGAAGTCACCATCAGATATTGCTTCTGTCCCCGCGAACTCGACGGCCGCTCGGTCGACAAGCGCTGGAAAATTATCCGGCATCAACGCGCCCATGATCCCCCCCGTTGGCCAATGGCGTCAGGACTTGTTTACTCGACGTGCGCGAGCGCTTCACCATTGATGAAGTGAAAATACCCGCTGGGATTCTTTGCCCACGCGCGCCAACCTTTCGCGATCTCTTCTAGTTCTGCCCTTGTCGCGTAGCCATACTCCAAAGCCTGCTCGGCGAAGCTGGTGGTAAGGCACCTTTCCGCCCACGAGAATCCCCAATTCTCTCGATCTTCTTCAGTCCAATAGGACCAAGCAGAAGCTGAGATGTGCACATCCTGAAGACCTGCCTGATGACACCAGCCCAGTAAATGTCGGCCGGCGTCCGGTTCAGCTCCATTACGACGGGCAACGAGACAGTAGATGCGACGCCATTCGTCGATCATTTCGGATTCCGGGCTGCAAGACATCGTGTAATAGTCGGCATCCCGCACCGCTACGTAACCCCCGACACGCGCCACCCGGGCCATTTCCTTGAGGGCCGAAACTGGGTCAGTCAAGTGTTGCATCACCTGATGCGCATACACGATGTCAAAGGAGTCGTCTTTGTAGGGCAATTCGTATACCGATGCGTGCTCCACAGTCACGTTGCTTAAACCTGATGCTTCGACCGCGCTTCTCGCCACTTCCACGATGTCGCCGCCGATGTCAATCCCAGTTACGGTTCCTTCTGGAACCCATTTACCGAGTCCTACCGTGATCGACGCCGGGCCGCATCCAACATCCAGTATTTGAAAATCTGGCGAAATAATTTCACGGACGAAGGCCGCGCATCGTTCAGCGGTCCGCCGAGCATGTTGATCGACGACGGCTGGCTGGTGACCATGGGTGTAGACGTCACGTTTAGGCATCGCTGCAAAGCTAGGAGATCGAACGCTTCACGTCACTCAGGAACGTTGATCAAGACTCCTGTAGCTATTGACTACGGTTTCGTTATCAGAAGCACTATCAGCGCCTCGAAAGCAGCGTGTTTGACCCAATGCACTCAGACCGCCCGACTCCTCATGGTTCAACGGCAAAAGTGGCTGTGAGATGAACGATCTACCGACTCCCGATTATTACAGTTACCCGTGGTTTGCACTGGAGGCGGTAAGGAAAACCGCCCTGGGGGGAGTCATTGTCGCTTGGTCCGATGGTCAGCAGCTCGAATGTCATCCTCTGTGGCTCAGAGAAAACGCTCCCGGCCCTGACGGCATCGATCCTCGCTCCAAAGAGAACGACCTCGATGTCACCGACTTGGACATGTCCACAACTATCGGTGCGGCATCTATTGATGCCGGCGCCTTAGTTGTTGAATTCATTCCTGAGAACCGGGGGGCGAGTTTTCACCCGGGCTGGTTGCGACATGTTGCCGACGGCTTACATCACCCATTCGCGTTGTTGCCCGAACCTAAACCTTGGAACGCTACCGATCTTCGAGAACCTCCGACTCACGATGGTTTGTCGATTCTCGAGAACGATGATGCGTTGGCCGCTTGGCTTCATGACCTTTTGGAAATTGGGCTTACCAGATTGACTTGCCTACCCCTCCAAACCGAAACGGTAGAGCTTGTTGGTAGTCGTATCGGAGCGTTGCGCGATTCAAATTTTGGTCCTACCTGGCACGTGAGCGTCGATTTTGATCCGAATTCAACCGCCAACACGAACTCAAGACTCCCAGCTCACAGCGACCTCCCGACGCGGGAAGTTCCGCCTGGGTTCCAACTTTTGCATTGCCTCAAAAATGATGTTGGTGGGGGGCAGTCGACGATGACCGATGGCCTTGCGGTGATCAACTACCTACAGGATCATGAACCCGATGTATTTCAGCGGTTGATCACTCTGAAGTGGACGTTTTTCAACCGCGACAGTAACCACGATCACCGATGGACCGCTCCCATCATCGATACGGGAGACGGTCGAATTCCCTGGACATTTCGAGCGTTCCATCCGGTGCGAGGCTTTCCGGCCATGGACCACAACGAAATTGACGACGCGTACAACTCCATGCGCCGCCTCGGTCAACTCGCTAACAGTGACGACTTTCAAATCCGTTATGACTTGACCCCGGGAGACTTGATCGCTTTTGACAACCGTCGCGTCCTGCACGGACGGGAGTCCTTCGATAGCCAGGAAGGCACGCGTGAACTTCGCGGCACATATCTCGACGCTGATGAGGTCTATTCGAGAATGCGAGTTCTACGGCGAGCCCTCAACCCTGGAGAACAATCTCTAGGATTCGTTCACTCCAAGGAGGGCGAAGATGTCTGAAGTCTTCATCACCTGTGCGGTCACCGGCGCGGGAGACACAGTCGGGAAATCTGACAAAGTTCCGTTCACCCCCGAGGCAATCGCTGCGGATGTGATCGCTGCGGCCCAAGCGGGCGCGGCTATCGCCCATATTCATGTCCGAGACCCGATTACAGGGGACCCAGACCGTCAGGTTGAGTACTACCAAGAAGTCGTAGAACGGGTGAGAGCGTCCTCGACCGATGTTGTGCTCAATCTGACCGCGGGCATGGGCGGCGATCTAGTTATTGGTTCGGTTGAGGAGCCGCTGCCACTCGATTCTCGGCAAACGGACCTGGTCGGCGCAACTGAACGGCTTGATCACGTTCGGCTTCTACAACCGGAAATCTGCACTCTCGACTGCGGGACCATGAACTTTGGAGAAGGGAACTACGTCGCTACCAATACGCATGACACGCTCGCAGAGATGGCCCGGCAAATACAACAACTCGGAGTTCGACCTGAGATCGAAATTTTCGATACGGGCCAATTGTGGGAGGCCAAGTCGCTCGTCGCCGAAGGTCTGATCGATTCACCCGTCATGGTTCAGTTATGCATGGGTGTCAAATGGGGAGCCCCTAATGACCTGAACACATTTATGGCAATGGTGAACAACGTTCCCGAGGAATGGACTTTTTCGGCGTTTTCACTCGGCAGGGAGCAGTTACCCTATGTCGCTCTAGCCGCCGTAGCGGGGGGAAACGCGCGGGTGGGCCTTGAAGACAACCTGTATCTAGATCGCGGGCAGCTCGCCACCAATGAAACACTCACTGCGCGGGCCAAAAAGATTCTCGAGTCTTTGAATTTTGAGGTGATTGGGCCGGCCAGGGTTCGCGAGATGCTTGAACTCGTTGCGCACCATCCATGAACGACCTACCCGCGCCACCTAAACGCATCGCTCTCGTCGGGGCTGGAGTTATTGGCGCCGCTTGGGCCGCGCGTTGGCTCCTTCGCGGAACCGATGTTGCTGTGACTGACCCATCAAGTGATGCTCCGAGAATCGTTTCTCAAGCGCTTGACAACGCCCGGCATGCCTGGGCCCGGATGGGTAAGACGCCGAAAGGTGAGGGACGACTGAGTTTTTTCGAATCGATTGATGCGGCCGTCGTAGATGCAGATGTTGTGCAAGAAAGCGTTCCAGAGATACTTGAGTTAAAGACCCAACTATTGACAGAAATCGAACGGTCCGTCGACGCAACGACCTTGATCGCTTCTTCCACTTCCGGGTTGAAGCCGAGTGTCTTGCAAGAAGCCATGAAGTCCCCCGAGCGGCTCGTGGTGGGGCATCCCTTCAATCCTGTGTATCTACTACCCATGGTCGAGGTGGTGGGAGGGAAGTTGACTTCCGCTGAGACAATTTCTCGGGCGATGACGTTGTATGAATCGGCGGGAATGCGCCCTCTCCACGTTCGCGTCGAAGTTGACGCTTTCATCGCTGATCGTCTTCTTGAGGCTGTTTGGCGGGAAGCCCTGTGGTTGGTGAATGACGGTGTTGCCACTACTAAAGAGATTGATGACGTAATCCGCTTCGGTTTCGGTTTGCGCTGGGCTCAAATGGGGTTGTTTGAGAACTATCGAATAGCCGGAGGCGAGGGGGGCATGGCTCATTTCATAAGCCAGTTCGGTCCTACTCTTTCGTGGCCATGGTCCAAGCTCACTGACACCCCCGAGTTGACTGAGGCGTTGATAGAGCGCATTACCGAACAATCTGACGCTCAATCGGGCGACTATACGGTTCGTGAACTTGAAAGGATCCGAGACGACAACCTCGTCGGCATCCTGTTGGCGCTGGAAGCGAACCAATGGGGCGCCGGTCAAACAATTAGCAAGCTCCGAGGTTAGGTGCTCGTAGCAAATTTTGGGAGTACCCCGAGGCCTTCAAAAACCAAGTGTCACTCTTCGATGGAAATTGCAAATTCCGGACAATTGGCCACTGCTAATCGCGCCTTGTCCTCTAGCTCACTCGCAACCTCTCCATCACCTATTTCTGTGGCATAGCCATAGTCATCGATGTCGAACAGTTCGGCGGCTAAAGAAAAACAGCGATTATGTCCTTGGCACTTTTCGGTATCGACCCGAACGCGCATACCGGTCCTCCCCCAGTCACGGATTCCGACCCGCGATAGCGATCAATTTATCTGTTATGGAAGCATCGGGGGCAACGGGAACTGCTGGCCCGAAACGTTCACCGCGAATCATGTCCCCGGCCTTTTCAAGCTGGTTATATGCGGCTTTGGCGAGTTCTTCATCGAGAACGACCGCCTGACCAGAAGATTTTGCTAAATCGAAAGTATGCAGTAGCGGATCCACAGCGACGATACCCACGAAGCGATCGACGGCCAGATGACCCCAAGGCGTTCCGACTTCAATTTCGAGCGCTCCTGGCTGGTCGAGAGCCTCGAGTACATCGTCGCGGGCATCAATCCAATCTTTTTTGGGGTTCCCAAGGGTGGGATGTTGTGCTGTGTCCGCGGGAATACCTCTGGCTATTCCGGCGATCATCTCGCACATCCCAACGTTGTGAGCTAGTACATCAAGCGCTGACCAGCCCTCACATGGTGACTCCGAGCCCCAACATGACTCTTCGACGCGCTGCACCACCGCATCGAAGCCATACAGCGCTTTCACATATCGCCGTCTGTTTGCACTCATGGAGGCACGTTACTCATGTTCGAACCGAGCGCGTCTTACAACCGATGGAATCGACCACGACCTGCGATCGCTCTAGCATGGTTGTGTCGGAGGGACTGGATTAGATGCACGACACTGACAGCCCGCAAACAGCGGAAGAACTCAGCGCCGAAAACGACCCTACGAAGGTTTGGCACAAAACGGCTTGTGTCCTTTGTTCTGCCAACTGCGGGATCGAAGTGCGGATTGATGGTCGAGAAATCGTTCGGGTCCGAGGTGATAAAGAACACCCCTCGAGCAAGGGCTATACCTGCGAGAAAGGTTTACGCGTCAACCACTATCAAAATGGGCGCGATCGGCTTACGTCACCCTTGAAGCGGATGGAAGACGGAACGTTCATCGAAATCAGCTGGGACCAAGCCATCAAGGAGGTCGCCGATCAGCTTGTCGGAATCCGAGACACCTACGGAGGCGACAAGGTCTTGTATTACGGGGGCGGCGGCCAAGGCAACCACTTCCCTGGCGCCTACGCTCGCAGCGTTATACAAACCTTGGGTATCCAATACAGAAGCAACGCTTTAGCTCAGGAAAAAACTGGAATGTACTGGGTACAGGGAAAGTTTTTTGGGCGACAAGATGTCGGAGCTACCCCTGATTTTCATCACACTGATTGCGCTGTCTTTATAGGCAAGAACCCCTGGCAAAGTCATGGATTCCCAGAGACGCGAAATGTTCTAAACGCGATCAAGAACGATGCGGACCGAAAGATCGTGGTGTTCGATCCTCGAATTTCTGAAACGGCGAACATGTCAGATCATCATCTCAGGGTGAAGCCAGGTACTGACGCTTGGGCTCTCGCTGCTGTTCTAGCGATCATGGTTGAAGAAGACCTGACCGACGACCGATTTCTCGACCAACAGTGCGTTGGTTGGGACGACCTTCACGCTTTACTCGCGGACATCGACATTGCGGATTACGCGCGGAAATGTGGCGTCAGCGAAGAGGACCTTCGGTCAGCGACGCGAACGATGGCCAATGCTCAATCGATGGCCACCGAAGAGGACCTTGGCATCGAAATGGCCCCGCACTCGACGCTGAATAGTTGGTTGCAACGGCTCTTGTTTTTGTTGACTGGAAATTTTGGTATCGAAGGTGGAATGAATATCCCGGTGCGCCTCGCACCAATTTGCGGACACAGTCCTGATGGGGCTACAGAACCCGTAACGGGTACTCCACTGTTATGCGGAATGGTGGCATGTGCCGCGATTCCTGATGCCATAGACACAGACCATCCCGACCGTTTTCGAGGATTAATTGTCGAGTCTGCAAACCCCTTACATTCGTTGCCTGATTCCAAGCGATTTCGTGAAGCATTTCAAAAACTTGACTGCCTAGTGGTGATCGACGTGGCGATGACAGAAACAGCGCGTCAAGCGCACTATGTCCTACCGGCGTGTTCTCAGTACGAGAAGCCGGAGGCGACCTTCTTCGCAGGCGAGATGCCTTCAAATTATTTCCATGTTCGTCAACCTATTTTCGAACCGTTGGGAGACACTCTGCCCGAAGCGGAAATACATTCGCGGTTGGTTGAAGCGATGGGAGGCGCTCCTGAAGGGGTCGATGAACTCGCCGAAGCTGCAGAAGAAGGACGTGACCAGTTCATCGAAACCTTTACGCGTCTGTCATCAGACAATCCTGACTTGGGTGCAAAACTTCCGACCGCGTTGTATCGAAGCCTCGGGCAAAGTCTCGGCAAGATGGGTCCAGCTGCCGTGATGTTTGCTTCTGCGATGCAGGCATCTCTGCGATTCCCGGATTCGTTGCGCGCTGCGGGTCTAAAGGGAGATGGACTGGAGCTTGCGAACAACCTGTTCGACTCCTTGCTGGAAGCCAAATCGGGAATGGTCTTCAGCACAAGCGATTACTCATCGAGTTTTGACCGCATTAAAACTCCGGACGGAAAAATTCATCTCTACATCCCTGAACTGGTCGACGAGTTACGCGGCCTTGCTGACGAAGAACCAGCTTCACCCTCCGACGCTTACCCATTTGTTCTAACAGCTGGCGAGCATCGATCATCTACGGTCAACGACATCATCAGGGACCCCTCCTGGCGCAAGAAAGACAAGGACGGAGCTCTGCGGATTCATCCCTCAGACGCCGATCGAATTGGGGTCGGCGAGGGGCAGAGAGTCCGAATTGTCACCAAACGTGGCGAGGCTGAGGCCCCGGTCGACATCACTGAGACCATGATGGAAGGTCAGGTAAGTCTCCCCCACGGTTTCGGAATGGAATACCCCGACGAAACCGGTGAGCACAAAATTCATGGCGTAGCAGTAAACGAATTGACAGACATCGAAGATCGAGATTGGTTCGCGTTAACCCCCCACCACAAACACGTGCGGGCACGTCTAGAAGCGTTGCCGAGCTAACACCTCTATTCATAGTCAGGCCACAGCTCCGAGGTTGGTAGCGGTGTTCCTTCGCGAATCGCATTGTGGCGTTGACGGACCTGTGCCGGAATATGGGCCCTCACATATTCGACCTCTTGAGCCAACACCAAGTCGATCAGCTCCAGTCTGTCTGGTGTCTGTTTCCACGCTATTGGCACATAAATTGGCAATTCAAACGGTCGCAGTCGATACAGACCTTGGTATATGGCTTTTTGATACTGAAAGCGGTCTTCCCAATCCCAATGGGCGGGGGCAAAACCTGTCCCTGGGTCAAGCATTAGTCGTTCGCGGATTCCCCAGCGTGCAGCTCGTTCTAGCTGAAGGTCGAACCAGTCAACCATGACCTGCACAGGGTCGCCTGTCACGTGTTTGAGGTGACGAGGATCCGGGCCGAGCATGAATGGTAAAACGATCTGAATCTCGCGCTCTGCCGCCAATTCAATCATTTCGTTGGTTTGTAATGCATCTGCGGCGTTAAGCACACGGCAACCGGCATCTAACGCTCGTCGTGCGGTTTCAACCTGCCATGTGTCAATCGCTACGTCTACACCCAGTGAAAGGAGGCCTTGTAAGGGGTTTTTGACAATCTGCCATTCTTCGTCCGCGCTGACGAACGCTGCGTCTCCATGTGACGCTTGGGCGCCGATGTCTAAATGGTCGGCGCCTTCCGCGACTAGTTGAGCCCCGTACTGTTCGCCTTGGTGTTGGTCGGAGACGATTGAGAAACCGGCTAAAGAATCAGGGGAAGCGTTTACTACCCCGAAAATCTCCATGTTCGGAAACTAGCCTGGACTTATCGGTTGCAGGTCTTCGATCTCGAACTTTGCATTACGCAAGGACTGTGCCGACTCCTCACCAAGACCGCTTCGGTCGCGCTCTGCGCCTGTGTCAGCACTTGTTGGCGTGAATCGCTGAAGCTTCGAAAGCCCGATCTCTGTCCCTGTTTTGCACCTCTGGGTGCCGTTCAGCGACTTCGCCAAGATCGTCCGAATCACAACAAATGATCGCGGCTCGAGATCTGAAACGTAATCGGGGAATGCGTGTTCGGAATCTCGTAGTGCGTCGTTGCTTATGACATCCGCATCCCATTGCTAATCGCCATGGTTTGACCCGTCATTCCAGATGATTCATCGCCTCCAAGGTAGACGGCTAGGTTGGCAATTTCGCTTGGGTCAAGGATTCGACCCATGGGGGTTCGCTGGGCTAGGCGCTTTCGCAGTTCGTCAGCTTCCGCTCCGACGAGATCTGCGAATCCTTCGAGCATTGGTGTGTCGACAAAACCAGGGCATATGGCATTGCAAGTCACCCCTGTTGAGGCCAACTCCAATGCCATACAACGGGTAAGCCCTACAGCTCCATGTTTTGAAGCGTTGTACGGAGCCTGTCCCGGGGATTCAAACAGTCCCGCTGTAGAGGCGATATTGACGATGCTCCCTCGGCCTCTCTCAATCATTCCTCCGAGGAAGGCTTGGCTGACGCGCACTATTCCCACGACGTTGACTTCGTAGAGACGGGAATACGTTGCCGCGTCTATCTCTAAAAAGCTGCCGGCGGCGTGGACGCCTGCGTTATTCACGACAATGTCGACGCCACCGAATTTGCCCAGTACCAATTCAGCCATGGCCGCTACCGATGTGTCACTGGCAACGTCACAAACGATTGCTTCGACAGCACCATGCGGTGCGAGCCTCGCTGTTGCTTCGAGATCTTCTAATTGTCTGCTGGCCACTATGCACGTTGCTCCCGCTTGAACGTAAGCCAGTGCTATTGCTCTTCCTATCCCCCGTCCGCCGCCTGTGATAACCGCCGTTTTGCCTTCTAGCCGTTGACTCATAGCTCTATTCTGCCCGCGTCAGTCCACAGAAGCAGGCCATCCCGGAACAGACATCACCTGACCAACTTGGTGGGGAACCTCCAGCTTTTTGTGACTGTTCCATACTTGAGACAACCGCTCATAGACGTCATCGTGCATCTCAGAGACGCGGCGTGTTTGCTCTGATACGTGCAGTGACATGACCTCGCATGTTGCGGCCACGAAGTTTTCATCGGTGTTCCACATCACCTGCAAGGCATGAATGCGTTTGCGGTCGAACCCCAGTAGTTGCGTCGCGACGCTCAAATTTGCTCCTTCGCGCACTTCGCGAAGATACGTGACGTGATTCTGCGCAGAGAAGGTGGTGACGAAATGGCGATCTCGATGTGCTCGGCCTACGCCGATGAAATCCATCCAAGATTCAATGGCGTCATCGAAACAAACGAGGTAGTACCCGGCGTTGAAGTGACCGTTGAAGTCAATCCACTCTTTTCGGACAATGTCGCTATGTCCCTCGAAGGGAGCTGGGGTCTGGTTCACCCTTTGATCCTGCCTCACCATGGCGTCGTCGCGTCGAATACCATCAATTACCGGTCGCTGCGTCGTGTTGGGGGGCAACGCTGTTTCAGACCACAATAGGAACTTGACCCTTTCATCCAAGCCAATTTCTTTACTTGCGTAACAGAAAACAAATCACATGCGTTTCACTCCAACCGAACTCACAAACAAAGAGCTTGAACTTCAGCAACAAGTGCGAGAGTTTCTGCAAGAAGAGTTGCCGTCGGGATCTCACGAACCTTGTCTCGGTATGGCAGCGAGGAAAGATAAAGCGTTCTCACTCAAAATGGCTGAGCGCGGCTGGGTAGGTATGGCGCTCCCCAAAGAATGGGGTGGGTCAGATAGGACAGCAGTTGACAGGTTCATCGTCGTGGAAGAGATGCTTCGTTGGGGCGCCCCAGTCGGACATCACTGGGTTGCCGATCGACAGACCGGGAATGTCATTCTGAAATTCGGTACAGAGGAACAGCGTGAAAGATTTCTGCCTGAAATTTGCAGAGGAGAACTTGGATTCTCTATTGGAATGAGCGAGCCCGACAGCGGATCTGATCTTGCTTCGGTGAGTACCAAGGCGGAGCGCACCACTGATGGGTGGATTGTCAACGGTACAAAAATATGGACCTCAGGAGCGCACGAAAATGACTGGTTTGTTTGCCTGCTGCGGACCTCTCCTATGGAAGATGGGAACAAACACGCAGGGTTGTCCCAAATACTGATAGATCTCAAATCGCCCGGCCTGGAAATTAGCCCCATCCCATTTCTTGATGGTTCCCACCACTTCAACGAAGTCACTTTCAACGAAGTGTTCGTGCCCGACATCAATGTTGTAGGCGATGTCGGAATGGGATGGCACCAAAACACCACGGAGATGGCTTATGAACGCGGCGGCCCCGACCGTTGGCTGTCTCCATTCTCAACGGTGGAACAACTGCTCAGGGAAGCAAAAGGAACTGACCTCGAACAGACGATCTCAGACCTCTTCGGCGAACTGGTCGCTCGCTGGTGGGGTATACGAAACCTTTCACTCTCTGTAGCTCGACTCATCGACACCGGTGAAGCACCCTCCATCGAATCCTCACTGGTGAAGGAGATGGGCACTCGCTATGAGCAAGAAGTAGTGGAAAAGCTTGTCCACCTCATCGATCTTGAATATTCACCCGACTCAGACTCATTATTCGAACGGCTGCTGGCACAATGCGTCGTCACATTTCCGGGCAACACAATCAGAGGCGGCACTATTGAGATTCTTCGATCGGTTGCTTCCAAAGGGCTGAAGGGACTCCCGGCATGACCGAGTTGGCTGAGGTTGACCCATTAGTCACTGAAACTGCCGATCGTCTTTTCACTCAAGTCTGCGACCACGAAGCGGTACAGACCGCTGAAGCAGTTGGCACCGCGCCCGAAATCTGGTCCGCATTTGCCGAAACGGGGTTTCCTTGGATTTCCATAGATGAGACGTGCGGCGGATCGGGCGGCACACTTCTCGACGCATTGGAAGTGTTGAGACTCGTCGGGTATCACGCCGCTCCGATCCCAGCAGCGGAGACCGGGATCCTTGGTGGTTGGTTGCTTGCCGATGCGGGGCACGAAATCCCTGAAGGGCCAGTAACAGTCCTCCCCAATGGCGCCACCGATGTCAAGGGTTCACTTTCTGGCCAGGAAGTAACTCTGACTGGAACCTGCATAAGGGTCCCGTGGGCGAGGATGGCCGAACGAATTGCGGTCCTGTTAGAAATCGATGGACAAAACATGGTGGCGTCCGTCGATCCCAACGATTGCGTCATCCATACGATGACAAATATGGCCGGTGAACCTCGCGACACGGTTTGTTTCGACAACGTCAAAGCACCAGCTTCTTCAGCCTCAGAAGCCAACCCCGAGACGTTTCGTTTCCGTGGTGCTTTGTCGCGCTCGGCGCTAATGGCCGGAGCTATCGAAAAGATGAGTCAGCTGACGGTGACCTACACGAATGATCGGGTCCAGTTCGGCCGCCCGGTGGCAAGATTCCAGGCCGTGCAACAACACTTAGTTTGGGGTGCTCAAGAGGCGGCACTGGCCCGTATGGCAGCCGAAACAGCTGCCCGTGAAGCGAACCGCGGACTAGCTTCCTTCGAAATTGCTGCAGCAAAGCTCATCACCAACCAGGCTGCTGCTCGAGCCACAAAAGCATGCCATCAGGCACATGGTGCGATGGGGATGACCCAGGAATACCCACTTCACCACTACAGCCGTCGATTATGGGCCTGGCGCAAAGAATACGGTGGTGACGCCGAGTGGAGTAGATGGCTTGGGAAAGCTGCCGTCGCCCAAGGAGCCGAGGGTTTGTATCCCTTGATTACCGGCGGCTCATCAGTCCTTAGCTAGTCCACCGCTACTTCTTTCGGCAATAAATACCGAACGGGCTAGCATCGAGTCATGAACGATTTTGGTGTCTACGGCGATCTACACGTATCTATTGACAGCTACGTTGCAACGGCCGAGATTCGACGTCCGCCGAACAATTTCTTCGACCTCGAACTAATTGACGGTTTGGTGTCGGCGTTCACGGATCTAGACGCAGAAGACAGTTGTCGCGCCATTGTGTTGTGCGCCGAGGGCAAGAACTTCTGCGCCGGAGCACAGTTCCACAGCGACGGCAGTCGAGGCGGTGAGATAACAGCCCGTAATGCTGATGGCTCAGCAAGACACCTCTATGACGCCGCGTTTGATCTATTTAGTTGCAAGAAACCTGTCATCGCGGCGATCCAAGGGGCAGCTGTCGGTGGAGGCCTCGGGGTCGCCTGTTTCGCTGATTTTCGAATCGCAGCCCCAGAAGCACGTTTTACTGCCAACTTCGCGCGGCTCGGATTTCATCACGGCTTTGGGTTAACAGCGACCCTTCCAGCACTCGTGGGTCAACAAAAAGCATTGGAATTGCTCTACACCGGAGCACGTATAAAAGGCGAAGAAGCTGTCGCTATAGGTCTGGCCGATCGTCTGGTACCGCTCGCCGACCTTCGTTCAGCAACCTTAGACTTTGCTACTGAGATCGCCACGTCTGCACCTCTGGCTGTTGAATCAATAAGAGAAACCATGCGAGGGCATCTACCCCAAGCAATAAAGGCAGCCACCGACCGCGAGAAAGCCGAACAAGACAGACTCCGAACCACTGATGACTGGAAAGAAGGCGTTACTGCTATGAACGAACGTCGTACTCCGGACTTCTCGAGACAATAGACCCGGTCATGTTTTACCGACTAGCGCAACCGTGACAGAGCTCACCGAGGAAGAGGTTCGCTCCGAACTTGAGCTAGTTCTCGAGCGTCGAAGTGCCGACACCCGGCTGACGACAATGGGCGCTGGATCAGACGACCTAGAAGATGGTCGCCAATATCTCGCCGGAACCGTGGACGGAGGTTGGCATGTTCCGACTTGGCCGCACAAACATGGAGGTCGCGGGGCTTCCCCAAGTCAGAACGCGTTAATCGGGCGTTTGTTGCGCGAATTCATCGTTCCAGATCTTTATCCATTTGCTATCGGACTCGGAATGGTTGGCCCAGCCTTGTTAGCCCATGGCACCCAGAAACAGCAGGACGATTGGTTGCGTCCCATCGCCTCTGGAAGCTCAATCTGGTGTCAAATGTTTTCCGAGCCCGAAGCAGGGTCCGACCTCGCCAATGTTGCTTTGAAAGCAGACCGCGATGGCGACGAGTGGGTTCTCAGCGGCCAAAAAACCTGGACAAGCCGCGCTATGTGGGCTGATTGGGCTATTTGCCTGGCTCGAACCGATCCCGGCCAACCAAAACATAAAGGGCTAACAATGTTCGCTCTGCCGATCGACACGCCTGGGGTAGACGTTCGGCCGCTCACTCAAATGAACCGCGACGCACATTTCAGCGAGGTGTTCGTTGAAAACGCACGTGCGTTAGACGCCTGGCGTATCGGCGACATCGGTGAGGGTTGGCGGGTCGCAATGACGGTTCTCGCTCATGAACGAGCCGGCGGCGGAAGCCGGGGTGGTGGCGATGGCAACGCCCGCGGCATCAGAGTTCCTGGCTGGATTTCAGACCTTCGAGATCTGGGCGTAGCCGAAGACCGGCTGTGGCAAAACGAAGTTGTCAAAATTTACTCGCACGATGGGGTCAGCCGGTGGACATCTCAACGCGCCGCCGACGAGGCTCGGGCAAGTGGTGCTCCCGGTCCTGCGGGCAGCGGAGCAAAATTAAGATCAGTTAAGTCATACAAAGATCGCGCCTACCTATCGAACCGATCAGCCGGTTGTTACGGAATGCTCAGCGACGGGCACGGGTACATCGAGACGATGACTGCTCCTTCAATGTCGATTCGTGGTGGCACTGACGAGATTCAACGAAACATCCTTGGCGAGCGCGTTTTGGGGCTTCCTGGCGAGCCCAGACTCGACCGTGATGTTCCTTGGAATGAGAGTCGCCGCGGCCTGCTTTAACTCGAAATTTCGATTGGCCCCATGCTGGGATCGTCGACCGCGGCCATCACCCGCAGTTCCCCCATGGCTCTCTCAGCGCGGCCTCATTGGGCACAACCCACGAGAGCCCAACTACGGTCAAACGAGTGAATTCTCTCAACGACAATCAAACTCGCGCCGCTGACGCTCTTTGGGAGCATTATCAACGGGGCGGCGAACTCTCCGAAGAACTGTTCGAGGGGCTTGATTTCAACGACGGCCTAGCAATACAAGCGGAAATCAGACGTCGTCGGCTCCAAGATGGTGCAGTGCAAGTCGGTTGGAAGGTCGGCCTCACCTCCGACAGGGCTCGTAGACGAGTGGGAATCGACGATCGTCCTTTCGGTCACCTAATGCAGAAATTTGACAGTGGAGTTTCACTCCTAGCATCTTCAGTTAACGGGGCCACAATTGAACCGGAAATGTGTTTCACCATTGGCGAAGAGATCTCTGGACCTGACGTCAATCCCGAGAGTGTGCCTAGCCGAATTGAAAAAGTTTCAGCCGGCTATGAACTCAACGAACGGCGCGCCCTTGTGGGAGGCAACTTGGCCATGCTCGTCGCAGACAATCTGACCAACTGGGCCATTGTCGAGGGAAGCGGCGTGGCGCCAGACGAAATTTCCGACATCGACGAAACCGAGATCGTGCAGTATTGCAACGGCGAAGAACGTTTTCGATGTGTGCATCGGGAAGAGGTAGATAATCCCTTTGTTTCAATCGCCCGCCTCGCGGCCACTCTTTATCGCTTCAATATGGGATTGGATGTCGGACAAAAGGTAATTACGGGCGCCTACACCCGATATCCCGTCGCTTCTGGAGAAAGTTGGGTAGCCGAATATTCCGGTATCGGCCGAGTAGAGACGAGCTACCAATGAATTCACCAATCCCTATGCCAGATGGGCCGCTCAACATTTTGGTCACCAAAACGCTGACCTTGCCTGAAGTCAGCCCAGAAGATGAGGCAATGATCAAAGAGGCGGCCGGCCCAGGCGCCACTATCACGATTGTTGACAGCCCCAAGGAGGGCGCCGCCTACGCCGCCGACGCGGATGTCATATTGGGGATTACTCCGAAATCACTTTTCCGAGCTGCTCCAAATCTGAAGTGGGTTCATGCGACCGCGTCGGGCGTGGACATGTTCATGTACGACGAATTCGTCGAAAGTGATGTCGTGCTTACAGGCGAAAAGGGTCTAGTGGGGGGCCACTTAGCCGATACGGCGTTTGGGTTATTGCTCGCATTAACGCGACGGATCAAAACGGCCATTGAGTTGGGACCTGATGGCTGGACTCTCGAGAACCGGGAAAGAATGCGATTCTCTGAAATCGAACTTGAGGGCTTAACAATGGGAATCGTCGGTTTTGGAGGCACTGGTCGACATCTGGCAAGGCGAGCCACGGCCTTTGGGATGAGCGTACGAGCAGTAGATGCCTTCCCTGTTCAATCCAGTGACGGAGTCGAAGTTGTCGAAGGCATTGATGCGTTGGATGAGGTAATCCGCGTTAGCGACGTCTTAGCTGTCGGCCTCCCGTTAACCGATGAAACTCGCGGGATGTGTAACGATGAGTTTTTCGCGGCGATGAAACCAACGGCAATATTTCTTAACGTTACGCGCGGTGAAATTATTGACGGTCCTGCGTTGGAACGCGCCCTTCGAAATAACGCCATCGGAGGGGCTGCGCTTGATGTCGCGCCCACGGAGCCTCTACCTCCCGAGAGTCCACTTTGGGGCTTTGAGAATTGTGTGATGACTCCACACACGGCAGGTGCTAGCCAACATCGCGGGCGTCGAAATTTAGAACGTTTCTGCCGAAATCTGGTGTCGCTGCGGGAGGGCAAAGAGTTCGAAGGTGTCGTCGACAAGCGCGCCGGATTTTGAAGATCGGTCTAATGGTCGGGCCTATTTGGGGAGCGGTACTACGCCATCGTTGGCCAAAGATTTGATTTCGTCTGGACTGAACCCAAATTGGGTCAGCAACTCCTCAGAGTGCTCTCCTTTGAGTGGGCTCGCCGACCGAATGTCGTTTGACACTCCCTCTAAATTAGTTGCGTTTCTCACGATTTTGATATCACCCGCAGTCGGGTGAGAGACAGGCGCAGCGACGCCTAGGTGTTGTACCTGTGGGTCGGCAAACGTTTCGGCGACCGTGTTTACCGGGCCACAAGGAACCCCGACTTCATTGAGCCGCTCAACCCAGTGCGCGGTTGAATGCTGCACAAGGCGATCTTCGATGAGTTCGTTGAGTCGAGTTTTGTTCTCTCTGCGCGCCGAACTCGAAGAAAACCGTTGATCTTCTAACCATTCAGGGACACCGAGTTCTTTACAAAAAGCCTCCCAAAGGCGTCCGCCAGAAGCAGCGAGATTCAGGTGGCCGTCCGCAGTTTTGTACATTCCCATCGGACCCATGGTCGGATGATCGTTTCCAGCTTGAGGAGGACTGTGGTTGCTGACCGTCCATCGGGCTGCCTGAAAGTCGAGCATCCCGATCATTGACTCAAGAAGCGATGTATGAACCCACCTACCTTTTCCGGTTGTGTGTCGCTCGTGTAAAGCAGTCAAAATGCCAATCGCTAGTTGTAGTCCAGCGGTTACGTCGCTGATGGCCACTCCAGCTCTCACAGGTCCCTGACCGGGGAGCCCGGTGATAGACATCATTCCGCCCATCCCCTGAGCGATCTGATCGACTCCCCCTCTTTGGCGATACGGCCCGCTCTGACCGAACCCTGATATAGAACCGAGAATGATCCTCGGATTCAGGTTGGATAGCGTTTCATAGTCAAAGCCAAGTTTGTACTTGACCGAAGTCCTCATATTTTCAACAACAACATCAGCCGACTTGACCATTCGATGGAGGACCTTTCGACCTTCATCTGCCTTCAGGTCGATCACGATTGAGCGCTTGTTTCGATGGAGATTCAGATAGTCGGGTGAAGTATGACCTCCTGCTTCGAAACCACCGTCTGGAGATTCAACCCGTACAACGTCGGCGCCCCAATCTGCAAGTTGTCGCACCGCGGTAGGGCCGGCTCGGGCGATCGTCAAGTCGATAACGGTGATGTCGGACAGCGGCATTGCTTCGACCATCAACGAGCTCCTTAATCCAATTCTGGAATCTCAGTAGTTCGGCGTTCCAAATCGATTAGTGAAGTTAACCCAGTAATTTCCACTAGATCACGATGAAGCTTCCTACCGTCTGTTTCTGTTCCGGTGGAACCGTTCTCCATAAAGCTTCGATAGGCATCTCGGGTGGCGGTTAACGAAACTGCTTGGGAGGTAAAAGCGTCAATAATTAGCGACCACCCATAGTCTCTCCACTCTTGCGGAGAGTGTTGATCCAGCGAAGTAATTGTGGCCAACGGAGCAGAGGTCTTACTTGCTACTTGCTGCAAGTCTTGATCACGGCAGAACGCCATGGCGACATCCGCCCCTGCTTCGATATAGGAATTGAGACGTGCTATTCCCTCGTCAACACCTTCGTGACGCATTGCACCGGTTCTAGCAATGATTAATAGGTCACTATCAGAACGTGCTTCGGACGCAGCAGCGACCTTCGCGCACATCTCATCAGTGGAAACCAAATGCTCGATCCCGATGTGATGGTGAACGCGTTTGGGTGACACTTGGTCTTCGAACTCGACGGCGGCCGCGCCCGCCTGTTCAAATTCCCATATCGCTCGAACTACGTGGACAGGGTCGCCGAAACCTACGCCACCGTCAACGATTAGCGGAAGTTGACAGCGAGAAGTGATGCGGCGCGCGGCGTCGGCTATTTCAGTTGTGGTCAAAAGGGCTTCAGAAACCGCATACTGGAACCCGAGCGCTCCTCCGCTTAAATACCCGGCCGAAAACCCAGATTCTTCAACAATTAGGCCAGACAAGGGATCTAGGACTAAAGGCGCAAAAACGACGTCGCCTCCGAATATTGCCTCACGGAAGCGTCTTCGCGCGTCGGTCATGGTTTATTGCCCGGGGTCATGCTGAGCGCCTCTGACCAGGCGTCCGGGTCGTTGCCCTGTCGCTTCACCTTGGCATGACACTTCGGTACCGGAAACGAATGTGTGGCTGTAGCCCTTCGGGCGTTGCACGAGACGTTTGCCGCCCGCGGGAAGATCTCGAACAAGTTCAGGTGGACCAACGGTCAGTTGGTCGAAGTCGATTACGTTGAAGTCCGCTTTATACCCAGGCCGGAGTAACCCTCTATCCAACAACCCGTACGTTTCCGCAGTTCGTCGGGTTTGCTTGTTGACAAGAAATTCCAGCGGGATCTTTGGCCCGCGGGTGCGGTCACGCCCCCAGTGGGTGAGGAGGTAGGTCGGGTATGAAGCGTCGCAAATAGTTCCGACGTGAGCACCAGCGTCTCCGACACCGCAAATGGTGTGAGCATCGGTAAGCATCTCGTGAATTTCGTCCAAAGAGCCGGAGGTGTAATTCTCAAATGGGTAAAGCAACAATGCTTCGCCAGTTCCCTCAGCCAACAAATCAAGTGCAACCTCCCAAGGGCTACAACTTGTGCGCTCAGCTCTAGCCGCAACTGAGGTAGCTGGTTCAGGCTCATAGTCGAGTTCCGGACCTAATTCATAGGCCCGAGTAAGCGCGTAATCCATCCATTCGCTAAACGCGTCGATCGGTCGATCGTTAACCAACTTTTCTCGCAACGCATGATCAGTCCGAAGCAGTGCAGCCCGTTCATGTGCGGGAAGGTCAGCAATTGCTTGGTAGGCGGGGTGGTTACCAAATGGGTTAACTGTGGCGTCCAAACCAAGCAAAACACCGATAGGTCGACACCCGACCTGGCCATTAGCCATGATCCCTTCTGCGTTCGCTTTCCGAATCTGCTCAAGCGTCTGACGCCAAAGATCTGGAGAGTGATCGACCTGGATGATTAGTGCCGAAAGCGGTCTCTTCGATATACGAGATGCCTCCAAAAGAATTTCGAATTCACCCGGACCAAAATCGCTGTTCACTTGCAGCACTCCAGCTTCCGAGGAGCGCATCGCGTTTGCAATCGCCGCTAATTCTGGGTCGCCTGCTGACAAAGATGGTGTGAGTCTGCCATCTGCCGCTTTGTGTTTCGACGTACGGCTGGTGCTAAATCCGAGTGCTCCGGCACCAAATCCTTCAGCCACCAGGCGTTCGAATTCCAGCAACTCCTCGGCAGTAGGAATTTCAGCATGGTCAGCCCCTCGTTCGCCCATAACGAAAAATCGGAGCGCCCCATGGGGAATTTGACTTCCGATGTCCATCACACGAGGCATGCTTTCCAACACGTCCAAATACTCTGGGTAGCTCTCCCACGAGAAATCGATGCCTTCAGCAAGAACAGTGCCGGGGATATCTTCCACGCCCTCCATGAGGTTAATTAAAAACTCCTCCGTACCTGGACGGACAGGTGCGAAGCCCACCCCACAATTCCCGAACACCGCTGTGGTAACGCCGTGCCAGGAAGAAGGAGACATCTCGGGATCCCAAGTGGCTTGACCATCATAATGAGTGTGGATATCCACCCATCCGGGGAGAACCAGTTGCCCATCGGCGTCAATCTCGCGGTGGCCAGCGCCATCAAATTCGCCGACGGCGCTTACAAAACCGCCGTTGATAGCGAGGTCGCCATTGAACTTCGCAGCGCCGCTGCCATCGATGATCACACCGTTTCGGATCACAAGATCATGCATGCTTCGAAAGCGTACCCATGATTCATCTATTGATTCCCGTTACCTGGTTCAGACTTCTCGCAACTACGACAACTTGCATTTCTTAGGAAGAGAAATCGAACTAGCCAAACTGGAATGGCAAAGTAGGGCCATGACTCGACAAATTCTGGTCGTGTATCAAAGCCGTAACGGCGCAACTCTTCAGCTGGTCGAATCTTTTTCGTCGGGAGTCAAGAGTGCGTCAGAGCTGATTGATATCGAATTAGACATTGTTGAACGTTCCGCTCTATCGGCCACTTCGGCTGACGTTATGAACGCCGATGTGCTGGTGATAGCTACTCCGGAACACTTCGGCTCAATGGCAGGCGCTACAAAGGTCTTCTTCGAAGAGATTTGGGACGATTGTTTGCATCAGACGCAGGGACTGCCTTATCAGCTCATAGTCAAAGCCGGAACCGATGGAGCCCAAACAATTGAAGGTATACAAAAGCTTGCAAACGCCCAGGGTTGGAAAGAATTCCGACCTCCCGTGCTTGTCGTTGGCGAAATTACTGAACTCGCTCGCGAGAGTGCTTTCGAGATAGGTGGCCTGCTCGCTGTAAGCCTTGATAGCGATCTGATCTGAGAGTTCGCGGCTTACTCCGTACGATGTCAACGTGGAATTCGGAACCCGGGTCAACGTTCTTGCCTCACATGTAGCTGACACCTCTACTGCGGAGGCATGACACGTGCCCTGGTACGAGCAGGTCCCCCCTGTCACATTCGACGTCGATTGCGAGGGGAACCGACACAGCATCACTTGGTCGCAGGGCAACATTGTTCTCCAACAGCATCCGGAAATAGATGCCGAAAAGGCCCTCGTGGCATTGGGGGGCGTGAAGCCAAAATGCCTCGAAGTTTTTGATTTGTGGCAACTTGCGGTGCTTGACGGCGGTTTCATTGAAGAGTGGGCACCATGGCACTACTCCGATCGTCAGCGTCGTTGGTGGTTAATGACTGCGCTCGAAAGATTACGGTCGGAGGGAGTGCAGGATTTTCTTTACGATTTGCCTCGAGAGCGCGCCCTCAAGATGGGAGAAGTTTCTGTAACTTTGCCCCACGAGTTCCTTGACAGAGCCACGGCTGCGGTCGTTGATGCCGCCGACCAACGTGGATGGGACTTCAACCCCTCTCTCAGTCGCCACCTTGCCGAAGCGACGAGACTGAGGGCTCGACGGGCATTCGTGAAAGCCGTCAGTCATCAGCGACCATCTATACCGAGCCCCGCGTTGATCCCGTTCCGATGTCACATCAACCTTTCTGAGGAGTCATGGGTCCGCGGATATTTGTCTGGTCGGGATAGCCACGTAGAGGTATCTCTGCATCCGCGTTGGCTGAGCCGAGTCTGGGCCCGAGGAGTTGCTGTTCACAAAGGTCGTTTTACTGTCGATGCCTCCGAGACTGATGATTCCGTCTCACTGACTCAGGTCGAGTGGACCGACAAGGGAAACAAACTCGACCCTGAGCTCATGACCAGTCAATTATGAGGAATGCTCCAGTCAATGGGCTCCCGTCCTGCGGCAGTAAGCGCTGAATTAGTTCGGGAAAAGGGGCGACTGCCAAAAAATCCTCTGTGTGCGCTGAGGGGAGATGGGTGCGGCGATTCGATAACGACATGGCGATCAGCGTCGATGAGTGGTTTTTTCTTTTGGGCAAAGGCTCCCCACAGCAAAAAGACGACACGTTCTTGCTTATCGTTGACGACCCGGATGATCTGATCGGTAAAGATTTCCCATCCGCGGTTGCGGTGCGAACCAGCCTTGTGCGCTTGAACGGTAAGCACCGCGTTCAGTAGGAGCACACCTTGGCGAGCCCACGATTCAAGGTTTCCATGTGTCGGAGGGGTGACACCTATGTCTGTTTGCATCTCGGTATAAATGTTCTGCAGCGATGGCGGAATCTGTACGTCGGGACGGACCGAAAAACATAAGCCATGGGCTTGCCCTTCGCCGTGGTAAGGGTCTTGCCCCAGAATGAAGACCTTCACATCCTCATATGAGGTGAGATGAAGTGCAGCAAACACTTCTGCTTCGGGCGGGAACACAACCGAAGCGCGACGCTCATGCTGGACGAAACCTTGCAGTTGAGCCCAATACGGCTGCGTGAACTGATCCCGTAGTAGAGGGTTCCAGTCGGTAGGCATTCGCTAATCTCAGTCGAGTTCGTCCGCTGCCTGCTTGCTCAGCGTGATGCACATACCGATACGAGAGCGGTAGTAGTCCAAATCAACGCCCTCTGTGGACTTTTGACCTTGCATGTATCGCGCGTACACGCCGTGGATGATGCACGCACTTTTGAAGTGATTGAAACTTACGTAGTAGGGCAAGTGTGTTAAATCGCATCCGGTGTGTGATGCATACCGATCAACCAGCTGGTCTCGCCCAACGAACCCTTCAGCGAGAGTCGGCGAATTCTCTTTGTTGACTAACTCATCTTCGGGTTCGGCCCATGTGTTTAGTGCATAAGCGAAATCTGCCATTGGATCCCCTAGGGTCGAAATTTCCCAGTCCAAGACCGCTGTCAGTTCGCCGCTTTGGTTGATGAGGCAGTTATGTAGCCCGTAATCGCCGTGCACTACCCGCGCCGGGCCTTGCTCGGGTCGTCTCGCATCCAAAAAATCATGAAGCTCGTGTAAGTCTGGGTCGTCATACGCTGCGCCTTCGGCGGATGCGAGCCAGCTTCGATACCAGGTGCGGATCTGTCGACCTACATAATCTTCTTTTTTCCCTAGGTTGCCTAACCCAACGTCGTCGGGGTCAACTGAATGTAGAGCCGCTAGCACATCGATGAACGACAGTCCCACCCTGGCTCGAGCATCACGGCTGAGATACTCCACCGCGTCTTCTAATTCAAACAAGGCCTGGCCGGCGACAAGGCTCATGACATAAAAGTGGGCGCCGGTGACTTCGGGACTCTCGCAGTAGCCGTACGCAGTCGGAACCGGGACGTCAGTTGCACCCAGGCCGCTGATGATCGCGAATTCACGACCCATGTCGTGAGCCTTCGGTAGCAACTCACCCATCGGAGGTCGACGAACAACAGCCCTATTTCCCTTCAGGTCTGTCAACGCGTACGTAAGGTTGCTGTGCCCGCCTTCTAATCGGATCCATTGAAAAGGCGGTTCTAGTCCTTCGGTATTTTGCGAAATCCATGCCTCTACGGCCGGAACGTCGTACCCAACGATTTCGGTACCGTCACTCATTCCATCCTCGCTCGCGTCGACGCTGGCCCCGACTGTACGCGACATCCCTTATCGCTTTGGGCCGCAGTGCTTGCTCAGAAACATTATGGCTGAGCGGCCACCACAAATGTGCGGCGCTAGCTCGGGATCGGTGTGTTCTGCCAGGCGAGGAACTTCCATCCACTATCTGTGCTCATCCAGACGCATGTGTAACGGCTATGAATTTGGAACTCGCTGCCCCGAGCCTCCACGGTGATTTTGGCGGTGCCATTCACCAGTGCCAGGTTGTCGATGACTTGGATTTCTACGTCGCTGTTGTCCACGCTGCGATAGTCAAAGATGCCTTGTTCAATTGCCGACAGGTATGAATCTTTAGAGTCGACGCTCGCATTGGAGTGGGTGTACCTCAACTTCGGATGGAGTAAATCGCCCAACGCCTGTAGGTCTGATGCGATCATCGCTCCCCAACGACGTTCTTCCAGTTTTTGAATCTCGTCTTCCATGGCCTTGAAGTTAACTAGGTTTGACTTCTGTTCGCGGACCGCGGCTGCAAACTAGATTGTCATCGTGGCACGGACGCGTTGGATTACTGAAATGGGTTTGGGGGTCGACGTTCACGGCTCTGATTACACCAAAGCTGCGAAAAGGGCTGTTTCGGATGCCCTCCGTCACAGCAGCTTGAACTTTTTTGAAATCGCCGGGAAGTCAGCAAATGACATGCACGTTGAGGTCGTCCTCGGTGCATCACCAAGCGGTGTAATCGATTCAACGGCGATAGCCAGGGAGATTCCTTATGGAACAGTCACAGTGAAGGTGGTTCCAGGAGGGCTCGACATTCCATCTCCTGACGGCCAAGACCAACTGACGATGGTAAACGCGGCGATCCTGGTGAGTTTCGAGGATTAGTTACGAAGGTTTCGTAGCTACTACATACTCAATGACAACTTGGGTACGCACCCCATAATCGGTTTCTTCTAAGTCCGCGAGTTCTTCGCGGATGGACCGTTCAACTTCTTCAGCCCCCCGTTCCTGAATAGCCATCCATGCTGGACCGGCCGACATCCAGGCGCGCACCTCATGGTCAAGATCAGCACCTTCTAATTCAAACTCAACTCCCTGGCGCGGCCCTGCTTCGAGACCCGCGACTTGGCACATCTCTTCAGCTCTCCCCTCAAGGCCGATCTGGCCTAAACGCATGGACTGCTCCACCTCGTGATCCGATATGCGCCGTATTGCCTTAAAAGCTTTGCCGATCTGACTGCTCTCTCTAGTGGCCGAGAAGAAACTCAGTCCAAGGCGTCCACCGGGCCTAAGCACTCGTGCAGCTTCATGGACTGCTTGCTGATTGGGTCCCCAAATTCCTCGGCAACTAGTCACAACATCAAAAGTTGCGTCATCCCAAGGCAACGCGTTCATATCGCCGTGACGAATGTCTGCATCAGGGGTGCGGCGCTTGGCAATTGCCAAAAGTCGATCCGAGGCGTCAACGCCGTGAGGTCGAGCCCCTCGTCGTGCCGCCATGTTGATCATGAGACCCGAGCCGCAAGCAATATCTAGATAGTCGGTTGCATCCCCAACTTCGCTCGCCCGCAATACAGCATCGAATTCGGGCCACCAACGCGGTTCCATTACGGTGGCCCAGACTCTGGCTTGGTCACCCCAACCCTGATCGACTTCTTTCCAATTCACTACGAGTCCCCCGAAGCAATTGAGACGCTTGGCCGCGTCTTCTATGTATTTGTGTTGAACTTTATGACGCTGAAGGAGAAAAGCATGGGCGCTTTCAATAATCCACCTGAGCTGAGTTCGGTTTACATCGATCCCGATGCGATGGAATGGTGCGCGTCGGAGTTTCCAGGCATACAACACAAGGTGCTGTGGTCAGATCCTCAATCTGGGCAGTCAACAATTCTTTTTAAACTTGAACCGGGAGCCGTTGTCCCCGCTCATGAGCACATGGACATCGAACAAACCTGGGTGATTTCCGGGACCTTTGAAGACCACGAAGGAAAAGCTCTCCCCGGTCACTACATATGGCGGCCCGCGGGAAACCGTCATGAAGCTCGAAGCGTTGACGGCGCAGTCATCTTGGGTTTCTTTTTACAACCAAACAAATTTGACGAGGGCTCCAAGTTCTACACCGAGGGGTAGTGCGGTTATTGAAGAGCGCACAAAGTTGTTGAGCTGCACCTCAGAATCCTTGACCCGATCAACTCTTCAGTTGCGTGAAAATTTTGTTTTAGTCGGTGCGGGTCTATCCACCTATCCAACCTCCATCGACTCGCAGCTCAGTTCCCGTGGTGAAACTTGAGTCGTCTGACGCTAGAAATAGGGCGGCCTCCGCAACTTCTTCTGGACGTCCGAATCTGCCCAAGGGATGACGAGATAGGGATCGCTCGATATATGGAGTCGGATCATCAAAACGCGCAAACGATCGATCCAGAAGCGGTGTTTCGGTGGCGCCCGGCAAGATGCAGTTAATGCGGATGCCGTTTGATGCATGATCGTTAGCAGCTGTGCGACAAAGGCTGACTATCGCTCCCTTTGAAGCTATGTATGCGGCGTTCGAGAGTCCCCCTGAAACCGCAAGTTGTGACGCCACGGCAATTATTGACCCGCCTTTAGCTGCCATTAAGGGGATACAGGCCCGCATCCAGAGAAATGTTCCCTTGACATTTACTTCGAAAACTCTGTCCCATTCTTCTGGGCCAGTGTCCGGCACCGTTGCGCCAACAGAAATAGCTGCCGCCGTCATCAACACGCTAGGGGTCCCGAAACGGGTTTGGACTTCCTCAACAACGTCGGTGACTGCTTCTTCTTGACTCACGTCCGCCTGGAACCAGCAGGCTGTTTGGCCTTTTCCTTCAATGAGTTCAGCAGTTTCAGCGGCGCCGTCAGCGTTGATGTCGACAACAACAACGATCGCGCCCTCCTCTGCAAATCGACACGCTGTTGATCTTCCGATGCCCGAACCGGCGCCCGTTACCAGGGAGACGCGTCCCTCGAGTCTTCTCATGTCCCGATGGTAGATCTTCCTAGGCTCGCTTGATCATTGCGGTGAATCCTGGCGATACCCTGCGGCTATAGAATCAGCGCTTTTTCATCCGGATTTATCTTGATAGGGCGGTGCCGTGACCGAAGACAATCTCTCCCAGCCTCCTCAACATCTCTCGATGGAGGAATTTCGCGAGCACGGCCATGCTTTGATCGACTGGATCGCCGATTACTGGGAACGCGTCGACGATCTTTCTCCGATGTCGCAAATACAGCCGGGAGCGATCCGCGAACAGCTACCTGCTCAAGCTCCTGAAAATGGGGAGCCCTTTGAGGACTTGATCAGGGACCTCGATTCCATCGTGTTACCAGGCATCACTCACTGGCAACACCCGTCGTGGTTCGCGTACTTCCCAGCAAACGCGTCACCTCCTTCGGTTCTCGCGGAGTTGGCTTCCGCCGGGCTAGGCGTTCAAGGGATGCTTTGGTCTACGTCTCCTGCTGCCACTGAAATCGAAAGTCACGTCTTGGACTGGTTAGTTGAAATGTTGGACTTACCTGATTCCTGGCGCACTACCGAAAAGGGCGGAGGGGTGCTACAGATGAGTGCGTCGGATTCGACCCATACCGCCCTCGTCGTGGCTCGACACGAGGCAGCCAAGGCGGGGATTCAGGCTGAATCCATGGTCGCGTATGCCTCAACGCAAACCCATAGCTCCATTCAAAAAGGGGCGACGGTTGCGGGATACGGGCACGTGCGCCTGATCGAAGTCGACAACGAGCAAGCAATGCGCGCCGACGCGTTGCGACAAGCCGTTGCAGACGATCGTCTGAATGGCCTCACTCCTATCTTTGTCGGCGCGACAGTAGGCACCACCGGAACTACCGGTGTGGACCCGGTCAGGTCTATCGGGGAAATCTGTCGCGACGAAATGCTGTGGCTCCACGTCGACGCCGCCTATGCGGGGAACGCAATGATTTGCCCTGAATTTCGTTATCACCAAGACGGGTTGGAATTGGCTCACAGCTACACGTTTAACCCACATAAATGGATGATGGTCAATTTCGACTGTTCCGTTTTTTATGTTGCTGACCGAGCACCGTTGATTGACTGTTTGAGCATTCTGCCGCCTTACCTCAAGAATGAAGCCAGTTCATCGGGGGCTGTAATCGACTATCGGGATTGGCATGTGCCCCTAGGGCGTCGCTTTCGAGCATTGAAGCTGTGGTGGGTAATCCGGAGCTATGGAACTGCGGGTCTCCGGTCAATGATTCGTTATCACGTCGGACTCGCGAATCAGTTGGCTGCCCGCATTGAAGCTGATCCCCGGTTTGAGCTGGTCGCTCCTCATCCTTTCGCGCTCGTCTGTTTTCGCTGCACCGAGGGAGATGCCGCCACGGAGCAGCTCATCCGGAAAGTGAACGAAACCGGGACTGTGGCATGGACGGGCTCGGAATTGGATGGGCGTCCGATGATCCGAGTGTCAATCGGTCAAAGCCGGACCGAACAGCGTCATGTGGACGCGCTGTGGGATTTGATCGACCGGCTTGGGTGAAGACATGGACACGGGTGCTCTCTCACTCAGATAGCGAAGCCACCTGTCTTAGTTTCAAGGTATTCGTTTATCCCCTCGTGACCTCCTTCGCGCCCTAAGCCCGAGTCGCCCATCCCGCCAAAGGGAACCGATGCCGAGGTTGGGTTTACGTCGTTCACGCCAATAATTCCGAACCGCAAACCCTCAAAGGCCCTCATCGCAACCGCGATATCTCGGGTGTAGACATATGCGGCGAGCCCGTAGTTGGTGTCGTTGGCCAGTTCAATGACTTCATCTGGCTCGTCGTATGTAATGACTGGCGCCACAGGACCGAAGGTCTCTTCGCGGTAAATAGTCATGTCGTCGCTGATATCAGTCAAAACCGTTGGGGCGAAAAAGTGTCCGGCAGAGTAGCTACCTTCTGTTAAACGGTGGCCGCCTATCGGGACACCGGCCCCTTTCTTTCGTGCGTCCTCGACCTGTTTTTCGACTTTAGCGACGGCGGCTTCGCTCACTAAAGGACCTACCCCAACGCCTTCGCTCATGCCGTTGCCCGTCTGCAGTCTGTCGACTCGGCTACACAGCGTCTCTTCGAACGCTGCACTTAAAGAATTCGGAACGTACAGACGGTTCGGGCTTATGCATGCCTGGCCGGCGTTGAGGAATTTCAACGCGGCAGCGCCTTTAGCTGCATGGACTGGATCTGCGTCGGGAAAGACGATGAAAGGAGCGTGACCACCAAGTTCGACTGAAATCCGTTGCAGATTTGCGGCAGATTTGGTGGCAAGAACACGTCCCACTGCGGTACTACCCGTAAACGTCAATTTGGCGACTCTCGGGTCACCGGTGAAAACGTCTCCAATAGGTGCAGGGTCGGCTGCCGTTACAAGATTGATCACTCCATCAGGAATGCCTGCGTCTACAAAAACTTGGTAAGTGGCCTTAGCGCACAACGGGGTTGACTCGGCGGGCTTGAGGACCAATGTGCACCCGGCTGCTAACGCTGGTCCCATTTTCCTGGTCAACATCGAGATGGGGTAATTCCATGGTGTTATCGCCGCGACAACTCCGACAGGCACCTTGACCGCGAGAAAGCGTTGGTCGGGGCGTTGCGAGGGTATCCATTCACCTGTAACTCGTTTGGCTTCCTCCGCGAACCAGATCAGAAAATCGGCTGCGTACTTAACTTCAGCGCGAGCCGCTTTCAGCGGTTTCCCTTGCTCCGCAGTCATAAGCTCAGCTAATTCCTCGCTTCGCTCGTTCATCAGCTCCCAAGCTCGGTACAACAAACGCGACCGTTCATAAGGGGTTGTGTTTGACCATTCAGAAAATGATGCGTGGGCTGCGTCTACTGCAGCTACAGCGTCCTCGGATGCCCCAGCGGGAACGGATCCAAGCACCTCTCCCGTTGCTGGGTTGGTGACGTCAAAGCTTTTACCCGAATGAGCGTCAACCCATTTGCCATCAATGAACACGCCGACCTCCGCGTTGATTGTCCGATTTGCTGCGCCGTTGACGAAGCCTAGGAGATGATCTACCGAGAGCCGATTGCGTCAAGGAAGCGATCGTTCTCATCGGGAGTTCCCACTGTTACCCGAAGTCCTTCGTTCTCGAATGGTCGGGTAACCACTCCCATGCTCTCAAGCTGCTGAAAAAGAGGGCCCGCTTGCTCCTCAACCGGAAGCCACACGAAGTTCGCTTGGCTTGGCGTCACCGGCCATCCGCGCTCTTCGAGTTCGGCTGACACTCTCGAGCGTTCCCGGATCACTTCTTCGACTCGATCTCTCAGCTCGCTTTCCGCCTGAGGCTCCAAACTTGCTAAAACAGCTGTTTGCGCTAATCCGTTAACGAGGAATGGCAACGCGACCTTGTCGATAGCACCGACGACTTCGACGTCGCCTATTGCATAGCCAACTCGGAGATTTGCGAGACCGTAGGCTTTGGAAAACGTCCGAAAAATAACGGCGTTGTTGTGATGCGGGAGAAGCTCAGTCACTGCGTTATCCACCGATTCATCGGTAACGAATTCAAGATATGCCTCATCAATGATGACCACTACGTCGTCATGAACGGATTCGAGTAGCTGTTTCAGATCCTTTGTCGAACAAACAGTGCCCGTCGGATTGTTCGGGGTGGAAAGAATTACGAGTTTGGTGTGATTGGTGACCGCGGCGGCAACAGCTTCGAGATCAAACGATTGGCCCTTCAAAGGCACCGTCACGGCTTCTGCCTCAGCGATGGCACTAAAGACAGGGTGTACTTCGAAGGAGCGCCATGGGTAAACAACTTCATCGCCTACATCGACATAGGCCATGAACGCTTGCTGCAACAACCCGACCGAGCCGCAACCAACGGTCACTTGATCAACTTGAACTCCGTGTTTGGAGGCCAACGCGTCTCGCACCGCTTGGCCTCGATGGTCTGGGTACCGATTCAGCGACTTGGCTTCACTGACAATCGCAGCCAACACCGATGGAAGGGGGCCGTAGGAACTTTCGTTCGAAGCGAGCTTTATCGCTTCTTGTAGTTCATGATCAGCGGCTGCTTGAGCAGCTGATTTCCCTGGCTTGTACTGAGGGAGGCCGTCGACAACGGCTCGCGGTCGTCCACTCACGAAAACTCCTCAAAGGTGCGAGATCTTGTCAGCCTAGGCGTTTATGGAGCTAACTCTTCTAGAAGTGGCAGATGCGGCTCCGTGCCGCCAACAGGATTTAACGGGATGATGACTAACTCCGTTGCCCCCGCGTCGCCGTGCTGACCCAAGCGTTCCAATATGGCGTCAGGTGATCCCCATGCCACCAAGGCATCGACAAGATGATCGCTTCCTCCGTCGACGAAATCTAGTTCGTCGAATCCAAGGTTGCGCCAGGCTCGGCGGTAGTAATCGAGTTCCACATAAAAGCTGAGAGCACGTCGTGCCAATCTCCTTGCTTCTGCAGGATCGTCGCACAGCAAACACATCTGAGTCACATTTAGTGAAGTGCTCTCCGGGATGCCTTGACGCACCGCAGCGGTATGTTCGGGGGTCTGCAGAAAGGTGCTGATACCGTCCACCAGTTGATTCACCGCTTCGAGCATTTTGGGACCATGAGCGGCGACGTGAATTTCTGCTTCGTGAGGACCGGGCACAGAGATCTGCGCCTCTCGAATAGCTGTTATGTACGACGTCAGCTTTTCAACCGGCGGCTCCCAAACGTGACCCCTACTGTTGGCGAGCCGAGCATTAGAAACACCGAGCCCCAGTACGAAACGGCCATCCGAAAACTCCGCTAGGGTTCGCGCTCCTGCTGCCGCCGCGACGGCGTCTCTCGCGTACACGTTCGCAATTCCTGTCGCAACTCGCAGTTGTGTAGTTGCCGCTAACAAGTGCGCCGCTGTAGCGAAGGGTTCTCGTCCAAACAACTCGGGAACCCACAGCGTGTCAACAGAAAGGGACTCAAGATGCTGCGCGAACCCAGTTAAGGATGCTGCTGACATCCGATCGGTGTTGAACATCACACCAATTGGGGTTCCTGTTTTATCCACCATCACACCTACCCACAACCATAATGATCACCTTGTTGCCCTCGCCGCACAAATTCGCAAGATCCCACAAAAGATCACTCTGGTGAAGTCGAGTTTCTTCTCAACAGTGAACAACCCGAGATTCAGAAATGAGACATCGGCTCGTTAGGGTAGATTTCCTGAGGCCCACAAGGAGCGACTTTGCGCAACCGACCTATAGAGCCAGCGTGGTTTATCGCCGTTGGAGTAGCGGTTTCATGGCTGGGGATTCTCTTAACAAGCATCCCGATCATTTTCACAGGCTTCGGAATGTTCATAGGTTTTGCCCTTTCAACCGTCATCAACGTGTGGAACGAAACGCGATTCGGTCCCCCACAGACGTGGGGTGATGACAACGGCGACAGCGATGAACAACCCGAAGGTAGCTGAATTGGTTTAGCCCGTCGGAGAAGCTCTAACGGCTCTGAAGAACAGTCGGAAACATCGGTCCTCCGAGCTTGTCGCCGGGCTCCAACCCGTGATTTGGTGGCAACGGCATGGTGTGAGGCTTCGGGTCATAAACCACGTCTTCTCCGACCCAGCGGCTGGCGAACGCGCGGCGTCGCTGATTTCGCGAGGAATTACCGCGCGAACCGTGAACCGTGAGCGGATGAAAGATCAGCACATCTCCTGGATCCAGATCCCACGAAAGAACTTGGTACTCATCGCGATTGGAATCTATATCCGGCACGTCCTCAAGTTCTGGATTGACCATATAGGAGTTGTAATCGGGAGTTACCGCTTTAAAGCGGTTCGACCAAAGGTGCGAACCTTTGATGAACTCCAACCCACTTGACTCCGAAGTGACCCGATCTACCGGTACCCAAATACTGACTATTTGATCCCCGTGGACCGGCCAGAAAGTGAGATCGTGATGCCAAGGTGTCGGGACATCTGAACCGGGTTCTTTTAAGAACAACTGATCGTACCAATGAGTAATTGTCGGCGAACCAAGCACCTGCTGCGCTAAACGCGACAGCGGTGAACCGAAAACTACGTCTTTGAAATAGTCGTTCTGAAGCCACATGAACAGATCAGCGGTAAAACCTCGATCTCTCAAGGAAAGAACTTCGCCAAGTTTCGTGGGTGAAGTTTGGGTGTGCTCTATGCCTCTAGCAACCAAATCGACCCAAGAGTCGGACAGCACATTACGTGCGCAAATTGCGCCGTCTTCCCTAAGGGCAGTCACCTCGGAGTCCAAAAGCGCGCGGTCTGGCGCCTCAGGTTGAACAAAAGCCATAACGAACATTAACTCTGATCGGACGCACTTCTTCCCATCGACCAACGCCAATCCCGGTTAAAAACAGAAACTCTCTACAATCAGCAGAGGTGAATACCTGAGCGCGAGAGACACTAGGTTCGAGACATGACTGAACCAAGGACGTCAACTTCGACGTCTTCGATCCCGGCCGGACGGCACCTGTAATGGCTCTCAACTTTGGCGCGTTTTTGGCCCCTCATCATCCGGTCGGTGAAAACCCGATGTTGCAATTTCGGCGAGACCTGGATCTGGTCGTGCAGCTAGAAAACCTTGGATTTTCGGAATTTTGGTGTGGCGAACATCACTCATCGGGTTGGGAAATGATTGCCAGCCCGGAAATGTTTCTCGCAGCGGCCGGCGAAAGAACGGCCCGAATCAAACTGGGGACCGGGGTAGTTTCACTCCCCTACCATCATCCCTACAACGTGGCTCAGCGCATCGTCCAGTTGGACCATATGACCGGCGGGCGAGTGATTTTCGGAACGGGACCAGGGGCGCTTCCCTCTGATGCTCATACCTTTGACATCGACCCCATGCTCTTGCGCGACCGGCAAGACGAGGCCCTTGGCGTAATTTTGCGTCTGCTGCGAGGCGAACCACGTTTTTCATACGACTGCGATTGGTTCACGATGAAAGATGCCCAATTGCAGCTACTCCCGGTCCAAGAGAAGCTGCCTGCTGCCACCGCGTCGATGGTGTCACCATCGGGTATGACCCTCGCCGGCAAATATGGGATCGGCGTAATATCCATCGGGTCCATGGCTGCGGAGGGCATAACCGCCTTGGCCACCCAGTGGGGTTTCGCTGAAGATGCCGCGCTCCAATCTGGTGCCACTGTCAATAGGTCGGAGTGGCGAGTGCTCATGAACTGGCACTTAGCAGAAACGAGGGACCTAGCTCGGTCGCAGGCACGCGCAGGGCTCCAACGGTGGCACAACGAATACATCGTTGGGACGCTGCAACGACAAGGGGCGGTCGCATACAGCGACCCCGACGAGGCACTCGACGCGATTTGCGGCGGTGCTTCTCGCGGCATAGTGCAGTCAGCGGTGGTAGGCACCCCCGACGACTTGGTCCAGTTCATTCGAGACATGTATGAACTCACCGGAGGTTTCGGAACAGCGATCGGCTTCGTCCACGATTGGGCCAACCCTCGCGACACCTCCAACAGCTGGGACCTAGTCGCGCGTTATGTCATTCCAGAGATAAACGGTTACACCCAAAAATTGAAAGAGTCTCAGGAATTTGTGTCCAGTGAACGCGCCGCATTCAACCGAGCCGGCGAAGCCATCCTCAACAAGATCATGAGCAACGAAAAAGCTGCTGAAGCCATGCAGATTACCGTTGCCCGAAACAAGAGGAAATCCAAGGAAAAGCCCTAGTCATCAGGCGGCGTCCTTTTCCGCGCGACATGCTGTAGTGATGGCGACGCCTCCGCTTCATGGTCTTCGGGTCATCGAAACTGCGACAGGCGTTTCCGGTCCCTACGCCGGACGTCTCCTAGCCTGCCTGGGCGCCCAAGTAGTCAAGGTTGAACCCGTGGGTGGTGACCCCGCGAGGAAACAACCAGTCGATGACACCCCTCTCACAAAGGGGGAACTGAGCCCTCTCTTTATTCATCTAAATGCCGGCAAACTCAACGTGCTTGCTGAAGACATCGATCCATCATGGGCGGATGTGGTGCTCGCCAGTGATGTTCTTCAGGATCTTCGTGTAATCTTGTTTCCCATGTTCCTTCTAATGCAGTAGTAGCAGTTGCTTCTTCTTCGTCCTTGGAACAACTTAACAGAACGAATGATAGAATTATTATTGGGATGATATATTTCATCTTATCCTCCATAGCAAATTATTAAGAGATAGTATGAAAAGTCACATATTCACATTTTGCAATCAGAAACTCTGAGTAGAGAATCCAGAGCTTCTGAATCTGCACAAGAGATTGTCGATTCAATCCCTTATATTTGCGAACTATAGACCTATGTTTACC
>ENA-UPTF01000182-UPTF01000182.1-marine-metagenome-genome-assembly--contig:-NODE-182-length-44742-cov-3.433113_pt1 | contig 44742 bp, 39 predicted proteins | sample MGYA00238166_ERZ767019 | MGnify/ENA primary metagenome ERZ767019 (study PRJEB28930, sample SAMN06266391) | marine metagenome | isolation source: Sea water from 250 m depth | place: Atlantic Ocean | study... | reverse complement strand
TAACGCGTTTGTTCCGCCCTCACCTGAATTTGCTATCTAACTCCATTGAGCCAAAAACATGAGATAGGCATTAATTTTCCTAAGCAACCCTGACTGGTTTTCTTTGATCGAAAAAACCTATGTAGTGAATTTATGAACCAGCCGTTACCGTCAAAATCTCACCGCAACACCCAGCACCCGTTCAGCACCAAAACCATTTTAATGGCACTGACCTTTCTAGCAGTTTTTGTTACCTCTTTAGTGCAAGCACAGAATAAGGAACTATCTGGAAAGGCGTTAATCGTTGGCAATGGCCCAGAACGTTATGCAATTGAAGCGTTGGCCAAAAATTTTGAGGAACTGCACCCCAAAGCAAATATTGATTTCTTTTGGCATCAAAATGCTAGGCCAGTGGAGGAAGTCCAAAACGGGGATGCGGATATTGCCATCACCGGAAAAATCGAAAAAGATCTTCCTTCCACCATTGTTGCTTGGGATGGCATTGCCGTGATCACCAACTTTTCCAATCCCATCGAAGAAATTACAACCCAACAGCTGAGAGAAATTTTTGAAGGAAAACTGAGGTATTGGTCTCAGGTCTATGAAGAAGGACCGGAAACCCGAATCCGAATCATTCACCGAACGTGGAACCAAAACATTCGCCAAGGCTTTGAACAGCATCTCAATATTAAAGACCACAAACAGGTACGCGCCAAAATCTTGGAAAAAGAGCAACAGACTTTTAAGGCACTGAATGGCGATATCTATTCCATTTCCTATGTCTCGATGGGTCCTGCACTTCAAGCCCGAAAGGATGGGTATGGTGTAACACTGCTTTTTGTCGACGGCATTGAAATGGAATATCAAACTGTATTGGATGCCAGCTATCCTATTCGAAGGCCAGTGGTTTTTGTTATGGGGAAACACCAGAATCCCGTTGCCAATAGCTTTTTAGAGTATGTACTATCTCCGGCCGGCCAGCGATTGATCAAAACTGGTAGCAGCTCTAAACATATAACTCATATCTGTTACATTGGATACATCCCAGGCACTAATATCATTATTAAATGTTGATTTTTGATAAAATAGTTGAGACATATTTGTGATCAGAGACACGTCCCAGGTATTGATCTCACCATAAGTTGCTAATGCTGTAGCGTTATCATCTACCCACATGTCTACAGCTGTTTGTAGCTCTGCTGTGGTCTGTGGTTGGAAAGGGGGTACATCAGTGGTCCAGGTAGCACCATAGATAGTACCGTGATTTGAGTTTCCGGAATGATCATAAATCGTAGTTCCATCTCCGGTATTTAATTTCCAGTATGCAATAAGTCCTGTTTCATCACCGGTAAGTTCTGACTCCATTGTTGATTGAATCTCTTCCTGACTCCGTGCATAATCCCAAATCCGAATTTCATCCAATATCCCATTCAGGAATTGGCCATTACCATTATAGGATCCTAATAATAAATTATCAGTAATACCTGGTAATGGATTGTTGGTGCTATTTCTAGCGTCGATCAAGTCTCCATCTAAAAACGATCTGTATCCATTTTCAGTATCCTGTTTCCAGGTCATTGCAATATGATGCCAACTCCCATCAATAGAAGCAGCTCCTACTTTGATGGGATCACCATCACCACCATCATTTGACAATATATGGTCTGGATCATCCGGATGATGATAAGAATATCCTGAACAAATATATTGACCCCCACCCTGTTGTCTTATTGCTGAAGACAGATAACTTCCTTTAAACCAGTATTCAATTGTTATTTCACTACCGGATAGATCATTAAGGGATGTTTCTACATAATCATCCACTCCATCAAAGCTGAGGGAATTATTAGTCTGTGCGGTAGTTAATGAAAGGGTTGAAAAAAGCACTAAACAGGTTAGTATCTGCTTCATGATAACATCTCCAATTTTACTAAGCGGAAGATACTTAACAATAAAGTAAATACTATCTAAAATTTCCTCTATAATGGTTATGCGGGAAATACCCTATTAACACCCATCATCCTACAAACAAAAAACCCCGCAAGGTGGGGTTAATATTGTGAAAAGTTTATATAAAAAATTAGCAGGTTCAATAAATCATGTCAGAATCGTGTCACAATTACGCTATAAATAGTGTTATTCAGGTTATTTCAGAACGGATCAGACTTTTGAAAAAGCCTCTAATATAGAGGCCTTTCTAATTAATATATTTGTTTACCGAGGGTGTGGAGCCGGACGGGATCGAACCGACGACCTCTTGAATGCCATTCAAGCGCTCTCCCAACTGAGCTACGGCCCCATATGCTTATCAGAAAATTATAGCTTTTATTAACGTGATATAATGTTTATTCCCAAAATGATTTTCGTTTAAGCTTATTTGACAGTCTTTCCATTTCGGAATGGCGAAGCTGAACGCCCAATAATGATCTTGATTCCTTTACGAATTGCCCGAAAGGAATACGGATCAGAACAGTTTCACCAGAAATGACCTCTTTCTCACCATCGGGTGCTATTAGTATGATCATTCCGGTGTGACCTTTTAATCTTTCAATATGGTCTTGTGGCTCATTCTTATGAAATCCGAGCCTCGTCTCAATGATCTTGTCCCAGAAATAAAGCTCAGGAGTACAGTCCTTTAGAGCCTTACCGCAGGTGAATTGTCCGTCCTTCTTCACTCTTTTAGGATTATCCAGCTCAGTGAACTCATATCTTTTAAGCAGCCCATGGAAAAATGAATGAAATCCTGATCTCAAGCTATTGTAACTATTCAACTGTTTTGTAAAAGCTTTTAGATTCACTCCTACTTTGGAAAGTCCTCCGGTCCAGTGCCCGTACTTCATACACATTGCCTGATATAGCTTCTTCTCATTCTGCGATGCATATTTACCCAGCAACCTATTATCTCCGGTATTCAAGGATTCTTCTACCAAACGGCGTATGTTCTCATAGAGTACTTCTATCTTCCATGGATCATCCAGTTCATCATGATAAAGGGAATCCAATCGACTGGCAGGAAGGCCAATGGCCCCCATGAAGTGTGAATAATTCCCTTGTCCAAGAGTGGTCATCTCTGTTAGGAATTGTTGGTCCTTCTCCTCCGACTCCATATATGAGCGTGTGATACGTTCTCCATCTGAATATTTTCGATAGATCCCCTGTAGCGCATGATTGAATGTCCATGCCTTACCAAGGTGCTCATCCTTATAAATATCTTTAAGGATACGCTCCATATTATCCTGATAATATTGGTGTGGGGACGATGGCTCTTCCTCATGATAATAGTATGCTTCCATCAGACTGCCCAGAAGAATATCATCGGCATGAGTGAACTCCCTGAACAAAGAATTATCCCATGTATCCTTCAGACCCTTATAAAAGTATTTGATGTAATCATATTCTGGTCTCTTGAATATGTCTGGGTTCCATTCGAATTTATGCTCCACCAGGTAGTCCAGGAACATCATAACGAATTTCTTCCTGTTGGCAGCTGCAACACTATTAAGAATATTCAGATAATCGAATCCAGCTGCATTCACCGCTGCGGTCCAGCACTCTTCGTGAGACTCCATATCCTTGGTTCCATAAAGACGTACACCTTCCTGCTGGATCGATATGAGTGAGATCCGAAGCTCAGGGGTCTTTTCGGCCTCAGATAGAGGAAAATCAGTACCCTGATACCTGATAATATCAGGAATACGAATGGACTTACGGTCGCTCTTGTCAGGAGGGTTCATATAATTGCTGACTAGAATCCTCTCGCCGAATGTCTCCGATACCTTATGCAGTACTTCTACCCAGTTCTCTCGCTCATCCTGTTCGGTAGTACCATAGGATACCTGCAAGTGACAGTTAGGATTGATCCCTGCCTCAGCATAGGCATCGTGGGCTGTGATGAACATCTTATTCTTACCGAGATTCTGTAACTGAGCTAACAAGGGTTTATTATAACGATGGAAAAAACCTCTTATCGATAGATCAAATGTCTTTTTATTTTGGTGTCGTTTGGCCCACTTATCGTGTGCGCTCCGTAATTCGTGGACCATACGCTTCTTTGACCATCGGTCGTTCAGCGCCTGCAGATATTGCGTCGGGTTGGACCGATAGCGCTTCATCGTATAGCGTATCTGCTTCTCGCTCAGGTCAGGTATGATGTAGGATATCTCTTGAACCGATTTCTTTTTCCAGATATGCAGAACTATTGCAAGTGCTTTTTTTTGTACATCCTCGAGCTCGTGCACCATTAGCATTTCAAGCAGGTTTATCTGCTTTTCCGTCGGTGTTCTAATAGAACTTTTTGTTTGAGCTGGCATTCTTTATGCTTTATTTATCATTTTTGTTTACGCCATAGGAATATAATACAGCTTCAACAAAGTTTACGATCTATTATATTTTAAGATGAAGACGAAAATATTCGAAGAGTTTCTTATACACATGCTTTGACGCACCATGACCATATATCCCATGATTTCTGCTGGGATAGTACATCACATCCACAGGTTTATCAGCACGGATACATGCTTCTACGAATTTAGTGGTATTCTGAGAATGAACATTATCATCGTTGGTCCCATGAATGAGCAGAATCTTTCCTCTTAGGCGGTCAACGTATGTTATCGTAGATGTGGAATCATATCCGGCCGCATTCTCCTGGGGTAGGCCCATGTAGCGTTCCGTATAGGCAGTGTCATAGAAACGAAAATCCGTCACTGGTGCAACAGCGACCCCGGTCGAGAAAAGGTGAGCATTCTTGGTAAGCATCAAACATGTGAAGTATCCGCCACCGCTCCAGCCCCAAGCACCGATCCTTTCTGGGTCAACATATCCTTGGTCAATAAGCCATTCTACCCCGGTCACATGATCATCTGAAAGGTAGTTGGCCATATCACCATAACTAAGATTCTTAAAGTCCCGTCCCCTTCCGCTCATGCCACGGGAATCCATGGAGAAGATCATATATCCCTGCTTGGCTAAGAACTGTTGCAGTCCTCTGCTCCACCTGTTCCAAACGATCTGTGTTCCAGGCATTCCATAACCATAGACGATCAAAGGATATGCTACTCCTGGTTCATAGTTCACAGGATATGTAATGACCCCATTCAAAACGGTCTCACCATCTGATGTTGGGAACCTTACGATCTTTGGTATTGAAATATCTTGACTCTTTACCTGGTCCTCATCAGTTGTACCGATCACTCTGATCAATTCACCATTTATATTCCTATATACTATTCTTGGTGGCTGGTCCACTGATGAGTATGAATCGATGAATCCAGTGCCAGTAGAGTTCATACTAACACGATGTACTCCAGGCTCCGGTGTCAAGAGCGTTAGCTCGGTTCCATCAAAACGGATCGAATACAAATGATTATCCAGGACCGACCTTCTGTTAGCCGTAAAGAATATGATATCTTTCTTCTCATCAACATGGATGATATTCTTCACTTCCCATCGCCCATTGGTAACGGGTATCGCAAAACGGCCGGTAGGTCGTTCAATATAAATATGTTGGTATCCATCCCGCTCAGAAATATGTATGAAATGTCCATTTGACAGTATTCGATTTCCATCATGCAACTCGACCCAACCCTCGGGGTCAGACTCCTTCATACCCGGATGTGTTCGACCTGTAACAACGTCCGCATGATACATTTGCCAAGATTTTTGTCTTCGTTCGAGCTTTAATATCCATAAGCGATCTGAATTCTGCCATTCCATCCATGGATAGTACACATCCGATTCCGAATCAATGTCCAAGAATTTTCTTCCTCCGCCTTGAACATTGATCACAGCGATGCGCATTTTTGGATTTGCTTCACCCGCTTTAGGATAACGTATCTCCTTTGTTATCGGATATAGGGGTAGTTCATCGATCAGAGTATATTTTTGTACTGGGGCCTGGTCCTCCTCCCAATATGCGATCGATCGACTGTCCGGCGACCAGCGATATGCATCATACCCGCTTAATTCTTCTTCATATACCCAGCCAAAATGACCATTGAGGATCGTATCTGAACCATTCCGTGTTAATTTCTTCTCTCGCCGACGATCAAGGTTATATGCGTAGAGATTATTATCTGTGCGCACGTAGGCAACCCATTTCCCATTTGGTGATAGTTTCACATTCCTGAGTTGGTCATTATTTTTAGAGACAGGGGTCAATTTTCCCTCATTGATATGGAGGATAAAAAATGAGCCTGACCTAGAGTGGCGCCAAATTCTTTTACTCTTGGACTGTATGAGCAGTAGCTCACCATCTTTGGAGAATTTCCAGTCAACCACTGGAACATACTCTTCTTTATATCTGAACACAGTACTGTCCAGGTAGAGTACTGTGTCCCCTATAGCTGGGTCAACCCTATAGAATGATCTCCGGTTCACACCTTTCCCACGAACGATCATGATATCTTCCCCTGGTAACCACCGATAATTACCTAATGAAGGATAATCAATATCCAATCGATACTGAACATCCCACCAGGGTGTGACATCACCATGGATGAACACAAAACACCATAATAGTAATGTTGATCTAATAATTCTGATCATTCAGATCTCTTTTTTTAGTTGTTGCAGAAATTTAACCATCATTTTGAAACTTATCCTTCCAGTATTTACATTTCTTGGACTGGGGTGATACGCGCCATAGAGTCGGATCCCGTTTGGGAGATCATATCCAACACCATGCTTGAATGGAAAATCCTTCATCTTTAATTCATACGATCGTCGAACATGATGTAGACAAGCCTCGAAACCGATCTTTCCAAGACCTAGAACAACTTTCAAATTATTTAACATATCAAACTCTTTTGAAAGAAAATTCGCACAGTTGCGGCGTTCTTCCATGGTCGGCTTATCACCTGGCGGAACACACTTGACCGCAGCCGTAATATAGCTGGTCAATATGAGACCATCCTCCCGATGATCAGAATTTGGTTGGTTAGCAAGTCCAACATGATGGAGACACTTGAAAAGAAAATCTGCGGACCTATCACCAGTGAACACTCTACCGGTTCGATTCCCACCATGGGCTGCAGGGGCGAGCCCCAATATCAATAATTTTCCTTTGGCGCTCCCGTAACCAGGAACGGGTTTCCCCCAGTAGTCCCAGTCTCTGTAGGATCTCCTTTTCTTCTGTGCCACTTTTTCTCGAAATTCTACCAATCGAGCACATCTTCTGCAAGATATGACCTCTTCTTCTAAAGCAGAGAGTGACATGACCCCATCATATTCTGATGAAATATGTGTTATATTATCATTCATAAAGTGAAGACAAAGATACAAAGGTCTTGCTCATTGTTTCATCCTTTGGTGCATTCTAAATTCGCTCCCGTTTTAACGTTATTCATATAGAAATAAAAATATAGAGGATCGTATATGGCATTAATGACCATGATGCGCGAGCGTATGCATGTGGTTTTGTGGGCACTGCTGGCAGTTTTTCTATTAAGCATGGCGATCGGTGGTCTTGTTGGTGGTGCTGATATTCTGAGCCATCTCTCCGGACGTGTCGATCCAAGCAGGGTCATTGCAAGGATCAATGGACTGGATATATCTCCAGACAGGTTCAGCCAGTTAGTATCCCAACAGTTGGAACAAACTCGAGCCAGCGGGCAAAAAGTGAACGATTTTCAAATTCAGCGTGCGCGTGACACAGCCTGGGATAACCTTTTGCAGGATATTCTTGTTTCCCAGGAAGTGGAAAAACTGGAGATCACCGCATCAGATGAAGAAGTATTGTTTCACCTTACCAGTAATCCTCCTCCCTTTTTACAGGCTAATGAACAGTTTCAAACAGATGGAAAATTCGATATCGACAAATACAAGACCGCTATCTCAAATCCTCAGGGTGACGAGTGGGTAAGAATAGAAGACTTTATGCGGACCACTTTCATTCCCAATTATAAACTTCAACAATACTTGAACCAATCAGTTGTCATTACAAATAGAGAATTACGAACGGAGTTCATAAAAAAGAATATTAATTATACGGTCGATGCCATCCACATCACAGGTGCGTCCGTCCCAAAGGAAAGATCTGAACCCTCGCTTCAAGAATTACAAGATGAATACAACTCAACATTGGAAGATTTTCAGCATGGCGAACTACGGGACATTAGTTACGTCCTATGGAAAAAGGACCCATCCTCTGCAGATACTGCACAGACCATTAAACTTTCTGAAGAAATTGCCGAGCGAGCACGCTCGGGTGAGGATTTTGCTTCTCTTGCAACAATGCATTCACAAGACCCTGGTAGCCAGTCTAATGGAGGGGACCTGGGATGGTTCGGTAAGGGTCGAATGGTCAAGCCTTTTGAAGAGGCTGCTTTCAGCGCAAGCAAAGGAACCATCGTAGGACCAGTAGAATCCCGTTTCGGACGACATATCATTCATGTCCGAGATAAAAGATCCGAGAATGGTGAAGATCAGATACTCGCATCCCATATCTTGTTGAAGGTAGAAATAAGTCCTACTTCACTCTCTGAATTAAAGAGAACAGCAATATTGTTTAGCTATGACGCACAAGATTCAGGCTTCACTTCTGCTACAGTTTCCCATGGAGTTAAATCCAGATCGCAATTAAAACTAAAAGATTCGGATCTTAGAATTCAAGTTATAGGCTCATTACGAAGCGCGGTGCAGTACGTTTTCAATAATCCTGTTGGAACGGTCTCTGACCTGTTCGAGAATGATCAGTATTTTGCTGTGTTCCAAATAGATAGTGTCATATCACCCGGTACAACACCATTTATAGATGTAGAAGATCAACTTTCAAGAAAGGTAAAACAGAACAAGGAAAAGAAATTCTCACGTGATAAAGCAGATGCACTGCTCATTGAGGTCACTGCTGATGGAAGATCCCTTGAGTCTATTTTAGATAGTAACGAAGATCTGGACGGAGTGCGCAATGAATCAAAGAATCTTTCAGAGGGTTTTACCTCTATCGGCCGAAGCAATTTTGTTGTTGGTGCTTTGTTGAGCGCCAAAATAGGTGATCTGATCGGACCAGTGGATACAAACCGAGGGTGGGCATTGATCAAAGTATTAGATATAGAACCATTCGACTCAACGGAATATGCGGTTCAAGAAGACCAGCTAAGGACCAATCTGTTCAACAGAGAACAGAATCAGGTCTTTCAATCCTGGCTGGACGATCTCAAATCAGAAGCAGAGATCATAGATAATCGTAAGTATTATTATTAAGTCCCAGATCTGGTCGGTTCCACAATAAACCACAGGACTTTCCAGTAGTTTCATAGTAAAATTCATCTTGGATAAGAAGTGGCTCTTTCCACGATAGCACACTTAGATCTCTTTGAAAACCACTAAAATGATCAAATAGAGCAAGATTAAATGAAACGCATTCGAATCGTGGAAGTCGGACCTAGGGATGGTCTTCAAAGTATAAATAGTATCATACCTACGAAACAAAAGGTCGAATATATAGATCGATTGACATTAGCAGGATTATCGGAGATCGAGGTGACAAGCTTTGTTTCTCAAAAATGGGTTCCTCAATTAGCAGATTCATTCGATGTTTCTAATGATATCACAAAGGATCCGGCAATTACATATACCGCACTGGTACCTAACGAAAAAGGATTGGATAGGGCCCTGGATGCTGACTACTCTTCTATCTCCATTCTTGCAACAACTAGCGAGACCTTCTCCAAAAAGAATACCAACTCTTCTATCTTAGATGGATTCGATATGTTAGACCGTGCTAAGCATAAATGGCTACAGAATTCACTGCGTGTGCGCGGATATATCTCTACAGTGTGGCATTGTCCATATGAAGGCGATATGAGGTCAGAAAAACTCTTACCAGTAATTGACAAATTGTTGGACATTGGTATTAGTGAGATCTCTCTTGGTGATACGACCGGAAGAGCAACACCCGAAATTGTCGAACGATTTCTTGAAATAATTATTCAAAGATTCGGGCCGTCGTATTTCGCTTTACATTTTCATGACACTTTCGGGAATGCAGAAAAAAATGTCCACGTTGGTCTTAAAATGGGTATAACCTCATATGACAGTTCTGCGGGAGGTATTGGCGGGTGCCCATACGCGCCAGGTTCTTCTGGAAATATCTCCACTGAAAAAATAATGTCGATCTGTGAATCTCGAGGAATAGAAACTGGTGTTGACAAGAATAGGATAATGGAAGCTGGCGATTTTATAAATAATGTTGTAGGTCAGGAAAGATCAGAGCATGCGTAGGATAGATACCAAGATCGACCCTTCTTCTGAAAAATACCGATCTAATTTTAAACATCACAAAAATATCTCAGATGACCTGGAAAATGTTCTGGATAATGTGAGAAAAATGGGTCCTTCCGATCGTATCGAGAAACACCAAAAACGTGGAAAACTCACTGTTAGAGAAAGAATCGATAGACTAAAGGATAAGGACTCATACTTTTTAGAATTTTCTCCTTTAGCAGCTTATGAGCTTTATGATAATAACATACCTGCTGCAGGCATAATTACTGGAATTATAACAGTTCAGGGACGGCAATGTGTGGTTGTTGCAAATGATGCAACTGTCAAAGGTGGCACCTATTATCCCATAACGGTCAAAAAACATTTACGTGCACAAGAGATCGCGATGGAGAACGCACTACCGTGTATTTATTTAGTTGATAGTGGTGGTGCATTCTTGCCCAAACAGGATGAAGTATTCCCTGACAGAGATCATTTCGGTCGGATCTTTTACAATCAGGCCCGCATGAGCGCACGAGGGATACCCCAATTGGCAGCCGTGATGGGGTCATGTACTGCTGGTGGCGCATATGTCCCTGCCATGTGTGATGAAGCTATAATTGTGAATAAGACCGGTACCATATTTCTCGCAGGTCCACCATTGGTAAAGGCTGCGATCGGCCAAACAGCAACATCTGAAGAATTGGGTGGCGCAAAAATGCATACTCAGATCAGTGGTGTAGCAGATCATTTTGCTGAAAATGATAGCGAGGCATTGAAAACGATACGCAATATAATCGACCATTTACCTCTCTCTTCCAAACCAGATATCGAGTTTGAGGAAAATCACTATCCTGCTGAAGAAATGTTCGGTATTATTTCTAAAAATTATCAAACCCCATTCGATGTACATGAGATCATTGCACGACTTGTTGACGGTTCTAAATTTGAAGAATTCAAATCTGATTATGGTAAAACACTTGTGACAGGGTTTTCTCGATTGGGAGGTATCTCCGTTGGAATTGTAGCCAACAATGGAGTGTTATTCAGTGAGACCGCTTTAAAGGGTGCACATTTTGTTGAGATATGTTGCCAGCGCAAAATACCTATGTTATTTTTACAGAATATCACCGGTTTCATGGTTGGTAAAAAAGCAGAAGAAGGTGGTATCGCTAAAGATGGAGCAAAAATGGTACAGGCTGTGGCAACCGCAAATGTACCTATTATTACCCTGATCATCGGTGGAAGTTTTGGTGCCGGGAATTATGCTATGGCTGGCCGAGCCTATCAACCACGTTTTCTTTGGATGTGGCCCAATGCCAGGATCTCAGTAATGGGAGGTGCCCAGGCTGCAAGTGTTTTAGGTACTATAAAAAAGGATCAGTTAGAAGCAGATGGGATCTCAATGACTGAGGATGAGATCAATAAATTAAAAGAACCTATCCTTGAGAAGTATGAGAAAGAGAGTCATCCTTATTATTCCAGTGCTCGTCTATGGGATGATGGTATCATTACGCCAATAGAAACAAGAACTATTCTGATCAAAGCCTTCAAGGTTGTATCAGGTATCTCCCATCCCGATCCCAGTTTCCCCGTTTTCCGAATGTAGTGATAAATAGCACTTGAATCTTTCCAGGTCTAGTTTGATCTATCTTACCATCATTGCGATGATGCTTTGGGGTCTTAGCTGGACAAATGCAAAAATAGTGGGAAACTACGGAGAGGCTTCTCTGATGATGTTTTGGCGTTTCCTATTTGCCACCTTAGCCTTTACTCCGGTCGTGTTTCTGAGTGGTGATACATTCAATATCAATAGGACCAGTTTTCGGTACGTGCTCATCAACGCCATTTTTATGACATCCTATAACTACTTCTATTTCAAAGGAACACAGATCGGTCTAGCAGGTACAGGTGGAATCCTGGTCACAACACTAAATCCAATATTTACGGCTCTTTTTGCCACTTTATTTTTTCATGAGGCATTACCACAAAAGAATATTATTGGATTGTTACTTGGATTATTGGGTGGCGGTATAATCATGCGATTATGGAGCATAGATGCTAATGCATTGATCCAAAGTGGGAATCTTTTCTTCTTATTTGCGTCATTATCATGGGCAATCGTTACTTTGAACACATCTTTCTCAAAAGGAACGATCTCATTCATCCCATTTAGTTTCTGGTGCTTTTTATTATCGAGTATCATCAGTTTTCCAATTGCAATACATGAGCCTATCATGGTCATATTCACTTTTGATGGGATATTCTGGCTGAACATGATGCTCCTATCAATTGGTGCTATGGCATATGGTACTTCAATTTATTTTTTGGCATCTGTGCGATTAGGTGCACATAGTGCTAGTGCCTTTATTTTCACAGTACCCATAACAGCTATGGGTTTTGCAATGATCTTTCTTGATGAAATGATAACACTGAGTACGATAATTGGAGGTATCCTGACAATGTCCGCAGTATATCTGATAAATAAAAAATAGTTACTTTACTACTGGCTTGAGGAACTCCTCCCTTTGTTCCTGGTAATATTTTTTTCCGAACCACCCTTAATATATTTTTCGATCTCAATTAATGATGAGCCAAACTCAACCATGATAATCTTGTCTATTCTGTTACCAATAACTTTATGAAAAGTAACATCCGTCCATGGAGATCCCTGCTTTGGTCCACCTTTCTGAATGGTGCTGAAAATCATTAAACCAAGAAGAGTAAGAACCATTTTCATTCGTTTCATTTAACCTGCCAAATTGAATTTATCTTTTAATTTTTCAATGACCGTTTTCGGTGCACGTATAGGTTTTCCCTTTCTATTGATAAAAGCGTGCACGGTATATCCTGACACCAGTGATTCTGTATCATTTCCTTTGACAAATACCTCATATTCGATACGAAGCTTCGCTTTTGGAAGATCATTGACCATCGTTCTAATTATTAATTGCTGCTCAAATCTAGCGCCCAGATGATAATCACAGTGACCAGAAATAACCGGGAGTTGTATACCATTTTCTTCAATACTGGACACATCTAATCCAAGAAATGCCAAGAGTTCAGTCCTAGCTTGTTCAAAATACTCAAAATACCGTGAATAATAGACAATTCCCATTTGGTCAACATCCTTATAATAGACCTTTACATGATGATCATACTGGATCATTGTGTTTCCTTAAAAATCCCCATCGAATCATACTTTTTAATTCTTTTATCCAAAAACTTTTCTGGGTCGATCTTTTTTAATTTTTCTAGTTCTTCCTTCAAAGCCTGATCCAAGTTATTTGCCGATGATTCTTTATCTCTATGCGCACCCCCGTTTGGTTCTTGAATGGTCCTATCACATATTCCCATTTCCTCTAGATCTGATGGTACCAGTTTGAGCGATTCTGCCGCTTCGGGAGCCTTTTCTACATCACGAAACAAAATAGATGCGCATCCTTCTGGACTTATCACAGAATACCATGTATTCTCCAACATTAGTAAACGATCACAAATTCCTATCCCTAATGCTCCCCCACTCGCACCTTCGCCAATAACTACACCTACAATAGGGACTTTTAAAGATGCCATTTCCATAAGATTCATTGCTATAGCAGTAGCTTGCCCCCGTTCTTCTGCCCCAATTCCCGGATATGCTCCAGGTGTATCCATAAGGGTAATAACTGGGATACCAAATTTTTCAGCTAATTTCATGATCCGTAATGCTTTTCGATAACCTTCCGGTCTCATCATGCCAAAATTGCGATAAAGGTTATCCTTTGTATTACGGCCTTTCTGTTGTCCAATAACAGCAATACTGTAATCTCCAAAATGACCGATACCAGTGACAACTGAAGGATCATCAGAAAAATGGCGATCTCCATGTAATTCGATAAAATCGGGGATAAGCATTTGAATGTAATCCAGTGAATATGGTCGATTAGGATGGCGTGCTAATTGAACCCGTTGCCAGCGATTTAATTTGGAATATATCTTTTCAATTAATCTTTGGCGATTCTTCTTGGCATTTTCTATTTCTATTATTGATTCCTGAGGAGGATCTGCTTGAGATGACAACTCAAGAATTCTTTCGTCTAATTGACGAATGGGCTCTTCAAAATCCAGGTAATGTTGGAACATTTACAATCCTTGATCAGGTTTTACTGCTCAATGATAATTCTTATCTAATTCGAAAAAGGCAAGTATACCTAAGAGGAGTACCAAGCCAAAAACCACATTAGCAATAATATAAGGTAAGTTTATACATAAATACCCGACCATACTTAGTAATAGTGCGATTCCATGCATTATAAGAACGGCTCTTGTCATGGAAAAACCTGAATCTTCCAAACGATGATATGTATGATCTCGAGATGCTTTATGTATCTTTTTTCCTCGCCGCAAACGGGATGCCACAACAAGACAAAGATCGAAAAGTGGAACAGAAAATATTAATACTGGAATAAACCAAGTAGATGCTTGGTTACCCTCTAAAGGCTGAAATAGAATTGCTATGGCAGCAAGAAAAAATCCTATGGATTGAGATCCAGAATCACCAAGAAAAAGTTTTGCAGGATGAGAGTTCAAATAATAAAGAGTCGTAGAAGTTCCTAACATTATTGTGCACAAGAAGATCATACTTTGTTGACCAGTACCAACTGAAATGATCAAGAAGAATGTAGATGATAACGTAGTAAGTCCAGCAGCTATTCCATCAAAACTGTCAATAAAGTTAAATGCATTAGTTAGCGCTACTAGCCACAGAATGGTGACCAATATATTTAACCAATGGGCAAGTTCCATATCTATTTGAATTAAAAACTCAGGAGATCCAAAAAAATTAACATGTACACCAAAAGAGATAAGAACCATAGCACCCAAGATTTGTCCCAGCAATTTGAGCTCAACTTTTAAGTTCTTATAATCGTCCCATAGGCCGAACAGACCAATAACAATGCTTGATACCAAGATCCCAAGAATAGTATTGTCTGTCCATTGCCCAAAGATAATTACAATTAGGATCAACGTATCCAATAGCACTATCCCTCCTACAACTGGCATTGAATCGTGGTGAGACTTATGATCAGCACTCCCGGGTACATCCATTAGTTCTATCATAGGGGCCATACGTATACTGATCCATGCTAATGTTGATGCTATCACTATACTGATTAACAGTAATAAGAATATGTGGTCGATCTGTGAAAAAAGATACATTTAACGATTCAATAAATGCTTCATCTCAGCTATAATTAGTTTTACAAACATGATCATACCATAAAAGAAATTAAACAGTATTGAATAATCCACAGCAAAATGCTTATGATAGTATAAATAATAACTTCTGTGCCATTCATAGATAGCCCTCATAGGATAAGAATTTGAGCCCCCAGCGCCACCAATATGATATACTACTGCATCTGGATAATAAATAATATTCCAGCCTTTTTGAGAAGCACGAAGACAATAATCGGAATCCTCCTGATAAGCAAAAAAGCGTTCATCAAAATAACCGATCTGGTCTACTACCTCACGACGTATCAGCATACATGAACCTGATACTCCACCTACTTCTGTGATCAAATTTTCATCAATATGATCTAAGTGGTAGCCAGTGTATCTTACATCATTGGGATATAATCGAGATAATCCAAAAAAATAACTGAAAACAGCTCCTGGTCGGGCGATCCCTCTTCGGCATGACTTTTGAAATGAACCATCTACATTTAGGACTTTTGGCCCACATATACCTGCCTTAGAATTCGATAGCATATATCTGATCATCTTATTTATAGATCCAATTCGTGGTATCGTATCCGGATTAAGTAGGATGATCATATCACCATTAGATGCTTTCATAGCCATATTTATAGCCTTTGTATAACCAACGTTCCGAAAGTTCTCTATAACCTGAATATCTGGATAAGAATCTTTTAACATTAAAATGGATCTATCTTTTGAGCCATTATCCACTATTATAGTTTCGCTCGGAATGTCTCCCGTAGCATCAGGTAATACTTTAAGACAATTACATAAATTATTATATGAATTAAAATTAACTGTACAAAATGATACCTTCATATATGATCAAATCCTAAAAGGATAGATGGGAATTTTGTTTAGATCCTATTGAAATATTTCCAGATCCTCAGGCGCCACACCATAAAAATGGCCTCATAAACAATATTTTTCGACATTTTTGATTCACCAATGGTACGATCAACGAAAATTATTGGTACCTCTTTGATCCTAAATCCTTTACACCAAGTTCGAAAATTCATCTCTATCTGAAATGAATACCCTTGTGACCGTACTGCGTTCAGATCCAACTCTTCTAAAACTTCCCGACGCCAGGCCTTAAAACCACCTGTGCTATCCTTGATCGGCATACCAGTTATGATTCGTGAATATAAATTAGCACCATAACTCAACATTAATCGTCTGATAGGCCAGTTGACCACACTCACACCCTCAACGTATCGGCTGCCGATTATTAGGTCATGCTCATCCAATAAATTAACCAGGTGTGGTACATCATTAGGGTCATGTGAAAGATCCGCATCCATTTGCACGATTCGGTCATATTCACGTTCTATTGCCCATTTAAAACCATAAATATAGGCTGTACCCAAACCGTCCTTAGTCGGCCTTTCTTCTAAATGAAGATTAGAGTAGTCTGCTTGGAGTTCTTTGACCTTATTTGCAGTACCATCAGGTGAACTATCATCCACAATAAGCAAATGAAATTCTGGGTGTTTTCCTAAAATTAGTTCTATCAGAGACTGAACGTTCTTGCATTCATTATATGTTGGCGATATGACAAGGGTAGTCATGATTCTAAACGAGCTTTAATAGCCTTCAAACTCTCTTCAAGCGGTGGTGGTTCCAGGTTAAGTGCTTTTTGAACATATTCTGTTTTCAAACCTCCTTTTAACGGTCTTGGTGCCACTTGCTTCAATTCATCAGTATTGATCGGTTTGATTAATTTTTTTTCTAATTTAAAAATATTGGCAATTTTCAATGCAAAATCAAATCGACTGATCCAATCTTTATCACCCCAATGCGCAATACCAGTTAATCTACTATCAATTGCTCTTTTGACAACCACCGCCAATGAATCCGTCCAGGTAGGATTATTCCATTGGTCATTAACAACATTGATCTCTTTCCCTTCCCTTAATGAATTCACAACCCAATTTAAAAAGCTTGCTTGCGTGCCTTCACAATAATCGTAAACTACATTTGTACGTATTACAAGATTATTATTATGCCCATTCAATACAGTTTTCTCACTGGCTAACTTTGAGAGTCCGTATACGTTGATGGGATCTGTGGCGTCATCTTCACTATATGGTCCATTATCTCCGTTAAACACATAATCGGTAGAAAGATGGATGATAGGCCCTGAAAATATGGACATTAGATTCTTTACACCACCAACATTGATAGAGAATGCCAATTCGGCGTCTACCTCACAAGCATCCACATCCGTTTTACTTGCCAAGTTCACTATCACGTCTGGTTTCACTATATCTATCACCTCTCTGCATAACATTAAATTAGTTACATCCAATATGAGACCCGATTCAGCTTTCGGAATAATTAAATCGGTCTTAGTGATATTAAATTTAAATGAAAGCAATCTTGAGAGAGCTTTTCCAACCTGTCCAAAGGCGCCTGTTATCATTATTTCTTTCACAAAATACTCATACTCATGATGAAATTCTGAAAGACATGGCAATTAGGTCCATTTGTCGTAACATGATCGATTTATCCTTCCCAGGATGATGCAAGATAGTGTTGATATGAAATGTTCTATTTGTATTGGTATCAAAAAATAGATAATAACGGAATGGGCCACCCTGAGCAGTATTATCATCAGAAAATTCCCAAATACCCTCGCACATCCAAGCCTTGTAGCTGTCAAAATACATTTTTTCCATAGAAAATTTGTAATCATGGAACCGAATATTACCATAATAGGTCTTTGGGAAATTCCATACATAGTCCCCAATAGTTAATTCATCGGTAATGATATTTCCTATCTGCCAATGAATTGAGATCCACTGGAATGGAAGCTCACGTCCAAGCCAAACAAAATTTGAATCTGGTGAATTACGAATCACTTCCCATCCCCAGGGGACCTTTATTGTCCAACCATATTGGTTACTAAATCGTTCTTCAACATCTTCACGACGGTGGCTGTCAAACAAATATTTACTTTGCCGGTTAATGAATTGTTCTTCATATTGGTCACGTATCAATTCTTTCTTTGATTCTACGGTTGCTGATAACTGAAATTGATCTCGAGCATTAATGACCAAAAATAGTTGATTCTTTGCATAAAGATCCTTCGAAAGTAGAACCGGATCATTTGATTGCATCGATTGAAAATCATCTTTGGATAATAGTTTTTTCATTAAACGAACACCGGGGTTGGTCAAATCTTGACCAATAGCAGCCACTACAAGGTAAGCCTGTCTTCTAAGATCGTTATATGTTTCAGGTCTACCAAATCTCAGCTTATTTAAAGGCTCTGGCTCTGGTGTATATATAGTGTCTGAAAATATTGATGATAAGAAGCCCCTAATAGCATCCTCATCATTCCTAGAGCATATGACCCTAATCTCATTATCGGCCCCTAAGGCTTCTTTCTTTATATCACAATTTGCGATGGTAATACTTATGAAACACAAAACATAGAACTGACATATAGGAGCATACCCCATCATAAAAATTACATTAGTCTAACCATGATATCTATAAACGAGAGACCCAGGATAAGTGAAGTTTACCTTCCAAGATACCATTATCTTTCGGAAGTGCGTATTGTACTTTGATGACCGCACTATCATTGACCTGAGAGAAACCAAACCCCAATCCAAAAGGTATCTGGTCCAATGCCTTTATCAATGCCATATCTAAAAAAATCTCCGTACGCCAATACATTGTCGGCATATAATGAAGTTCAAGTGTCTGTATTGATACTGCATCAGCACTGAACTCCTTATTACCATATCCTCTTAATCCATTAATACCTCCAAATCTCACTCGCCTGCTATTAGGTACGTTACTATTATTCACACTAATAATTTTTCCCCATATTCCTGTAAAAATATTCCATTTCTTAGATATTGAAAAATATTTATCTCCTTCAAACTCAGCTTGGATGTAAGCATCATCATCCTGAACACCTATATCAGCATCCAGATTGAGCCTTGCACCTAGGTTTGGTAAAATTCTACGATTATGGCTGTTATGTTTAAATGCTATTGATAACGCCTGAAATCGCGACTGTAAATACCCGATCGATAAGCCTTTATCCGTAGGAGTGATATCTCCTGATACATAGCCCAAATAAATTGAACCAAGAGAAAATCCTGTAATTTGCCCAGCAATATTGGTTTGACTATCGGTAAATAGACCTTTGAAGATCTCTTGTGAATATTTTAGGTCAGCTCCTATTGCCCATCCAAAGGGGTGTGGTTCATACATATGGATTTTAAATTTTTGTGATGTAGAATCTATCCTTTGCCAGTATATATTACTCTCACCTGCTGTTTCCCAGATATTTTCAAAATGAAGATCCATTTCACCAACCAAGCTCCAGGACCTATCTACAGTTTGGTGTAAACCAAAAAGCCCAGAGAAATGACTATTGAATTCTGGTCTAATATTTAAAATTAAACCCAACCTATCTCCTTTGTGAACACCATACTGATACTCAGGCCTATTCGTTAGAAAATAATAACGATTCCTTATCTGGTTTAGTAAGGGGCCAATATCGTTTCTAATATCGGTTGATCTCAATGGAGAGATGATCTGGATCAGTGTCCTATTCTTTATAGGTTCATCAGAATCTACAAAAATGGTATCTAGTTGTTTGTATTCTGAATGCCGCACATAAGTAGCACTTTTGCTGTGCAGTTGATAAGAGTGCAATCTGTATTCAATTGTTAGGTCTGGTGATTGTCTGATAAGAGAATCAAGTTCCGCTTTTATCTCTGTGCTATCAGACATATTCAATTTTATAACCTGTTGGCCTTCTATAAAATACACGCAGTTGAAAATTATTATGAATGCCCTAAAATAATGCACGGAATTCCCCTAAGACATTGACCAAGTTCTTATATCTCTGATTATGGATCGTGTTCAAGGATAATACGAGAGAGATATTTCGGTTAAATAAATATTGGAACCTTGTCTGGAATCTTTGGTCCTTTCCAACTGGTAACCCGTGGAGAGCTTCTGGCGGTAGAATATTCAATCCATGATTCTCATTCACAGAATTCCATTCCATTTGTAATTGCAATCTTCCTGAGCTCCCAATATATACTTGACCAATTAACTCTATACCATGATTAGTAGCATCAAAGCCCCCCCCTTGATATTTGCCTATATCATGTCCATATTTGGCACCAGCGTTAAGGTCAATATTATTCTTGGACTTTATAATTAGATGTAACTCGTTCCATGAACCGTTAATATTTCGGTTTCTCATATTTGAGAACATTGACATAGTTTTATATGTGCGATACAAACTACTGGACCTTAACTGCAGTATGCCATAGCGCTTACCTGTGAATTCGAATCCAGTCTCAAATCTCTTGTTAAGGTCATTCCCGCGTGGGTCAAGACCTTGTAGGTCCCTTGATAATTGGGACCATGAACGAATATGTTGAAACACTTTTTGGCTTTTCCAGTCAAGTTCGGCTCTAGTGCTCCATTGGGATCCCACAATTGATGAGTCATTCAGGGAAGGGTTCAAAATCACATCTGTGCTGCTGACTCGACCTCGAAAATCCAATCTTGTTTCTGACCTGAACAATAGTTCAGGATAACCACTCAACTTACCAAAATCAACAATGAATCGATGTAATCCTTCTAAAACTGTTGTAGGGTTGCGTATACCGGTGGGTATACTATATGAGATAAATGGTCCATTTGGATCACTTACATATGTATTGAAATTTGCATCATAACGATACTGTCCCATACCTACGCCAATAGAATCATAAACCACAGAACGCTGTTGAGTCAAAGTCTCCTCTGATTCCAATTTGAGCTCCCAGGTTATTGGATGCATAGGCGCCCTGAAGGATAAATGCAACCTTCCCAATACATAGTTAATGTTGGATGATTGATCATCTACGGTCTTCGATCGATGCTTTATAATGATGTTTTTACGCCAGCCATCTTTTGACCTTTGAGAATAATCAAAGTATCCTGTTATATCATCTCCATTATGCAGCAATGGTGATTCTGCATATTTCTTATTAGCAACAGATTCATCTCTAATTTGGATACCGCTATTCCATGTTGTCGTATTGTTTTGAAAATTAATTCCTCCACCAAATACTCCATATTTCTTGAAGCTCGGATCGTCCTCCATCTCAAACTTAACAAAAGGATTTATAGTACCGATATTGAGGTTTATCAGTCCTTTGGTAAAATTGTACAAACCGTGATAGGATGTCACGCTATAATGTTCAAGCCTTGACCTATTTAAAAACGGGTGAAAAAATTCATGGATAAGATTCGTCCTATTACGAACCTTATTAAAAATATTCAATTGCGCTAATTCTATCTTTGTTGTGCTAAAATCTTCTATATCCAGATTCAAAGAAAATTCTTTTTGTCTCTCTTTACCAGAGGCTACTGTATCCAGATTCCAGAAACGACGATGTCGAATACTTCTATCCCATTCTAATGACTCGAAATTTTCTTGTTTATATAGATCTTCTATAGTGAATCCAATACGGAATAGGCCTGTTTGGATAGAATCTGCAGTGAAATTCAAGCGATAAGATATGCTACTATTCATGGCATCATCTTTATCAGAAAGACTATTATCATCAACATCGGAACCAGCCAAGCTGAACTTCATTACCATATTATCATTCATATACCACTCACTACTGGCAAATAACAGGGCATGATCCGATGGGGCAATTACAGTTTTAAAGGGACTATATAGATCAAAGTGGTCAGACCGTTCCACCTCCGGAACAAATTCATAATAGACCCTTCCATTCGAAGAGACTTTTCTTTGATATTCTCCTATACTATTGTAAGAGAATGTGACAAAATATCTTTCATTTGTTGAATTCTTTTCGGGGTCATATACATATATAGAATCATTGGGTGCAATAATCGTAAGATGATATTCTCCAATATCATTTCTTACAACACCAGACCGTATTATTGGCTTATCACCTGAAATCATCAGTTTATTGAGTGTTTCAGTATCGAACAGTTCTGTATTTACCTGATCTTGTTCACGAAAAAAACCGGCTGTGATCTTCGTATTCATTGAAATATGACTATCAAATGCTCCGCCAACAATATTCCTCGAATAATGTGTATCTATATATTGATACTCTACAAATACATCCGTATCATCATGAATTAATTGTTTAGGTGTGAAAGTGACCTCACCCATGGAATAATCTATTATATAATCATAATTCTCTCCCCTTATCATCTTAATCCCATCGACCCATATCTTTTCGGAACCAGATAATACGATTATATCACGACTCCTACTTTCTGATGTCAAACTATAAGGTCCTTGGTTGCTATCCTGTCCTTTGAATTCTACAGATATATAACGACCTTTTGTAGTAGCATATATAGTAGAACCGCTCCAAGTATTATAGTTAAAGGTATTGTTTAGACCAATGAGTTTACGGTTAATATTAATTATTTTATCATGACCATAATTAAAATCGATGTCTCCTGCGTTAACAGTAAATTCTGGATGCTGAACAGTCAAATATACCTGCTGAAGGTCTTCAAGATTTCTCGTGGTCCCTTGGGGCTGGATTGGTAAATCCTGATCACTAAGGATACCACTGATCATAATTTCATCGGTTAGCTTACCGTTTATCTGAATACGCATACCTCCAGAAAATTCAGACCCACTAAACGGTGATAGACTTAATTGTCGGTGAAAGGTACCAGAACTACTTATATCTGATCCATCATTCTGCTCAATTGTTCTTCTGTTTTCAATATTCTCGACGGATTTATGCTGGACGATCGTGTCCAAGTCTGGAAGCAGTTTCCACTTTGGCCCTACTGCGATAGGTAATCCAGTATTTAGTGATTCATATGATAGAACGACCTTTCTTGGTTGAGTTAATTGATTTTTCCATATTACTATTCCATTTATTGGTTCTAAGCTGTCTGGCTCGACCTTTTTATCATCAATATATGCATTAAATGTTTCTGGAAGGATAAAGGTATATTTTAAATAATAAATCGAATCACTTTCGACAAGAAATAAAGAATCAGATCTTGTTATAGACTGGGCAAAAACAACCTGTACAAGAATTACCCAGGTAAGGACCTGATTATTGATATTGTACATTCAAGATCAGGATATGGTCCTTGGACAATACTGCAATCGACCGATTCAGACCTTTAATATCCATTACTGGAACGCTGACCCCTGGAATCTCAAGTTTTACATTATCCAATATTGAAACACCATTACCATCCTGATCGAAAACAAACCAATCATTTCGAAGTGGGACCAAGAAGTATGTTTTTGATAAAAGGGCTGGAATCGATCTACGATATTGTCCTAGCTTGCTAAATAAATGAACATTATCATCACAAGTCAGAACACCTATAGTTCCATCCTGATTTACAGCGATCTCACGTACACAGGATCTGATATCGCTATAGGTATTAAGATCTATATGTGGTATTGGATCGATTACACCTCGTTTCACAGAAAATATACTATGGTATTGGCTTGAATAAAGAAAGAGTTCTCCCCATGGATCAACGGCAGCAAGTTCTGGAAATATTCTAGGCTCTAACACAGATGAATGGATGAAGTTCAACCTATAATCCAATGAAATGATTCTATTGTCCAGGCGGTCAACTACTAAAATTCCACCCGGTGTTACCCCCATCCACACTGGTTCAACGAATGTATAATTCTGACGACCGAATCCACCAACCATCTGCACATCACCAATTAAACCTAATCCAATTAGTTGCTGGGCCATTTTATCTAATAAAAGGAAACGACCTGCAACACTCCACTGTACCATATCTGGCTGAAGGTCTAACATTTGGACCTCATCCGGAAACAGTCTGAATTCAGAGACATAGAGATCTATCTGCCCACACAACCTTGAGAAAAAAATAATATGAATAATCGTCCTATTTAGAAGTGAGCTCATTATTAGATAGAGGATAGATTAAAAAATAGAGGCCGATACTGATCATGATAACACTTATCACCTGTGCACCAGATAGAACACCAAGCAAATATTTATCATTTGTCCTTATAAATTCAATCATGAAACGTTCAATACCTGCAAGCACTAAATAGGTTAAGAATAAACTGCCTTCCACTCTGACATATTTTCTTCGGTTCCATAAAAATGCAAAGATCGCGAACCCTGCTAATGACTCATATATCTGTGTGGGATGAACCGAAATAAGACCAGGCTCGATCCCCGAGATATCAATCCAGGGGTAATAATATGAAAACGATTGTGTGGTCGTTGGTGGCAAACCATTCGCAAATGATACCCCCCAAGACAAGTTTGTAGGGATACCATAATCATCACCTACTAAAAAGCAACCGATCCGTCCGATGGCATATCCAATAATCAACAGAGGTGCAACTATATCACTGAATTTTACCCATGGTAAATCATTCTTTCTTATAACCATGGTCACACCAAGCATGCCTCCAACCAGACCACCTAAGAATACCAAACCAGAACCACTGAATATCATACCTATAGGATCATTCAATGTATCTGATAGATGCTCAAGTAGATAATATATTTTTGCACCAAATATCCCACCAATCGCAGCCCAAAAGACCATATCCGAGGCAAGTTTAGGTTCATATCCAAACCGTTTCAAATCAGAGTTTAGTAAGAAATAGCATGTATAAAATGCTATGACCAGCATGAAACCAAATGAATAAATTTTTATTGGACCAATTTCCAGGAGTACAGGGAACATCACACCTTATTTCCGCAGTTAGGACAAAATTTTTGACCTCTGAAAATCAGTTGAGTGCATTTTGGACAAGCATTCGTCTTTTTTTGATCTTTCAATAATATCAAAACTGCTGCAATAATAATAGTTACTACAGCGATTGCGAGCAAAGGTTCCCATACGTAAAGCTTATACCTTATAATATTTTTTGCAGGTTGACCTTTTCTTTCATCTTCATTTGTATCGGACATCATTTTTGATAATAATGTTAGTGATGTGAACGCGTCTGGATTATCGTACCTTATCCAAATATTTCGTGGTTTGTTCAAAGGTATGTTACTTAATTCGATGGTATAACTTCGTAGACCGTGCTGGTCAGAATCAACTGTTGCTTCTGACTCAGAATGTAAGAAATTCTGTGATCCAAGTGGCTGCTGGATCTCTAGTAAAAGATTCTTCACAAAAAACGAGAATATCAAATCGTAGTTAAAATTTCGACTCTCAGGTCCAATGAATGGTCCTGTTTTCATCATGAATGAATATCTCCCTGTTTCCGATGGGAAATCGATCCAATCATAGCCATTACGACTAATAATATCATATTGTTCAAAATATATGTTTTTATCATCATCAGTAATAATCAAAAATACTGAGTCAGTATTGGCGGGAACAGTCATTGATTGTAATCTACCAATATCTATTGAATCCCGTTGTCCACTGAATAATATTGTAACACCGTTATAATCATATTCGGGAATTATTGATAGTCGACCGTTATCCATTCCAAATAAGTGTGATATTATTAAAAATAGATACATCGTAAGATGATAATAACGTATTGATCTATACAAAATTGAAAAAATACTCAATACCTGGTCGTTAACTGTGTTAGAACTATCAGATCATAAATACTATGGGCATATGCAGTGATACCAAAACCCCTAACAAAGTACACTATACCAAGGACCAAACCAGCAAAAAAACGTAAAAGAAATAAATCTAAGGAAAAATAGTCTCCATACTCACCGATGAAATGGAAAGCAGAAAAAATACCAGCAGCCACTATCATAGCACCCCAACGTCTAATGTTCACAGACCATTGAAAGATGAATCCGAGGATACCGTTAAGCCCATAGATAAGCAATACTCTGAACAAAAATTCCTCATAGATCCCTGCACCTATTGCAAGGGTCACCTGTTGGATTATACTCTTTCCAATAGGGTTCATAAGACCAACAAGAATATTTGAAAGTAAAAAATATAAACATAGTGCCCAAACAGCACTTTCTGCTGTCATCAGCAAAAGATAATCAAAATGGATGTCAGTTTTATCCCATTGCTGTTTTTGTCGTATAAAAACAATTATGAATGCGAAAAGAAATATGGCTCCAATTCCATATAGACCAAAAATACCAAATGATGCCAATAATTGGCGCATAAGGGCATCGGCCCCATTTCGAAGGACCCAAACATCATCTTTAGAAATGAAAAATATCCCTATCTCGTAAATAACAAAGATCGGTATTGTGAACAAGAATGAATATAGCGGGGATCTAGACTGAGTCCAGTAAGACATTCTTCTTATTGTTAGAATCGATAATACATTAATCGTTTTGAATCTGCAGTACTGCTAATAATGCTTCCTGCGGTATCTCAACTTTACCGATCATTTTCATCCTTTTCTTTCCCTTTTTCTGTTTTTCCCACAATTTTCGTTTTCTAGTAATATCACCACCATAGCATTTAGCGGTTACGTTTTTACGCAAAGCTTTCACAGTGGTTCTTGCAATTATCCTGTTATTAAGTGTGGCCTGTATTGCAACTTCAAACATCTGACGAGGTATCAATTCCTTTAGTTTACTGCACAAGGAAATACCCCTGTGATAGGCATCATCCGTGTGACAAATTGTTGATAGTGCATCCACTGGATCTCCGTGTATAAGGATATCAAGTTTTCTAAGATTTGCCGCAGAAAATCTATTGAACTCATAATCCAATGATGCATACCCACGGGATAAGGATTTTAATTTATCATAAAAATCGAATATGATCTCAGATAGAGGAAGTTCATAATGAATCTGTGCCTTATCTGGTGAAAAATAATTTGTGTTCTTGTATATGCCTCGCTTTTTCTGACAAAGCGTCATGATGCTACCAATGTAATCCTTGGGTGAAATGATCTCTGCTGAAACTATCGGTTCAAGTATTTCAACAACATCTCCAGAGAGAGGCATCTGAGCAGGAGTATCAACTTCTATCATACTTCCATCCTTTCGGATGAGTTGATAAATAACATTTGGAGTTGTTGTCACAAGCATAAGATCGAATTCTCTCTCCAATCGTTCCTGTACTATCTCCATATGCAATAATCCAAGAAATCCACATCTAAATCCAAATCCTAACGCTTCGCTTGTCTCTGGTGAAAAATCCAATGACGCATCATTAAGTTTCAGTTTTTCCAAAGCAACCCTTAGCTGATCATAATCATCTGCGTCGACCGGATAAAGCCCTGAGAACACCATAGGTTTCATTCTCTTATACCCAGGTAAAGGCTCAGTAGCAGTATGCTCGATTGTGGTCAGTGTATCCCCTGCCTCTATATGTCCCATATCACGAATACTGCCTATCACATAGCCAACATCACCAGAGCGCAACTCATTGGTCTCGATCTGTTTGAGAATAAAATGTCCAACCTCAGTAATCTCATATGATTCACTATGTGCAAAGAATTTTGCTACCATTCCTTTTTTCAACACTCCATCAAAAACCCTGACATATGGGATAGCTCCACGGTAATTGTCATATGTTGAATCAAATATCAATGCCCGAGTGGAAGCTTCATCATTAATATTTGGAGATGGGATCCTGTCAATAATGGCGTCAAAGATATCCAGAATCCCCGTCCCATCCTTAGCACTTGCCAAAATAATCTCATCTTCATTACATCCAATCAATTCCATTATCTGCATCTTCACATCATCAATCATGGCTGATGCCAGATCCACTTTATTGACTATCGGTATAATAACTAAACTATTATCCTTAGCGAGATAAGCATTAGAGACTGTTTGCGCTTCCACACCCTGAGCTGCATCTACGATTAACAATGCACCTTCGCAGGCAGCCAGGGACCTGCTTACCTCATAACTAAAATCAACATGCCCCGGAGTGTCAATCAGATTTAATATATAGGTATGCCCATCACTATGATTGTATTCCATTTGGATTGGATGGCTTTTAATAGTAATACCGCGTTCTCTCTCAAGATCCATACTATCCAAAACTTGATTTTTCATATCCTTTGATGAAACTGTTTTTGTTTCCTCTAATAAACGATCAGCTAGGGTCGATTTCCCATGGTCAATATGGGCAATTATAGAAAAATTGCGCAGGCGTGACTTTTTCATCATGGGATATTACAGAGTAGAGACGGGATTTTATAAAAAGAAAGTAGACCTTAGCCCATAGTGTAATGTTTTCGCACAGGTTTAAGAACCTTCCAGGAGCAAGATAAGCCTTTTGGGAATACAACAAAATCTCCTTTGCCAAAGGAAACTGTTTCAAGATCTGTGCTTACCTGAACCTCTCCTTCTAATAAATAGCATGATTCCTTTTCATGATAAAACCAGGAAAATTTCGATTCTTCACATTCCCAAATTGCCCAATTAAAGACCCCCATAGACTCTAATTTATTTTGATCAATTGATTGTACAGTTATCTTCACGATAATCTTTGTAAAACTATGTTCAAATATGTTTTGATATTTTTTTCCTTCACAACAACGATATCCTTATAATGATTATTAGTGATCCCCAATTTTTGATTGACCTCATTTTGTATTGCCCAATATTTTCTTACCAATTAAAATGATGCGATACCCGGAATGTTAAAATTTTTAATATTTTCTTTGAGCTTGAAGGAGCCTGATGTTAGCCTTATCGCGATAGCCATCCTGCATAAGAGATACAATTCTCATGGCTTCTAAAATTGGAATTTTGACGTTGTCAGAGTTTGAATAAAATGCATTCATATGCATAATAATGATCTTCAAATTATATCCTGCTTCTTCAGAACGGTACTCATCTGCAATATCATAAAACCTTTCTATATAATAAGGCTGCACCCAGTTTTTATCATGAAGATATTGTTTTCGTACTTCATGCTGGTGGTGTTTCTTAAGTAAGGAAATAGTACCATATGCTCCATTCACAAAAGAAATTTTTTCTGGTTCAGATAAACCTGTCCAAAAATCTATCGATAATTGGTTTTGGGTACTTACCTGACAAAATATGAACGATACCGTAAAATAAATAACTGATATTTTTTTCATGGTTATTTTCCCTCAAAATGATTTACAATTGGAATCCGTCTTCCAGCACCAAATGCTTTTGCGCTGACCCTGAGTCCTGGTGCAGCCTGGCGTCTCTTATATTCATTTTTACGGATTCGATGGTAAAGATCATACACAATCTCCTGGTCATTCCCTTTTGCAATTAGCTCTACTGGAGAGCTTCGGTCTTCAATAATTTCATCCACTAAATGGCTAACGATCTCATAGTCAAAAGGGTCAACCTGGTCTGGAGCTAACTCGGCTGAAGGCGGTTTAGAAATCGAACTTTGAGGTATTCTATCTCCATGAATCTTATTAATCCATCGAGCTAAATCATAAACATCTATTTTGCTCAAATCAGATATAACTGCTAATCCTCCGCTCATGTCTCCATATAGGGTACAATACCCCAAAGCCAATTCAGTTTTGTTCCCGGTGGAGAGGACTAACCAGCCTAATTTATTGGATAATGCCATGAGTAAATCTCCTCTAATTCTTGCCTGTAAGTTCTCTTCTGTTATATCTCTCTTCATTCCCAAGAAATAAGAGTATAATGTTCTTTCAACTCCTTCAACAGCATCCTGTATTGGAATAATGCGGTAATCTATACCCAAATTATTAGCCAATTCTTGTGCATCAGTAAGGCTATGTTCACTGGAAAACTTGGAAGGTAAAGATACCCCATGAACATTTTCAGGACCAATAGCTTCTGCAGCTATACACGCTACTACTGCACTATCAATTCCTCCAGAGAGGCCTATAACCGCCTCTTGATGCCTCGTCTTCATAAAATAATCTGAAACGCCTAAGCAGAGAGCTTTGTACATATTCTCTTCACGTCTTCTAAAATTAATGGATTCTATTTTCGGGCTCGATAGGTCCACCATAAGCATATCTTCTTTAAAATTTTTCCCCTGACCTATACATTCTCCATCAGCAGAAAATGCTATAGAATCGCCATCAAATATTAATTCATCTTGTGCCCCCACAAGATTGCAATAAAGAAATGGAAGCTTTAATTCATCTACTTTTTCCAAGATAATCTTCGAGCGATGAATCAATCGACCTTCACTATATGGTGAGGCAGATATATTGATCAGCAAATCAGCTCCAGACTTCTTCTGTAGGAAGCTTACCTTGCAGTCATAATCATGATCCCAAAGATCTTCACATATCTGAATACCAACATTTACATCATTTCCATTGATATTTATTTGCCAAATACCCGGGGAGTCACCTGCCGTGAAATATCTATCCTCATCGAATACATCATAAGTTGGAAGTAATATCTTATCATACGTACCGTGATGAATTCCTTTAGAACAAAGCGCTGCACTATTAAATAACTTATTATCAACGCTTCGCACAAAACCAAAAATGATTGGTACTGATGAAATTTTTGCTATGGATTCAACCAAGTTTGAATTATTATTAATAAATTCATTTTCCCAAAGCAAATCCTGTGGTGGATAACCGGTGGTGACCATTTCCGGAAATACTACCAGCCCAGCACCCTGGTCAATTGCTTTTTTATAATATCGAGTTATTGACTCACGAATAGCATTAAAATTGCCAACAGTTGGATTTATCTGACAAAGTGCTATCTTCATCAAAAGGGAAATTCAAAGATCGAGAAATTCCAATGAGAATTTTTCCATTCAATAGCCGCTCTTGTAACGTTTAAGAGTGAAGGTTCCACTTGTAATCGTTTATTAAATATTCTCAGGTTACTTTTCTTATCTTCTGCTTCAAGAGCGACTGTACGATTAAGCATATTTATTACCCATCCAACTATACTCAATTTATCTTCTTCTTAGCATGTAAAATCTCTGAAACAAACCCCCTGGCCTTACCAAATATAGTGGCTTTTATTGAATTCATTAGATTAATGTGAAACTTTATATATTTCTTTCAATATACTGCATTATTTCTTTTATAGTATTTACATTATACATATTTCCTATATCCCAACTCTTAAAACCAACAATAGGTTTTTCTAGCTGGAGTACATATGAAATTTCAGATAAGGTCCCATATCGACCGCTAATCGCTACGGCAACATCACAGTTATAAGCAAGTAATGCATTACGGGTAATGCCAAGATTTGTTGCAAGTGGGATATGTACATAAGGATTCATTTCATTTAAGGAGGAGCCTTTCAGGATTCCCACACAAATCCCTCCTGACTGGTCAACACCTTTCGAAACTGCCTCCATGACACCACTGCCACCTCCATTATAAACAAGATAACCATCCTTACCAAGAAGCCGACCTAATTCTAGTGCATTTTCGTAGATCTTATTTGTAACCTGACGACCTCCAAAAACAGAAATTCGTGCCTTAAAATCCATTAAGGGTCAAGTCTTGACATAGTTCTGGGGAATGGTATGGTCTCACGGATATGCTTGGTACCACATATCCAACCCACAGTACGTTCTAAACCCAATCCAAATCCCGAATGAGGAACTGAACCGTATTTGCGCAAATCAAGATACCACTGAAAGGGTTTTAAGGGCAGGTCATGATAACGAATTCTTTTCATAAGAATCTCCAAATCATCTTCACGTTGACCACCACCTACAATTTCACCAAAACCTTCTGGCGCTAGCATATCTACCCCTAAGGCAAGTTCAGGATTATCTTCATCACGCTTCATATAAAATGCTTTTATTTCCGCAGGCCAACGATGAATCATAACTGGCTTTTCAAATTGACCCGATAATACGGTCTCATCTGTACCCCCGAAATCTTTTCCATATTGAAATCCATTACCATGCTTTTCCAAGATCTTGGCAGCTTCATCATAAGTTATGCGTGGAAATGGCGGAATAACAGTTTCCAGTTTGGATATATCCCTTTCAAGGATCACCAACTCATCAAAACAATTTTTCAATACTCGTTCAATGATAGCTACGACCAATTTCTCTGCCCAGTCCATGTTCTCCTCTATATTACAATATGCAATTTCTGGTTCCACCATCCAAAATTCGGTTAAATGTCGTCGGGTTTTTGATTTTTCCGCCCGAAAAGCAGGACCAAAACAGTAGGTTTTCCCAAAGGCCATAGCGCCAGCTTCTTGATATAACTGACCACTTTGGGTCAAATAAGCTTGGCGACCAAAATATTCCAATTCAAAGAGAGTAGTTGTCCCTTCTACAGAATTCCCAGTGAAGACAGGTGAATCAATTAAGGTAAACCCATTATTATCAAAAAAATCACGGATAGCCTTGATTATTTGGTGGCGGACACGCATAATAGCATGCTGTCGCTTTGAACGCAACCATAAGTGGCGATTCGACATTAAAAAATCAGGGCCATGTTCTTTAGATGAGATGGGGTATTCATCAGCAACATGGTTTACAACATTGATTGTTTGAAGACTAAGCTCGAACCCTCCTGGTGCTCTTGTTTCTTTACGTACAATCCCTGTAACTATAACAGAATCCTCTTTGTTCAAACTTTGTTCAAGAGCAAATGATTCATCATGCGTTTCATCTTTTACTGCCACACATTGTAATAGACCAGTACCATCACGCAAAATTAGAAACCAGATCTTGCCAATACTCCGGGTATTATAGACCCACCCTCTTAATTCCACTTTTTTATCTACATATTGATATAATTGACTGACTGTAACAATATTCATATACAAAGTGAACCTTTCACTACCATGTGGTCATGATATCATTTAATATATCCTCTGCAATTTTACGAACAGCAACCCTTGTAGCAAAAGTACGCGGTTCCCCAAATTCATCATCATCATCCGCATCTGTCTTTCCATCACCATCATTGTCAATACCATCAGAACCGATATCCCCGCTTAAACCGTAGGCTCCCCATCCAGAATATTTACCCTTCAAAAGTGATTTTTCTTCCTTTAGATCATACCATTCTATGAATATATCTATTTTGTAACGGTATTCAGAGACAGATTCCATCTTACTGTAAGTATATGGTCCATCCGTAACTTTTTTTACGGTCCCGCGTAATATTGAATCTGCCGAGTCATCATCCTTTACATGCAAAATCCCTTCCTCATTGAAACGCTGCAGAATCCCATCAGTAATATCCTCTGCTAAACCAAACTCCGCCGTTTCATTATCCATCAAAGGTATATTCAATGTTCTAATATGTGGAGGTATTGATCCAGCTAAGGAGTAATACCCGCAGGAGAAAAAAAAGACTCCTAAAATCAAAAAAAGAAAAAGAGCTTTTAATTGCATATTAATCCCGTCTACGTTTGATCTTTGGTTCTAGATTATATTCCTCAATTTTTCGATAAAGAGTACGTTCACTCATTCCTAAGGACCTTGCTGTTTTCCTACGATTATTATTAAAGAACCTTAATGTCCGAGTAACAGCTTCCCTTTCCAGATGCCTGATACGCATATCACCGATTGCATCATCGCGAATCAAAGTATGTCCATCTTCGGTTATTTCCATTGATTTTTCCGGAAGTGATGCATCTATATCAGTATCATCTATCATAGGAACATTTCTAATGATTCCAGTACCATCTGATGCTTTTCCTGCAATCAAATTACGAATTAGTTCTGTATCCTGTCTCAGAAGGAACAACTGTCTTAGAATAATATCAATTTCAGCTTGAGAAGACTTTTTTTCAATAGCCACTGGTAGATGCATATTTGGTTCAGATAAAGGGTTGAGAGCATCCTGTAGTTCCTTCTGTGTCATTTTAGCTGTAATACGTTCTCCTTTTTCTAATACTAAAATACGCTCCACAAAATTTTTTAATTCTCGTACATTTCCCGGCCAATCATATTGCTTTAATAATCTCACAGCATCCGGCATAAAACCACGGTATAAAATGTCATTGGAACGCGTGAATTCTAAGGCAAATCGCTCCACCAATGGACTTATATCTTCCAATCTGTTTCGCAGTGCCGGTACGTTCAATGTAACAGTTTTAAGTCTAAAATATAGATCTTGGCGAAAATGGCCCTTTTTTACAAGATCACCTAAATCCTTGTTCGTAGCCGCGATAATTCGAACATCCGTGTAGCGTGTTTTGGCCTCTCCGACACGCATAAATTCGCCACTCTCTAAAACCCTGAGCAGCTTTACTTGGGTCTGCAACGGAGTTTCTCCAATTTCGTCAAGGAAGATCGTTCCCTTATGTGCTTCTTCAAAGTATCCCTTTCGATCATCACTTGCTCCGGTAAAAGATCCTTTCTTATGTCCGAAAAGTTCACTTTCAATAATACCCTCTGGAATTGCTCCGCAATTGACAATTACCATTGGTTTATTGGCATATCGGCTAACTTTATGAATTGCCTTTGCCATCACTTCCTTGCCAGTTCCGGATTCACCTGTAATCAACACAGATATATCCACTGGTGCCACCTGAGCAATCAATTCCATTACCTGCCTGATCTTATCTGATGTACCTATTATGCCAGACTGCTTTTGAAGTCGTTCTATATCTATAATCATATATTGTACCTCATCTAACATATTCCTTATATACCTGCCAAGTTGAACGGATGAGAGTATCCAGATCAGAATGTATTGGAGTCCAATTGATCAAATCATTAGCTAATTCTGAAATTGAAATTATCGTATCCGTGTCACCATTTCTTCGATCCACTACCTCGAACTTTACAGCTTTTCCCGTAATTTCTTCTGTCTTTTCAATAACACTAAGTACAGAATGTCCTTTACCAGTTCCCAGATTAACTAATAAGTCTTTATTGTTATTTACCAGATAATCCAACGCATTTACATGGGCTACTGCAAGATCATTCACATGTATATAATCTCGCACGCCAGTTCCATCTTCTGTACTATAATCGTTACCAAAGACCTTCATATCATCTTTGATACCACAAGCTACTTCCATAGTAATAGGAATCAAATTCTGAGGATTTTTTTCTAAGCCAGTTATTCGTCCCTGAACATCATAGCCGGCAGCATTAAAATAACGCAATGATGCGTATTTCATTCCTTTCAGTTCGCTGAACCATTCTAAATTCTTTTCGACCATGAGTTTTGTTGCTCCATAATAATTACCTGGATTTAATGGATGCATCTCATCTAAGGGCAAATACTCAGGCATACCATAGACCGCTGCTGAAGATGAAAAGACGAAATATTCTATGTCATACTTATCACATGCATTTATGAGGTTAATTGTACCATTAAGATTGTTTTTTGCGTATTTCCCAGGGTTAGTCATTGATTCTCCGGCAGCTTTCCACGCAGCAAAATGCAACACACAATCAAATCTGTCTTGACACACAGAGTCCAGGTCCGATTCCGCCATGGTTGATCCTTTTACAAAATTGGCACGGGAATCAATATTCTTTTCTGAACCGAGTGACATATCATCAAAAATTGTCACATCGTGACCTTGGTCAATAAGTTCAAATACAACATGCGATCCAATATACCCTGCTCCCCCTGCAACTAGAATCTTCATGCTATTGTCATTCCGGTTTCTTTTTCAAATATCTCTATCTCATCACGTATTTTGGCTGCCTTTTCAAATTCAAGTTTTTCTGCAGCTTCCATCATGCTCTTACGTAGCTCTATCAGAATCATTTCTTTTTCACCATCAGGTAATTGATCTCCAATATGACTATTAACAACGAATTCATCATCCTGCGTAGAATCTGCAACAGCTGTGGATATCATAATCTCATCAATAGATTTGTATACTGATTCAGGTATGATGTTATTCTTTATATTATGTTCATTCTGTAGTGTACGCCGACGGTCGGTCTCATTTACAAGATAATTCATTGCTTCTGTGATTCTATCTCCATAAAGAATTACCATACCATCAAGATTTCTTGCAGCGCGCCCTGCCACCTGCATAAGTGATCCTTTGGATCGAAGAAAACCTTCCTTATCCGCGTCCAATACTGCAACAAGGCTGACCTCTGGCAAATCCAATCCTTCACGTAAAAGGTTAATACCTACTAGTACATCAAAATTACCGATTCTCAGTTCCCTTAAAATTTTCACGCGTTCTACCGTATGAATATCGGAATGAAGATAACGCACCCTAATATGGAGTCCACTCAAATATTCTGTCAGATCTTCCGCCATTCTCTTTGTCAATGTTGTGACCAATACCCGTTCATTCTTTTTTGAGCGATGTCGAATCTCATCTATCAGGTTATCGATCTGCCCATGAGTTTTTCGGATATCTACTATTGGGTCTAATAACCCTGTAGGACGGACCAATTGTTCAACGACAACTCCATCACACAGTTCCAACTCACGATTGGATGGCGTGGCAGTTGTGAAAATTATCTGGGTTTGGCAAGAAAAGAATTCATCATATTTTAATGGTCGATTATCTAAGGCACTATGTAGCCTGAAACCATGTTCTACTAGGGTTTCTTTTCTCGCTCTGTCCCCATTGTACATTCCTTGGATCTGCGGAAGGGTAACATGACTTTCATCCAGGATAGTTATAAATTCTGTGGGAAAGAAATCAATCAGCGTAAACGGTCTCTCCCCTGGCTTTCGATCTGCAAAAAAACGAGAGTAATTCTCAATTCCAGAGCAATAACCTAATTCTAACATCATTTCTATATCAAAATTTGTGCGTTGCTCTAACCTTTGTGCTTCCAATAGTTTGTTATTTGTGCGCAAATCATCCAGCCTGTGGGATAGTTCCTTCCGAATTTCTTCGATAACTCGAAGAGTTGTTTCTTGCTCTGTAATAAAGTGTTTTGCCGGAAAGATCACCACGGATTCAAGATTTTCTTTGATTTCGCCAGTCAAATGATCGAATTTGGTAATGGCCTCTATTTTAGAACCAAATAGCTCGATGCGAATACAGGCATCTTCATATGCGGGAAATACTTCCATTACATCCCCACGTACTCGCACATTACCACGTGCAAGTACTTGGTCATTACGGGTATAATGGATATTAATTAACCCAGATATAAAATCTCGACGATCCAAAGATGCTCCTGTTGTTATTGAAACACTACCTCTTTTGTATTCATCTGGAGACCCAATACCATAGATACACGATACAGAACTCACAACTATAACATCCTTGCGAGACATAAGTGAACTGGTCGCTTTGAGCCTTAGTTTATCTATCTCTTCATTGACCGAAGCATCCTTTTCAATGAAAGTATCAGTAACAGGAAGATACGCTTCCGGTTGATAATAATCATAATAACTGATAAAATATTCTACCGCGTTATGAGGGAACAGCTGCTTGAATTCACCATATAATTGTGCTGCTAATGTTTTATTATGAGACATAATTAGTGTAGGTCGTTGGACATCCTGTATTACATTAGCCATCGTAAAAGTCTTTCCAGATCCTGTCACGCCCAAAAGCGTCTGATGCTTTTCACCAAGATTCAGCCCACGTACCAATTCAGCAATGGCTTCCGGTTGATCTCCTTTTGGGATAAGATCAGAAACAATTTTAAATTCTGCCATATTGACCAGTTTACCAATTCATCAAGACGGTGACCAATGGCAGACTTTTATAATATTTCATAGTTTCGAATATAAAGAATAAAATAAAATGGTTACAAAATTTTAATGAATTTTATAGTATTGCATCAGAATGGCCTTTGAACAATATTAAATTTCAATAGATGATATTGGTCCAGACGAATTACAGGATATTATCTCTAATGAAGCTGATGCTATGCATAGTTATCTGCAACGAAGATAGGGGAATATTGGCAATGGAGCGTACTGGTACTAAACCGCTGGGCGAATAGTATACAACGATACATAGTATCATGAGTGGGAGATTACAGTGAAGGAATTGTTATGTTCAAAATGAAATGGAAACAAATTGTTGATATTTTTCAAATTCAAAATGATTTTGCAATTTTGATAATCTCTTTTCCAATCTTTATGGGAATCCCCGTTTGATCATTAATCACTTCTGGAGTGAGTTTGGCAATGGACGTGGGACCACCAAACGCTTGGAGTAATTTTTCCAACCTTTTCTTTCCCATCCCGGGTAATTCCCCAAATACAGACCGTATCAATTGTTTATTGCGTTTCTGGCGTTGAAAGGTGATAGCGAATCGATGGGCCTCATCTCGAATTCTCCTTAGAAGTATCAATCCTGGACTTTGCTTTTGGATAGTCTGGGCATCAGGATTTCCCGGCACAAACACTTCTTCCAGTTTTTTTGCAAGACCAACTGTAGGGATATAATCCAATCCTAGTTCCCGCAGGGCCGAAAGGGCCATGCTTAATTGTCCTTTTCCACCATCCACCAGAATCAGGTCTGGTAAGGATCCCTTTTCATCCTTTACACGCTTATACCTGCGTGAAACAACTTCCCGAATTGCGGCAAAGTCATCAATCCCAGAAACTGTTTTTATATTAAACTTTCTGTATTCACGCTTTTTAGGTCGTGCATCAATAAAACAAACCATTGAAGCTACAGTATCAGTTCCACCTAAATGGGAAATATCAAAAGCTTCAATTCGCCGTGGAGGTACATCCATGTTTAAATCTTCCTGGAGCTGCGCCAGCATGTTCGGAATCTGGTGTTGGCGTTTTTGCCGATTGATGATCCATTCGCCCAGCAAGAGCTTGGCGTTCTGAAGTGTAATACGCATTTCTTTGGCCTTTTCACCTCGCTGGGGATATAAAAACTTGACTGTTCCCTGCCTTCTTTTTTTAAGCCAGATCAAGAGTTCCTTCTCATCAGTTGGTGAGAATTGCAATGAAATTTCTCGGGGAATCAGTCCACTGTCCATATAGAAACGGGTAATCACCGTTTTCATCGTATAGGAATCCTTTTCATCCAATCTCTGTAATGAGATCTTTTCCCGGCTGAAAATACGGCCACTTCGAATGCGGATGATCACTACTACACCCAGCCCCCCTTCCTGTGCCAATGCAAATACATCCCGGTCTTCAAATTCCGCTGAAACCTTGCTCTGGCGTTCATTAAAGGATCTAATAGCTTCCAGTTGATCACGATGCATGACTGCTTCCTCATATAGCATAGAAGTGGACGCGTTCTGCATTTGCTCCGTAATGTAATCCTCCGTCTCTTTTGTCTTACCCCGCATGAATCGGTCGATACGATCTATCATCTCCTGATAGTGTTCCATAGACACCAGGCCTTCACAGGGACCTTCGCATTTCCTAATGTGGTAATCAAGGCAGAGTTTCACTTTTTTATCAGCGATCACCTGCTCATCCAGGAAAAAACTGCAACTACGAACCGGAAATACCTTATGAAGCGCTTTCAGGGTCGTCCTAAGACCATATACATCTGTGAATGGCCCAAAATACTTGGATCCATCTTTCACAATCTTACGGGTCAAAAGTACCTGAGGATAAGGTTCGTTTGTAATACGGATGAAGGGAAATGACTTATCATCTTTCATCATCACATTATAACGGGGTGAATGCTGCTTTATAAGGTTGGCTTCCGTGAGCAAAGCCTCCACTTCACTGCGCACCACTATCCATTCCAGGTCACTGATATGGCGGATCATTGTAAGATTCTTTTGGGACTGGCTCTTGCTTTTCTGGAAATAGGACCGCACCCTGCTACGCAGATTCTTTGCCTTGCCAATATAGATGATCTCTCCCTTATCATTCACGAAACTATATACTCCGGGGTGTATAGGTATGTTTTTCAGCTTTGATTGCAGAGACATTGCAGCTTCTACGTTACATAAGATTCAAGACAAAAGATATCACCATGATTCAAAGAAATTTTATGATTGAACTATTCTTCCTGTAAATTTAACTGTTGGTGAAGATTAGAATCATACCCTATAAAAGATAAAACATCCGATGATCGACCAAGCACTGCAGAAAAGGGTTCAAACTTATTTAGATCTGGCAGAATTATCTCGAAATGACCATTCCGTAGCAACAATCCATGATTTTCGTGTTTCCGCCAGAAATCTCCTGGCAGTTGAGCCTCTGCTCAGATGTGTATCAGAGACGTCCCAATGGAAAAAAATGATACGGAAGTACTTAAAATCCCTTAGCCAGCTAAGAGACACCCAGGTTCTTCATGGGAACCTAAACGGCCATGATCAATTTGATACATTGTTATTGGAACAAATGAAACACTCTCTGGAAAAATGGAGGACAATAAGCAAAGACATAGCGGACGTGCACTTTCAGAACAAATTAAATGCTTCTATAGAGATATATTGTTCTGATATCAAAGCTGACCCACCCCTTTTCAATCGGACTGCTGCGTCCCAGTGGTCAAAAACTTTTCAAAAGGTCAAAATGGCATTTCAACAGGCCGATCATACAGACCCACCTTCGCTGCATAAACTGAGGATAAGATATAAATCCATGCGTTATTTGGCCACATTTTTGCATGGTGCGGGGGTCATTGATGTACTTGATATTCCTGCACTAAAATACTGGCAAACCCTGCTGGGCGATATACAGGATCTGGAAGTTGGGATAAAATGGATAGAGGAATCCAGTAATAGCACTGATATGATAAAGCAACTGAAGGGAGAATCAGTAAATCTCAGGCAGAAATATTCTGATCAGGAAGAACAACTGGAGGCATTTATCACAAAGATAGACAGGATGGTCAGGTCTGGGATCGAAAAACTGGAACTGTATACCCAGATAGCATCTAAGAATTAGCAGGCTTTTCAGCAAGTTCCACCAGGATACCCCCTGTGGATCTCGGGTGAATGAATACAACCTTATATCCCTCCACACCAATTGTGTACTTGTCACCAATGACACGAATATTATTTTCTTTAAGTTCTTTTATTGATGTATATATATCATCTACTTCAAAACATACATGATGTATTCCAGGGCCACGATCTTCCAGGAACTTTTTTACGGGTGAATCTGGGTGTAAAGATTCAAGAAGTTCCACTTTTCCTTTCCCCGTATCATAAATTTCTGTAAGAACACCTTCGGATTCGACCTTTTCAGAGTTTGTATGCTCAATGCCTAAAATATGTTTCCAAAATGGTGCATCCGTTTTCAATTCTTTGACGGCAATACCAATGTGCTCAATTCCAATTATCTTCATTACTTATAATAGATCTTCTTCATTTGAAATTAATGATAATCCTAATCCATCTCCTTTGGGAAGCACAAGCCGACCATCTTTAACCTTTACCCCTGAATAAGGATCATTATCGATCAGAAGGTTTCCATCCAGATCAACTGCGTCCACCTCACCAGCAAGTTGCGCGGCTGCTGTGATACCTATAGACGATTCCACCATACAGCCTAACATGATCTTCATATCATGTTTGCGAGCCAGATAGATCATACGTTTCCCTTCTTCTATACTGCCGCATTTCATCAGTTTGATATTGATACCATCAAAAGCGTGGGCAATCAAGGGAATATCTGCTGAATTCAAGCTATTTTCATCTGCATACAGAGGTAGTGGTGATTTCTGCCTCAATTCGGCCGTATTGCCTATCTGGTCCGCCGGAAAAGGCTGTTCTACAAATTCAACGTTCCTATCTGCTAACCATTTACACATTTCCAAGGCTGTGTCCGGGTCCCACCCTTCGTTCGCATCCACTCGAATTAATTTATCCGTCAGTTCACGTATCTTTATCATGATCTGTTTATCCTGGTCTGGCGTACCTAACTTGACCTTTAGGATATCATAAGGATCTGCCTCGGAAATCTTTTCCGGAATTTCAGCCATATCACCAATAGCTATTGTGAAACTCGTTTTTGGCATATTTTCACTATCCACTGAAAGCAATTCATGAGTATGACAACCACGTTTCTGACCCCACCAGTCCCAGGTCGCCATGTTGACCGCTGCTTCTAAGGATCTAATACCATCAAGCTGATGCTGTAACATATTCCATAGTTGTTCCCGGTCAAATGATCCCGATGGTAAGATCATACCTTTATTTAAGATGGAAATGATCCGTTCTGTTGACTCATTGTAACGTTTTGATGGAGCTGCCTCACCTCGTCCTACTATATCGCCATCCTTTAAAAATACAAATACAACATCATACCAATCATGGGTGCTGCGCGAGATACCAAATGAATGTGTCAGGTTGAGACGATGAACTGTATACTTTATTTCCATCAACTGATCACATCATCTATCACATTGATCAACCCTCTGTCCCCGAATCGTACCAGGTCAGTGGTAGCAAGACCAAATTCTTTTTCATACTCAATAATAATATTATTAGCATTTTGTTCATCTATAGCAAAGGTCAGCAAATTAATACCAAGAAAACGTGTCTTTCTAAAGGGTCTCATCAAATCCAAATGTAACTGGATCAGGTCATTTATATCTGGGATTGGATAATCCAAAACATCCAATGGCCGACTGGGGTCATGGGTCAGGACAAAATAATCTGGCATGCATCCATGTATCAGCCCCATTGTAACTCCGGAATAAGCATAATTATTAATGGAGCCCTGCCCTTCTACTACTACAAGATCTGCTCCATCGCATGCTCCATCGATCACGTATTCTAATTCTCCTGCCATAAAGTCTGCTATAACCGCATCCACTGCTACTCCGGACCCACCTAAAAGAATTCCAGTCTGTCCTGTCCCAATGAAATTGACTTTTTTCCCACGAGTACGCAAGCGTTGAGTGATTTCCCAAGCAGTGGTCATTTTCCCCGAATCACAATCTGTCCCTACGACTAGTAGTACAGGAACATTCCGATCTTTCCATGTACCTTTCGGAAAATGTGGTGGGTTCGGAGGCCTACGTAGATCAGTAAGAAGAACATCATTATTTTTAGCTCTATCACTGATCTCATCATCATCATTCAGAAATACATGCATACCACTTATAATATCACATCCCTCATCTATGGCTATTAGTATCTCTTTTCTTGTTTCGTCATTTATGACCCCTCCTGGCGGTGCAAATCCTATGACCATTGTATCAGGTTGATATTGGAGCGCATCTTGGAAAGAGCCTACCACGGGCAGTGAACCACCGATACCGATTATATCATCTGCTGTACGTCCTGCTTTGTCTGGATCGATCACAGCTACCACATCATCGGGTTGGTAGCGAATGAGCATATTGCCGGTTTTATTCAATATATAGTCAAACGAACCAATGGCAAGAATAGCGTAGCGAGCCATTTATCTTCGAAATTTCGGGGAACGTTTCTCAACAAACGCGGTGAGACCTTCTCTTGTTTCATCGGAATCGAATAGATCGGCAAACGACTCTAATTCACGTTCAAGACCTTCCGGCAGACCCGGCCCTGAAGATAGATTGATCTGTTCAAGTGCTACAGTAATTGCTTTGGGTCCATTTTTCAGAATCAATTTTGCTAATGATCTCGCAGCATCCATTAATTCATTCAGGGGTAAGACCTGATTGACCAATCCTATCCGATAAGCATGATTCGCGTTAATATTCCTCCCTGTGATTATTAATTCATTAGCTATTCCCTTCCCCACTATCCGAGGAAGACGCTGGGTCCCACCCCAGCCAGGAATTAATCCTAATTTTACTTCTGGTTGACCAAATATTGCGTTCTCACTCGCCAATCGTATATGACATGCCAATGCGATCTCACAGCCACCCCCCAGAGCAAAACCGTTAACGGCTGCTATGACTGGTTTAGGTGAGCTTTCAATAGTATTCGCTAATCTATGGCCCAACTTTCCGAACTCTAATGCTCTTTTTATATCCAATTTCTGCATCGCCTTGATATCAGCACCGGCCACAAACGCTTTTTCTCCTGTACCGGTCAAAATGACCACTCCCGTATCCTGGTCACCGATAGCTTCAATCAATTCATCGGTCAATTCCTGGACCACCTCTGGATTCATAGCATTTAGTGCATTTAATGCAGTCTCTTCCGTGGTCTGTTTAACAGCATTTTCACAGAGATAATAATTTTCCGCAAGATTTCCTTTTACAAACCATTTTGGTGGTATTCTTTTCACTGTCTCATCTATTCCTTCTTCTTTAAGTCTTTCAAAAATAGAGATGACTGCTTTCTCATCAAGGGCCGTATGAATTTCACCTGCGCTATCAATACGTTCTGGTACTTCGAAAGTAAGAGATCTCGGAATATACGGCTCAGGATAAGGTACTTCGAAATTAAACGGCTCGATACGTCCTCCCTCTCTCAAAACTAGAATATCTGGATGCCCCTCAGTAGTTAAGAAGGCTGTCTTTGCGGTATTATTTGTAATGATGGCATTAATAGCATGAGTAGTTCCATGAACTAGAATATCTCCCCTTGAAAGAAATGATTCTAACGTTAACTCCATATCACTAGTTGCTAGATTAAGTGTATCAAATACCACCATAACAAGATCACTTG
>ENA-UPTF01000181-UPTF01000181.1-marine-metagenome-genome-assembly--contig:-NODE-181-length-44831-cov-5.665974_pt1 | contig 44831 bp, 51 predicted proteins | sample MGYA00238166_ERZ767019 | MGnify/ENA primary metagenome ERZ767019 (study PRJEB28930, sample SAMN06266391) | marine metagenome | isolation source: Sea water from 250 m depth | place: Atlantic Ocean | study... | reverse complement strand
TATTGAATTAATTATTGAAGATTCGCCATTAAAACAAGGATTATTTACGCCTGGAAGTCATATTCCAATAACTTCTTCCGACATATTAAAAACAGAAATACCAGATTACTTGATGATTTTTGCTTGGAATTATTCGGATGAAATAATAAAAAAAGTTGAAGATAAATATCAGAAATTAAATTATATAATACCAATGCCGGAATTAAGAGTTATTTTGAAGGAGTAATTTGTAATATGCCTTGGAATAGATATGTAAATCATCATTTATCAGAATGGATTGGTAAACTAGAATCATGTACAATTGTAGATGCTGGAATGGGATTTGGAAGGTTGGGATTTGCATTAAAATTAGACCATCCGCAGAAAGATTTGGAAATATTTGGCTATGATTGTTACCAACCAGCATTAGACTATGCAGAATCACTTGGAAATGCATATACAAAGATTGAAAATCTGGATATTGGAAAAGAGAAATTGCCGCATGATGATAAAAGTGTAGATATAGCAATAGCTAGTGGAGTATTAGCACATTTACATAAAGAAGAAGGCAGGCATTTAATGGATGAGTTAGATAGAATATCAAAGCACCACATAGTAACAGCTCCGACAACACTACATTCTCATAAAAAGAGTTTGTGTAATGATCCAGATATAGAACCATTAGCGCATAAATCACTCTGGACTAAAAACGATTTTATGGAAAAGAAATATAATATGAGAGGATTTGGATTAAAAGGAAGAGAAAGTCAAACTATATTTGATTCAATAATTTTTCCATATATCTATATTCTATCTGCTATAAATCCAAGATTTTGTTCATTAGCTGGAACAATAGTAGCTTGGAAATAATAAATTCAAAATAGTATACACTAACTAAAAATAAAAAAAAAGAAATGGAGCGCGTAAACGCGCTACATTTATCTAGTTTTTGAGGACGTTTCCTCTAACGATTACAACTACTTGTAGTATTACTGCAATTGCTGCAAGGACTGCTGCAATTAGAGCTGTAGATGAGGCTTGTGCAGAACCTTCGGCTGCTGCATTTGCATTCTCGACTATGCCTTCAATAGCATTTTCGATGTCGTCTTCACTTTCTTCGACTCCATCTTCAATAGCTGCTTGACTGCCTGAGATTGCAGATGTAACATCGGCGACTGCTGCATCTAATGCACTACTAATCTGTCCAAGGCTTACACCTTCAGGTGCTTCCTTATCTGCAATTTCGTGAACTTCACCGTCGATATGTTCTATTTCGTCGGCTACATCGCCCACATCACTTGCGAGATTAGCGATTGCGCTGAGGATCGGTGCATTGCTTTCTGCTTCAGGGATGTCGATTTGGACACCTGCTGAAACTTGGAATGAACCTAAGGCCCAGACGCCTCCAGCTTGTACGGCAACTCCATAAGAGCCGACATTACCAGCTGTGATTGTACATTGTTGCAAACCATCAATGGTGGTACTTGAGCATGTGTTTGTGATTGTTTCTGAACCGCCAGGTCCTGTGACTTTGGCGACAGTGATTGATGAGTCTTGTGCTACTCCACCAGTAGTGGTCAATACGAAGATTGTTACTGTATCTCCAGGATTATATGTTCCATCGGCTGATACAGCGACTGCGATTCCTCCGCTCTCTGAACTTGCTGCAGGTGCTGCAGATTCTTCTGTAAATGTTACAGTCAAGTCTGCGGTTCCTTCATCTGCTGTTGCAGTTACAGTATAACTTCCAAATGGGAATGTAGCGGTGCTTCTGCTTGGGAATCTCAACAATGTTGTTGAGTAATCACCGTTTGAGTCGGCAGCAGTTTGACCTACTGCAACTTGTGCACCGTTAGGGTTTGATACCTTGAATGTGATATCCGCATTTGGTCCAGCTGTACCACTAACTGTTAACTGATCTCCAGGATTGAATTCCTCGTCACCAGTTACAGTGAGCGCTAAAGCAAATGGTATTGCTGCAACGAGCATTAATGCTGACAGTACTACTGCTAGTCCTACGTTCATTTTTCCAGACTGGAAAAATAAGAGGGGGGAGGTCAACTTATGTTGTCCTCTCCTATGCGATTGTGAAGGTTACGCTCTTCACTGGTGATAGAGCTTCTGCTTCACTTATGCTTGTCCATACGTAGACTTCTGCTGTGTATGTTCCTGCAGAGTCAGGTAGCCAGGATAGACCTGGTGTTTGAGATTCGTCACTTGTTAGTTCGATGTCTCTTACCCATCCGAGATTGACAACTTCACCAGCTGAATTCTTGATTTGTACCAAGAATGTTACTGTGTGAGCAACGTCGTCATCGTTTGTGACACTAGCCTGTACGATTACGATATCTCCAACGCTTGGAGAAGCGAATGCGTTACCTGCTGTATCTACGATCTCAGGAGTACCTGCTGGAACTTGTTCAGTCTTCGATAGTGCTTGACCGATCTTCGTTGTTAATTCAATGGTACACTTCGCGTTGTTATCACATAATGTATCTGTGTACTTGATGGTGACTGTATCACCAACAGTTGCGGATACTTGTGAACTTGAAGGTACACCCTTTGAAGTAGCAATGAATTCAATCTTGCCTGTGAAGGTTGAACTATCAGCTGCAGTTTCTTGTAAGGTTATACTAGTTCCGATTTCCCAACTATCTGTGATTACCTTTACGGTAATTGATTGTTTGGTATCTGGACTTGTATTTGCATCAAGATCGACTACAGTAATTTCACCGAAGTCACCGACTAGATAGTTTGCCTTGTCAGTTGTTATTGCACCAGATTCTGTTGTGACATCCAATGATGCTTTAACGACTTGTAAGGTTCCACTAACGTCTGCTGTATCTGAATAATAGAAGTATATTGTATCAGATGCATTGACATGAAGTGTTCCATCTTCGTCAGTTGGTGTTCCTGTTGATCGGGCCATTGTGATACCGAACCAGTATGTACCTGTAGCAGATGTTCCATTGGAGGCGTATGGTTTTTCAATATCGCCTGTACCGTTGGAGGTTACCTGTGTCAATTGTACACTGCTGGCTGCAGTTGTCATTAAGTCAGGATCAACGAGTTTCACGTAAATCTTTCCGTCAGGACCTACACTAGTTGTTGGAGTAATCTCCATTGTAGCTGTTGTACTTTGTACAGTGATAGCTGCTGTTGCAGAGGCTCGTGCTAATCCTGCTCCTGAATAGAAGCTGTTAGATGTAGCGTTGTCTCTGATACGTAGCCTAATGTATTGGTTAGCCGCTAAGGTTGTGCCAAATGGCGACTTTCCTGGTTCTAATACGATAGTCTTTGTGAATTCACCTGTGTTGACGCCAGTTTCTGTTAGTGCAATTGTAGAATTGTACTTTGCAGAATCTGTTTCAGCAGGAGCGGTTTGCTTTGCAGTACCGATCATGAGCATGTATAGTGTGTCCTTTACTTCAACATCTCTGTTAAAGTCGGCTTCAGTTGCGGTAACTGTGAATGAATCACCGAGTTTACCTGTACTGATACTAGAGCTAATGGTTGCATCGTGTGCCTTGATGTCAAGACATTTTGCTACACCCTTACTAGCTGAATTACCAGTTGTTGAGCCTGGAGCACTATTTGCTATTGTGATATTAGTACTTGAAGCACCATCTGCCCATTCGAAGCATATCTGTCCACCAACCATATCTTGCATTCTATCGAGTGTTTGATATTCTTGTGTTGGTTTCGAGTAGTTCATAACTGTAGGGAAGTCTGTATTGCTTGCGCCCCAGTTAATTCCAAACTTGAATGTGAAGATTCCTGTGTTCACGTCTGTCTCTTGTGCTGTAACGTTGTACCATGAGAGATGACCCATTGCACCCATTCCTAATAGAATGTTGTTACCGCCAGATGTTGTTCCGACTACTTCACCAGTTGCATTCTTGACAAGCATACGTAATGTTGCGTTGTCTCTTGCATTGGCGTTAGTGTTCTTATCAACGTCTGTTAGAGTTACAGTTGCGTTAACACGAGACATATTTCTCGAAGTTGGTGATGTCGCATGGTCTAATGTCATTGGGAAGTCTGTACGATCAAATGCTATTGTTCCTACAGTTCCACCAATAGTTACTGTTACATTAACAGTAGCTGCGTCAAAGAGATCTTTGACGGTGAAGACTAATTGATCACCTGCTGCGAGACCTAATGGATGACCACCACGTCCGTCTGTATTAGTACGGAGTGTAGCAAGTGCTACTGCGGTTGTCCATACGCCTGTGTTCACACCAGATTCTAAGACTAATGCTGAGTGGTTTCGGATATCACGATAACCGTTGGTTCCGTTGATAGATGTAACTGTGAAGTTAGCTAACTTCTTGTCATTACATGTACTACCTACATAGATACCAGAACATGAACCGTCGCTAGTTTGTGGATTACCTTGTCTAGTAGAGTTGAACAATACTTGTTCTTTACTAGCTGAGGAATCATTAGCGTCAGGTTCAGTAAATGTTACCGAAATACTTGTTGCCGTTTCATCATATGATGTCTTATCAGTGGTTAGAGTTGCTGCGGTTGATGAGTACGTAATTGTCGATGCTGCAGTTGTTCCTCCATACTTGTCTTGATATGTAATATCAAAGATAGAGTTCTTTGCTGCGGAAGGTCTTGTAGTACATGTTAACCTGTTAGCGGTTGTACTGTAGCTACAGCCTGATGTGGTAGTACCGATTGTGTTACGGATCGTGAAAGTGAAGATACTTGTGTTAGTTCCAGTTTCAGTAGCTGTTACTGTGACTGGTGAGCTGTCGTTGAGTTCAACGAAGACTTTGTTAATTGTATCTTTCTTTTCTGGATCATGGTTCATATCAGCATCAGTAATTGTTACTGTAACATCGCTAGATGCTGTAACAGTTGATGATGATGTGCTCATAGTACCAGCAGTTTCTTGGACTGTAAGTGTCAATGATGTTGCATTATAACATGCACCTCTTACTCCACTTCCGTGGCCAGCACAAGTTGTTGCATTATAACCAGTTCCAATTGCTTGGATTGTGTTGAATGCAATCTTGAAGGTGTCACCGTTCTTCCATCCTGAGCTACCAGTATTATCTGCTGTGTAGTTCCAGATAGCGTGTCGGTGTGTCTTTGCAGTACTACTTGTACCTGTTGTATTGTAATGGAAGTTCTCCATTTCTAGACATACTGAACTTACTGATGCAGGTGAAGCATTGGAACATTTGAATATACCAGTGTTTGGACCTGTTTCTGTAAAGTTAAGTCTGAAAATGGTTCCTTTATGTCCTTGATGTGCTGCACTACCAAAGTAGTTGAGCGTCTTGTTTGCTAGGTTTTGTAGAGTTGCATTAGACGATGTTACGACTGTTGCTTTGAATGCGTTAGTGTTATTGAAGACTAAGAAACTTTCTGTTTCTGTTGGATCTTGATTAAGATCATTATGATTTAGGAACAACCTTAAAGTTGCACCTGGGGTTACCGTTGTCTGTTTAGACTCGGTATTATAGACTGTTGGCTTTGTCTCTTTATAGAGCAATGTCTGCGAAACATCTTTTGCAGCACCTGTTGAATCAGATGCATCTTTGTATGTGATTGTCATTGTGTGTCCACGAGTCATGTTCATACCATGTATCATTGGTGATGATGCGATGCTGTGATCAGAAGGTTTGACTGATCCAGTTCCACCTGTATATGAGTGGTTTGTGTATGTACGTGTCGATGGAACACCGTTTGCTAAGTGTCCAGTGTTAATGTAGGCTTTTGCACATGAACCAACTGCAAGTCCGTTAGAACCTGATCCAGCTGGTGCGTGTCCTGCATGGTACTTAGCGAGTGAGGCGTTGTGTGATTTATCACTTGCAGTTACATTGAGTGCAGTGCATGATGCTGAGTACTTTACCCAAAGTGCATCTGTTGCATATGCAACCCATGTACCACCAGTGTTCTGTGTGACGTTAATGTTGTATGTGCCAGAAGTATTAGTCCATTGTAGAACAATACTTGGATTGTATGTGTCTTTCAATTCCTGAACTCCGATATCTGTATCAGAGATAGTCATTGAAACTGATTGATTTCCAAAGATTTGCGAAGATGATAGTGTGAGAGTTCCAGTGCTTGCAGCTTGTGCTGATGGAGCTATTGGTAAGCCCATCATCATAAGCATACTAGCAGCTAGTAACAAGGTTGCGGTTGCAGCCTTGAATTGCTTAGAGAATAGCCAATTTGTGTTTAGACTATAGTTCATACTATTATACTCCTTAAACGGTTTTTCATAATTTTAATATATAAGCGTTGTGGATAAATTGTCTATCGCAGTGAAAAATGAAGAGGAATCTAGGTTAACGGCCAATAATACACTGTTTTCGTAAAAAGAATAAAAAAACATTATGGATAAAATGAATCAGAGAAGTATCCGGTAATTATGTCTGAAAATCTAGAAGAACCAAGCAAATAGAAGAGAAAGGCCAGAGATAAGATAGAGAAAACCGAACAAAGGAAGTAATTTGTTGTTTAAAGTCAGTCCAGGAATTTTATACAAATAAGGAATCATTGATGCGAATCTGAAATATCCAGAGAAGAAAGAATATGCAGGCTGTAAAACAGATCCAAAAACAATTAATGATAAACTAAAGTAATCAAGATGTTTTTTCTTGTAAATAAAATAGACAGACAGAATTAGGGCAAAGAAAATTGACCAAGTTAGGAACTCATTGATTAAATAATTTAGACCTGTAATTGCAGGAGTATTAACTCCTCCAAAGAAACGATTCTGAAAGAATGTTTGAAATGGAATTCCAATCATACTGTGCGGAAATCCTGAATCAACGCCAGATGTAAAACGTAAGAAATGGTCCAAACCAAATCTGTAAATGAGATGTAATCCGTGAATTGAGATCGTAATGAGAGGAATCATAAAATATTTGAGAAACTTTCGATCTTTTGTGAGCAAGAAGAAAGGAAATGAGAAAATTACGAAATCTGGACGAGCTAATGAAGCAAATGCAAGGAATATTGCAGACATTTTAAAATTATCAGTTCTAAAATAATACAATGCGCCAAACATGAAGGTAAAGAACAGAGGTTCATTCATACCTCCGTGGGTAGAAATAAGAAGAATAGGATTGAAAGCATAAAATAAAACAGATGATCTAATGTTATCCAAAGAAGCAACCCTGGAAAACATTACAACGCTGAAAGAGAATGCAGTAATATTAATCAATTCCATAGTTAAAGCAGTAGCAAATGGATTGCCTTGTGCAATAAGATACGTGATTAAGGGATAAAGAAATGTAGCATGGCGAAATCCGCTTTCTTCAGGAGAAGAAGAAAAAGGATCAAGTGCGATATTATAATAGGAAGTTCCGTCAGTATCTGCTTTATCAGCAAAATGATGAACGTCGTAACCTAAAGCTAACCCAAGAATAAAGAAGAGAAGATTAAAACTAAAGATTAAAAGAAATAATTTCCTTTCGTCTTTAAGTTGATCTGTTAAATAATCAATTATTTGTATAGCCACGTCTACCCATATATGAAAAAAGTTTCTATAAAAGCCTATACAAAAGACTTTTACAAAGACGAGAGATAAACAGAAGTAAAGGAAGTTGAAAAAAATGGAAAATAAATTAACGTCTATCGCTCCACACAGGATTAGTATATGTGGCGGAGGAACAGATTTTCCATCGTTCTACAACAACCATAACGGAGCAGTAATAAATTTTGCAATAACAAGATTTTCAAAAATCAAATTAAGAAAATTGGAAAATAAATACGTAGTAATTGCCAGTGATGTAGATGAATATTATGAAGGTACTAAAGATGAATTATATAAAATAAAAAATTCTTCAATGCCCCTGTACACAATACTTGAAAAAGGAATGCCATGCAAGATTTCAATAAAGAGTGATGTGCCACCAGGAAGTGGTTTAGGTTCATCTGGAACATTAGCAGTAAATTTAGTTAATGCTTTTCACCATATAGATAATAAAAAAAAGATTGAGCCGATGGAACTTTCAGAAAAAGCTTACAAATTAGAAGCTGAAATATTCAAAAAAGCTATTGGAAAACAAGATCACATGCCAGCTGCATTTGGTGGATTCAATTATATAGAATATAAAAAAAATAAAATAATTGTAAAGCCATTCAAAAAGAAAATATCAAATGCATTAACAGAAAATTGTTTACTTTTTTATTTAGGAACAACAAGAGATGCCGACAAAATATTAAGAAGGCAAGAAAAAAGAGTACAAAGTAAATCAAATGAAATGATTGATGTTTTAAAAACAATGAATAAATTAACAAGAAGAATGAAAGACGATCTAGATGATGGAAACTTTAAAGATGTTGGAAACACATTAGAAATTGCTTGGGAATTGAAAAAGAAATTTACTAAAGGTGTTTCAAATAGATTTATTGACAAAGTACACGATCTTGCGATTGAATCGGGCGCACATGGTGCAAAAATCACTGGTGCGGGAGGCGGAGGTCACTTTTTGGTTATCGCAGATAAAACAAAACACAGGAACATAATAAAGAATCTTCATAGTGCTGGATGCAAGAGAGTTTTATTTGATGTTTCACTAAAAGGAGCTGTAGTAAACTATGGAAAATGAGAAATTTTTACAGGATTCAAAGAGATCTATAGACAGTCTTATAGAAAACAATGACAAAATTTCTGAAATGATTAATTTATTACAAGATGTTCGGAATAATAAAAAAAATGTTTTTGTAATTGGTAATGGAGGAAGTTCTTCGACTGCTTCACATTTTGTTTGTGATTTATTGAAAACTTCGATTAATGATAAACAACCAAGATTCAGAGCTCAGTGTTTTACTGATAACATACCAGTAATGACTGCATGGTCAAATGATGTTTCATATGAAGATATATTTTCAGAACAGCTAAAGAATTTTGTAGAACAAGGAGATATTTTGATTGCAATAAGTTGTAGTGGTAATTCTCCCAATATTTTAAAAGCAGTAGATGAAGCCAAAAGAAGAGGAATAAAAACAATAGGATTGACGGGTCAATCAGGAAAATTATGTGATATGTCGGATTTGGCGATTAAAGTGCCATCAGATAATATATTGTTAATAGAGGGAGTTCATTCAGTTTTATTACATTATATAACAGAAAGATTACGAGGATGAAATCACCAGCTTTATTTATTGATCGAGATGGAACGATAATTAAACAAATAGATGGACATTACATATCGTCTATAGAGCAAATTGAATTAATAGAAAATATCTTCCCTGCAATTCTGATGTTGCAGAATGAAGGGTATTTAGTAATTATTGTTACAAATCAAGCAGGAATAAACAAAGGAATACTAAGTAATGAACTGGTAGATGAAATAAATCAACACATAATACGATTATTGAAGAAACAGGGAATAGATGTATCGGCAGTATATGTATGTCCACATAAACCAGAAGAACAGTGTAAATGTAGGAAACCCCAACCTGGATTACTACTCAAAGCGGCTAAAGAACATAATATTGATTTAGAAAATAGCATAATAATCGGTGATACTGACAAAGATACCGAGGCAGGTCTTAATGCCGGTTTAAAGAAGGTAATTAAAATTTGAAGACTACAATAATCACACCGATACATGGAAAGAAAAAACACTATTCCGACATGATTCAAAAGATTGGATCAAAATTAAATGAACAAACAATAAAACCATTTGAATGGATAATTGTCTGCGACAAAAAATCTGTATGGGTGAAAGATTTGGAAATGCCTGAATTCACTAAGATAAAAATTGCTGAGAAGAATAATATTTCGCTAAAAAGAAACCTTGCATTAGATAATGTCAGTGGAGATTATGTATTATTATTAGATTCAGATCAAATACCAGAATCAAACGAACTGCTTGCAGATTGCATAAAAAAATCTGAAGAAGGATTTGATTTAATTAGGATTCCAGAAAAGTTTTCAGGAACTGGAGGGTACTTGAAAAGAAGTTATCACCAACTAAGAGGTCTTTATTGGGATAAGAGCGATGAAGGAATTCCAAGGTTTGTGAAGACAGAACTAGTAAGAAATAAAAGATTTGATCCAGATCGATTACATTTTGAAGATGAGTTATTTTTTGAAGAGCTTAGAACTTCACATACAGAAACAAAAGTTGAAAGTATCATAATTCACAATGAAGGATTTGAACTATATCCTAATTTACGAAAAGCAAGAATTGCACAAAAGCAGAGTAAGAGTCATAGAATAAAGTCGTCGTTTAGATTAAGTGTTAAGACGATAATTTTAGAAACTCCGTTGACTTTACTACCAGGAGTAATTTTTATATTAGGACTTAGAACAATTGCAAAAAGGATTTTGCCAGTTGAATCGGGCACTTCAAGATAATCATTTGGGTTAAATACAAAGATTTCAAATAGAATAACAATGAAAGGGAAAATAGTAAAAGAATCAGCAATTACCTCATCGCACTTGATGTTGATAAAAGACTCTGGAAATTTCATTTTTGATGCTGGAAAAACAATTCCAATGGTTCATGGAGGGATACTTATGACATTAATGGATGAAATTGCTGGAATGGTAGCAACTAAACATTCTGGAACTCAAGTAGCCACGGCATGTATAGATATGCAGTTTGTAGCTCCTGCATTTGCAGGAAATAGAATGATTTTAAAATCGTCTGTAAATTACACTACTAAAACATCTATGGAGATAGGCGTGCGTATTGAGGCCGAAGATATGAAAACTGGAGTAATAAAGCATACAAATTCATGTTATTTAGTCGCAGTTGCAATAGATGATACTGGAAAGCCAACGAATATACCTGCAATAATACCTGAAACTAAAGATGAACAAAGACGTTTCAATGAAGCAAAAGTAAGAAATGAAGAAAGACTGAAGAAGAGAATTAAGAATTAAGTTATTTTTTAATTACTTTCTGAATTTCATCTATATTCGAGGAGACTTCAGTGGGTTTTTCAACAAATTTAGTAATTATATCAGGATCTTTAAGTCCATGACCCGTAGCTATGCAAACTACCTCTTCGTCACTTGAAATAGTTCCATTTCGAAGTAATTTTTTCAGAGCTGCAATAGGAGCGGCACTAGCAGGTTCTATGAATAGACCTTCAAGTTTAGCAAGGTTCATCTGCCCTTCAAGAATTTCTTTATCGGAAACAGTGGTTGCCAAACCATTTGAATCATAAATTGCGCGTAGAGCTTTTTTCCAACTGGCAGGGGCGCCAATTCTTATCGCGGTAGCCAAGGTTTCAGGTTTCTGAATATAATTCACTTCCATTTTTCCTTCGGAAAATGCGGCAGAAATTGGAGCAGAACCCTCAGCTTGAACACCGACAAGTCTAGGAAGTTTATCGATTATGCCGAGTTGAAGGAATTCATTCAATCCCTTCCATATAGCACTAACATTTCCAGCATTGCCGACCGGAACAATTATCCAATCAGGAACATGGCCCAGTTGTTCAAAAATCTCAAAGACAATAGTTTTTTGACCTTCGATTCGGAAAGGATTAATCGAATTAACGAGGTAAATATCTTCATATTTACTAGACAATTCCATAACTACTTCAAGACATTTATCAAAATTTCCATCTATCTGCAATACATGAGCGCCGCAAATCATAGCTTGAGATAATTTTCCATATGCAACTTTTCCAGACGGTATTAACACAATTCGTTTTAAACCACCACGAGCTCCATATGCAGCAAGAGACGCAGACGTATTGCCGGTAGATGCACAAGTAATAATCTTTGCACCTAATTGTTTAGCTTTAGTAACTGCAACAGTCATACCGCGATCTTTGAAAGATGCAGTTGGATTATCGCCTTCATTTTTAATATGTAATTCATCTATGCCAAGAAAGCTAGATAGTTTTTTAGAATTATGTAATCTAGTACCTCCTTCTTGAAGTGTAACTCGTTCAACACCATCAGGGATAGGTAAGAAATCTTGATACTTCCAAACTGATAAAGGAGAATCACGCCAATTTGAACCTAAATTATTAGATATTTTATCTAAATCATATTCAACTTCGAGTAAATCATTACATTTAGAACAATTATACAATATTGAATCCGTATCAAATAATGAAGAACAATTAATACATTTCAAATTCATTATCTAATAACACGGGCTCCTTTTCCAATCTTAGTAGTAATTACAGAAGATTCAAAACCTGCAGATTTAAATTGTGTTTTAAAACATTTTTTAATTTTTGGGAATAATTTTTTGTTATCAGTAAATGAAATAATTGAAGGGCCGGCGCCGCTGATTGTAACTCCTAAAGCACCAATATCCAGTAATTTTGATTTAATTTCTGTGTAATTTGGAATAGTGTTAGAACGAGCAGGTTCAACAATATTATCATTCATTGATCTACCAATGAGCTGTTTATTTCCCGTTGAAAACCCAGCGACCATCATAGATGCATATGATACATTAATTACAGAATCAGTAAATTTTATTCTAGATGGAATCAACTTTCTTGCTTTACCAGTCTTTTTTGCGACAGATTTTGTTTTAGGAATTCCAATACAAATATGAAGGTTTTTGGGAGGAGAAAATGAAACGATATCTTCACAGGTAGATGAATTAATTACAACAAAGCCACCAAACAGTGATCCTGCAACATTATCAGCATGGCTAATTCCTGCAGAAGCAACTTCGCCACTCGCCGCAAATTTTAATTTTTCTGCATCTGAAAGTTTAAGAGAGAATAATTTATCTAGTCCAACAGTAACGGCAGCTGCAGTAGCAGCACTACTACCAAGGCCTTTGCCAGGAGGAACTCCTTTGTCCACAGTCAGATCAACGCCAGATAAATTAAATTCTTTAAGAATATTAATTGCAACTATTCCGCCAGTGTGTTCCTCGGGTTTAGTAGAGATGCCAGATTTTAATCCGAGGTTTTTTATTGATATCCCAGAATTATCATTTCTAGATATTTTTACTGTGTCGTATAAGTTGTCTAAAGATATAGCAAAGCAATCAAAACCAGAGCCAAGATTCGCACTAGAAGCAGGGCCTAAAGCAGTAATACTCTTTGTTTTTTTCAATATATGCTAGTAATGTTTGAATAATATAATAATATATTCATATTTTACTCACAGAATATATGGGGTATTCGATATATTGAAGAAATTGTTAATATGTTCGAGTAGGTAGATTAAGGAGAATAATAAATTGAGAACTATATTAATTGGACTTGGAACAATTGGTCAAAGCTATTGTCAATTATTAGAAAATAGAAAAGAGGATCTTCTTAGAAATTATGGAATTGATTCGAAAATTGTCGCAGTGGCGGATTCAAAGGGAGTAGCAATAAATGAAAAAGGTATCAGCATAAATGATATACTAGAAATAAAAAAGAAGAACAAATCAGTGTCGGATCTTGCTATTGGAGATAAAAATAAATCGTCTATTGATTTGATCAATGAGATTGATGCAGAATTATTAGTAGATGCAACGCCAACAAACATACAAGATGGAGAGCCATCAGCAAGTCTATTAGAAAGTGCAATGAAAACGAAGAAGAACATAATTACAGCCAATAAAGGTCCATTAGCACTTGCGTTCTCTTCGGTAATTGAAAAAGCAGAGTATAACAATGTAGTGTTAAAGTATAGTGCAACAGTTGGAGGAGGAACTCCTGTATTAGAATTTGGGAGAAAGTGCTTAGAAGCAGATAGAATATTAGAGATGCATGCAATATTAAATGGTACAACTAATTATATGCTAACTGAGATGGACAACAGAGGATTAAGTTATCAAGAAGCTTTGAAAGAGGCGCAAGAATTAGGATATGCAGAAACAGATCCAACATTGGATGTTGACGGTTTTGACGCAGCTGCGAAATTGGTCATAATGGGAAATTTATTACTTGATAAGGAATTAGTATTGAATGATTTGAAGATAGAAGGAATAAGAGATATAACACAAAAAGATATTACTAAGGCAAAAGATAATGGAGATACTATAAAATTGATTGCAAGTGTGAATGATGTGGCAAAAGTTGAACCAGTAAGAATATCGAAAAACGATCCAATGTCAGTAACGGGTGCATTGTGTTCAGTGAAATTTGTTTCAGAGTTTGCGGGTGAAGAAGTAATTATAGGAAAAGGAGCAGGCGGTATGGAAACTGCAAGTGCCATGATTAGAGATTTAGTTGAAATAAAACAGAATATGAGGGTTTAGGAATGAAATTAGTGTTAAAATTTGGAGGTAGTTCGGTAGGAAATGGGACGAAAATTAGCAATGTATGCGAAATTGTCAAGAAGGTTAAAGAAGATAACCAAGTAATAGTGGTTTCATCTGCGCTACAATCAACAACTGACGAATTATTAGAATTAGCAGAAGATGCAAAAAAGGGAAAAATTAACGAAAAGATTATCGAAGAAATATCTCATAGACATCACGGCGCTATTAAAGAGATAATCAAGAATAATGAAATACAAAACGAGGTTTCTGGAATAATAAGTGAACTAATTGAGGAATTAAAAAAGACAGTAAATGGAGTAATAATAATCAAAGAACTTAGTGATAAAACTGAAGACAAGATTGTTTCTTTTGGAGAACGTTTAGCAGTACCAATTATATCTGCAAAGCTTAGAGACATAGGAATAGAATCTAAATCTTTTACAGGAGGAGATGTAGGAATTATGACGGATGATAATTTTGGAAATGCGTCACCGTTGATGAAAGTCACCCAGCATAATGTTAAGAACAATTTATCAGAATTAATTGAACATACTGTACCTGTAATTACAGGATTTATTGGTGCAACGCAACAAGGTGACATATCAACAATAGGTAGAGGCGGATCAGACTTTTCTGCATCATTAATAGGAATGTGTTTAGGTGTTGATGAAGTATGGTTTATGACAGATGTAGATGGTTTACTAACGGCTAATCCAAAAATTTATCCAACTGCAAAAACTATTCCGCAATTATCTTATGATGAAGCTGTAGAAATGGCAACTATGGGAGCAAAAGGAATGCATGCAAGAGCACTTGAACCTGCAAAAGCTGCAAATATTCCTGTAAGGATAAAAAATACATTCAGACCTGACGGAGATGGTACTTTAATCAATGATAATGTGATTGTAAAACCTGAAGAAATTACTAAAGCTGTTGCATCGCTAAATGGATTAGCAATGATTACAATTGCTGGAATGAATATGGTTGGAAATCCAGGAACGGCAGGAGAGATATTCGGCATGTTAGGTAGAAACAAAATAAACATAATAATGATTTCACAGAGTATTTCGGAAGCAAATATAACGTTTTTAATTAAACGTGAGAATTTAAGAAAAGCTGTAAGCGTTCTTCAAGTTAGTTTGTTAGGAAAGAGTTCTGTAACCGATGTTACGTCCGATGATGAAGTATGTGTAGTATCAATCGTGGGAGCAGGAATGAAGGGAACAAGCGGAGTAGCAGCAAAATTATTTACTGCGATATCTGGAGTTAATGTAAACGTAAAGATGATAGCACAGGGGTCTTCAGAACAGAATATATCATTTGTAGTACAGGAATCTGATTTAAAACAAACAATCGAAGCAATTCATAAAGAATTCAAAATGGACTAATAGATTCTAAAACAATACTCTTAAATTTTTTAATATATTCTTGAGAATAAGATGTACAAAGTAGCAATTTTAGGTTCTACTGGAATGGTAGGCCAACAATTCATTTCAGGGTTACAAAACCATCCATGGTTTGAAGTAACATGTTTAGCGGCGTCTGAGAGGTCTGCAGGTAAGAAATACATAGATGCAATAAAGAACAGTGCGGGTTCTGTTCAATGGTTTGGAGAAGGCGAAATAAATGAGAGTATCAAAGATATGACGGTTAAAAATGTTAACGAAATTGATCCAACTGAATTCGATATTGCTTATTCAGCATTAGAAGCAGGAGCTGCTCAAATTGAGTCTAAATTTGCAGAATACATTCCTGTTTTGAGTACAGCGTCTGCGTATAGGTATGAAGAAGATGTACCCATATTAATTCCAACAGTAAACAATGAACATGTACCACTCTTAGAGAAGCAGAAGAAAAGAGGGTGGAAGGGATTTGTTGCACCGCAAGCTAACTGTACAACTACAGGTCTCGTGATAACATTGAAACCTATTTTAGATGAATTCGGTATTGATTCAGTAGTAATAACTTCATTACAAGCAGTATCAGGTGCAGGAAGGAATCCAGGAATACCTCTTTTCGATTTAGTTGATAACGTAATTCCGTACATACCTAAAGAGGAAGAAAAGGTATCAATTGAATTAAAAAAGATTCTTGGGAATTATAATGGAAATAATATAGTTAATGCAAATTATAATGTATCAGCAACATGTACTCGAGTAGGCGTATTAGATGGACATACAGAATCAGTATTAGTAAATACAAAGAAGAAAGCAGAAGTCAAAGATGTAATTGAAGTAATGGAGAAATTTGCCAACTCGCTTTCAGACATGGATCTTCCATCAGCTCCAAAGAAATTAATTACAATACATAAAGATCCTTTTAGGCCACAGCCCAGATTGGATAGAGAATTAGAAGGTGGGATGACAACATCAGTAGGAAGGATAAGAAAGGATGAAGTATTTCCTAATGGAATAAAATATGTGTTATTATCTCATAATACAAGAATGGGAGCCGCAAAAGGCGTAATTCTTACAAGTGAGATGCTAATTAAATCAAATATAATTAAAAGTTAGATTTTCACGTAGTTTTTAATTATTATCAATATCTTTCATAATATTAAGGAGAAAGTAATAGGAATTGGAGAAGTTTGATGAAATAGATATAAAAATTTTAGGAGAATTAATTCAAGAATCAAACATATCGATTCCAAAGTTAAGCGAGAGAATCAGCATTAATTCGTCGGTAGTATATAGTCGGATTAATCGGTTAATTAGAAAGGGTTTCATAAAAAAATACACCCTAGAAGTGGATGAGAATTTATTGGGTTATCCAGTAAAAGCAGTGATTGGTTGTAATATAAGTTCAAGGCAGCGAGATACGATTTTGAAGGATATTGAGCAAATAGAAGAAGCAAGGGAAATTATTGAGATAACAGGAAGATTTGATCTATTGATTTGGACAAGTGCGAAATCGTTAGATGATTTGCATGAATTGGTATCAAAAAAGATATCCCAGATAGATGGAGTTACGCATACTGAGACATTTATTGAGATGAAGAGACATCAATTGAGTTTTATTTCAAGAGTAGAAACAAATGTGGATAGTAAAGAAATTAGAGAATAATTAACAAATCCGTCTAATTATTTTACACATAGTCCATTAGATTGGATTAAGTAATAAATAGTGTATGCAAAAGGTGGATTATGAATCATTTGGAAGTTCTAGAGAAAATAACAATCAGATTGAGAAGATTATAAAGGACCCTTTTGGAAAATTTGAAGATACAAACATACAAAAGATAATTCCAAAGAAGATAATCAGGGATATAAAAAGAAAGAAAGAATTTATTGAAAATGGAATAAGCCGAATTGAAGAAGCTTCAGAAATACGATATCCTGAATATTATATCGAACCAATTTTACCTATTGCGTTTACATCGCTAGAAAGGGGAAGTCCAACTCCGTATTTTGCAAGAAATATTTTTCATATTTGGAAAGGAGAAGTAAGAATAATCATTCAGTTGTCAGCTCCATTAATAGCATTTGGATTAAAAGGTACAATACAAGCAATATTAGCACATGAATTTCTTCATTATATCGAATATGTAAGAAAATTTGAGAAATTAGACATAATTTCAGATGAAATATCAAGCACCTTATTTGAGGCAAAATATGCTGACGCATGCAGATCGTTTAAGCCAGAATTAATTTTTACGCACAGCAATAAAGCGCCTCAAATTCTAAAACATTTAAAAGAAAAATTTCAAAATCATTCGGTTGGTGAGAGATTAATTAAGAAAACAAGTAATGATTGGATAAATAAGAGTCTACCGGTACGGCGAGTTAGTTTGGAAAATAATGTATCTAGTATTCCAATAGAAACAATTATGAGAACAAGATTTGATTTAGATATAGGTAGAAGGATTAAAGAGTTAGAGCAAAATGCAAAAAAATCTAAATCAAGATAAGGAAAAAGAAAGGATAATTCGTATAATTAACAAAGTGGCAAAAGGATTAGATGTAGAAGCAATTTGTATGTATGGATCAAGAATTGCAGGCTATGCAAATGAAAAAAGTGATTATGACGTAATTTTTGTGATTAATAATTATAAGAATAAAGTAAGATACAAATATATTTTTGATAAGATAGAAATTTCTGCAATTTTTGTTGATAAAGACTCCTTAGTTGGAGATGCAAAAGAAGGGAAATTGGGAGAATTCGTGATTGGAAGATTGTTAAATCCGTATGAGGTATTAGTGAATCCAGAATTTTTTGAGAGAGTGGAAGTTGAATACAAAAAGAGAATAATATTAGAGCAAACAGATAGGTTACAAATCGAGTACAGAAGCTTGAGTGAATATTTAAAGATACCAACAGAATTTTTCCTATTTCATAGATTAAGATTCAGAATGAGAATATATCCTCCTGTGAAATATAGCTACATAATGACTTATTCGGGAGAAATTAATTCAAAAAATGTAAAAAGAAGTTTAAAAGGTTTCAATGAGGCCGCAAGGATATTGCATAATGAGAACCAACTACGCTATGAAAAGGGAGTTGTACGTATGATTAATAAGAAAAGAAAGAGTGGAATAATAATCAGTCTAAGAATCATTAGGAGAATAATTAATCATTATTACATACATCTATTAGCAGGAAGAGTGAATTACAATATCGCATTAAAAGAATTATTCTCAAAGATAAATCGGAAAAAGAATATAAAAGAAATCCCTCAATACTTAGTAGAACCTGAGACTTTATTGAAAATTGTTTAGAGAGTTTTAGTTTTTAGATTGTTTAAAATCTGCATAACCGCATTTACCACAAGACAAACGATCAGAATGTTCTGCAAGGAAATTTCCCTTGCCACAACGAGGACAGTCCTTTCGTAATCGTGTAACTTTATCATTGTCAACTTTATAGAATTTGTAAATCTGAGGACTAAAACGAGCTTTTCTTTTTTGTCTTTTACCTTTAGCTTTGGCTACAGGTTTTTCTTCTACCTGTTCTGCTACTTGTTCTCCTCCAGGAACTTCTTCCTTGACTTCAGTTGTAGTAGATTCTTCTTCAATCATGATAAATCAGCCGATTATTCCTTAGCTTCCTCTGCTGGAGCTTCTGCTTTAGCTTCCTCTGCTGGAGCTTCTGCTTTAGCTTCCTCTGCTGGAGCTTCTTCTACTTTTGGAATATTTCTATTTAGAATAAATTTAGGTAAATACGCTTTTGCGGTATCTTGATCTTTATAGACATAAAATAAACCGGAAACAGAATGAGAACCAGCACTATGAGATAATTTAATAGAATAAACAGTATCAGGATTAATTTTTGCTTCTTTTGCAATCAAAGTAGCAGCTTCACGTCGATTAAAGGAAGAGTTTTCAGCGTCAAATATTACAGAAATTTCAGTTCTCTCTAGCAATGGATTCTGGCGTTTTTCAAATTTTGTGAAGTTCATCGATACAAGGCTTAATAATTTCAGCTATTAATACTTTAGGATATTTTCGTCAAAACCCATTTCAATCAATATACTATAGACTTTAACCTTCAATGATTCTGTAACTGAGACTATAACAAGACCCTCATTAGGTTGGCCATATAATACATGTGCATTTATTGGGGCAAAAAGAATTGAAGGAAGAGCGAGAAGATCTTCTTCGCCATCAACAACAATGAGAGAATCAATACTTTGTTTGATTAGGTCTCGTAGAAGAATAATTGATTCTGTAGATAAAGTGCCAGGAGGATTAGTAATAGAACGTTTTTCATCCCAAGTTAAGTTAGGAAACTTACGTTTAGTTCTTCGTTCCATTAGATCAATAATTTGAATATTAGATTTAATACCCAATTGAGAGATATTTTCAGAGGACGCATCTCCAACAGTAATCATATAAGAAGGAGCCTTAATTATCGAATTAATTTCCTGAAGAGAAGGTTTAGAAGAAGTAATTAATTCCCCAAAAGGACGTTTTAGGAAATCTCGGTATTTTTCTGGGAGGTTTTTTACTTCCAATTTACATCATAAAAGATTACAGAAGATCAAGATACTTTGATAGCATATCTTCCTGGTTTTGTGAATTCTAATTGTTTAGCAACTTGAGATTTATCAGGATTAGATAAGACAATTAACCCAGACCAATCAGTGCTTAAGTCGGTGCCTCCACAACTTGGGCAAACACGACCAGAAGTAATGTTTTTACATTTTCTGCAAGCAAGTTCTTTAGCCATTATTATTCAGATTCCTTTTTGTTAGAAGTATCTTTTGAAGATTTTTTTAGATCTTCTTCAATCCAATCATTTGCGCCAAGGAATGGTTGTCTGCAAGTAACACCAATTTTACCCATAGAACTACCACGAGCAAGACTCAAAGCAGTTACACGAACACGCATACGAGTACCGACATTAATCACTCTGTTACTTTGTTGTGCAGTAATGAGGCCTTGACGTACGTCGCTGTTTAGATATTCATCAGTGATTTGAGAAAGATGTAATAAAGCATCAGTAGGACCAATTCGAATAAATGCACCGAAATCAGTAATTTCTACAACTTCACCTTCAACAACTTCTTGTAATTTCGGCAAATAAGTAAGAAGTTTAAAGGTAACAGTATGATAAGTAGCACCGTCACTTGGAAGAATTTTTCCGACTTTATCAGCTTTTACACCAATAATCAAAATAACATATCCAAAATCAGGAGAAAGAGTACTTTCATATTTTAGTTTTAGGACTTTTTCAGCCATTTTATTTAGGGTTTCACTAAAATCTAGTGGTTCTACACGGACAACGTCTTCGACTTCTATAATTTGAAACATATCTATATACCTAGAATAAGATTAACGCGAAATGGAACAATATGAGTTTTTCGATTTTTGCGAATCATTCTATCGATTATAGCTTATACGCCAGATTAAGCGTTGTTTTTCAATAGTAACAGAATCAATATTGTGCCTAACAGCCTTATTGAGAATATCCCTATCCAAACTAGCAATTATATCATGATTATTAGAAGCGTATCTGATGATTTTATTGTCTGTTGATTCAGAACCAGAAACGTCCTCTTTTGGTATATTTTTAATATATTGCAAAGCAAGAGATGCTTCTTTGGATCGTTTAGTTTTTAGAAAGTTTTTTCTATCTTTGGATATTCCAGATAATTCTTTAACAACGTCGGTAATAGTAATTAGAGTGTATGATTGAATTTCTGACAGATAGTTAGAACCTGGTATTGGATTATTAGCAACATGAATTAAAAAACTAGTATCAAGAACAATAGTTCTCAAGATGTTAAGATATTACTCCCGCACCAATTAGACGCCATCGGTCTCCAATTCGTCTACTAATAGACACTCGACTTTTTTGTTCAGCAGTGATTGGTCTTCGTAAATCAATTGTAGCTTTATCAGCACTTGCATTAGTAACTACTCCTGCAGTAACTGCGGTTCCAGAATTTAATCTCAATGCTTCATTTCGTTTTAATTTTTCTACTTTAGTCATATCAGTGGAACCAATAGCAAAATCAAAAAGATTGACATCAATGTTTAGAGAATAATATGTTTCTGGAAGTTCATTAGGACGACCGACAACTGCACCGACGAATGAATCGCTTTTTGTAAGAGATGGATCCAAATCAGTGCCAATTGCAACTAATCCACTAGGATAGACTTTATCCATTAATCCAGCACTGCTACTTAAACTAGAAATTTTACTGAAAAGAGAATTATATTTATTGGTTTTTTTATTAAGAAATCCTGGTCGTATTTCAATTTCATCACCTACTTCAAACACTCCTTTTGATAATGAACCACCAAGAACTCCGCCAACGAGTTTATCTAATGATGCTCCTGGGCGATTAATATCAAAAGAACGTAATACTTGAAGAGAAGGAGGAGATTTTTTATCTTTATCAGGAGTCTTGATATTTGCTTCGATTGAAGTAATTAGAGCGTCAATATTAAGTCCATGTTGAGCAGAGATAGGAATAATAGGTGCTTTTTCAGCAACAGTTCCTTTTACAAATTGTTTAATTTGTTTATAATTATTTTTAGCGTCTTTAGTGGAAACTAAGTCGACTTTATTCTGTACAATAACAATTTGTTTTGTACCCAACATCTGTAATGCAAGAAGATGTTCACGGGTTTGCGGTTTTGGAACTTCTTCATTGGCAGAGATAATCAAAATAGCTCCGTCGATTAGTGCTGCGCCAGATAACATATTCGCCATTAAACTTTCATGGCCAGGAACGTCAACAAAACTAATAACGCGTTGCAACTTACCTTTAGTTTTACAGGTAGGACAAGATTCTTGAGTAGAGTAATTATACGGTCCTTCGCATTTACATTGATAGAAACCGGCGTCTGCATAGCCAACTTTGATTGTAATGCCTCGACGAAGTTCTTCACTATGTGCGCTTGTCCATTTACCCGTAATTGCATCGACTATTGTACTTTTGCCATGGTCGACATGACCGGCAGTACCAATATTTATTTCAGGTTGACAAGGAATTTTTTGCATGGTATAAATCAGTATTAATTGAATTTATTATTATCTCATTCTTTGGTAGGTTTCTCTTTACTTGGAGTTTCTTTAGCTGGAGATTCTTCTGCTTTAGCGTCCTCAGCTGGAGTCTCTTCAAGAACAAGATTTCCTTTAACAAGTACTGTATTAATTTGATAGGTTTCGTCGGAAATCATGCTTCCACGAACAATCTTTCGTTTTTGCATTCCCTTAACTTTTGAACGAAAGCCAACTCCTGCAGTTAATAGTATATTATTTCTTGCACTGCCATGAACGTCTGCTCTCAAAGGAAAGCCAACTTTATCACTTCCGCCAGTGATTTTTAGTGTTCCATCAATATCTACAATAGTAGCATCTATTTCTTGACCAATTTTCATACCCAACAAAGTCTGGGCAGATTTATCTTTAATCTCCTTATTTATGGATTTACCGATTTTGGGATCTGAGACTACAATTTTGAATTCTGCCAAAGTAACATTTCACTTCTTTTTTATATCTATAAATCTTTTTGAAATATACTAAAATCCATACAAAGGTACTACTTTACGACGTAATTCAATTATTTCATCTAAAATAGTAAGTTCGTCTTCAGATAATGAATCAGAATGTCGATCTTTTAGTAATCTAACACCTATATTAGCAGGTAGAGAGTATAAAATTTCTCCCTCACGAATAGTGCGACCTATAACAGGTTCGTTCATAGATATAGATACCTCACTACCTTTGGGGGCATTTTGAATGTTCTCTCCATTGTCTTTAATTTGTTTAACAACGCCCACTTCTTTACCTTCAGAATTAATAATACTAGATTTTTGTTTTAATGAACCACCAAGAATTTCAACGCCACAAACTGCAGGGCCATTTCTACGAAATACCATTCCTTTAATTAATTGGAATTTACAAGGAAGAATAATAGAGTCTAATTCAGTTCTTTGCAGATTTTCTTTGTCAGAAGTAACCCAATCCCGGTATTCATCTACTAAATCATAAAGAACAGGTTGAGAGAATATTCTAATTCCATTTTTATTTGCTTCTTCTTTAGCATCATCAAGAACTTTAACACCAAATGCGAGGATACTTCCAAGATACTTGTCAGTTTCTGTGATTACTTGAGCTTTAATTACATCCTTTCGTGATACCATCCCGGTATCAGCAGTACTGATAGCGATATTACTTTCTTTGAGAGTGTCTACTACAGCTTCTAAAGAACCCAAAGTATCAGCCTTAACTATAATACCAACACTATCAGTTTCAACAAAAATTGATTTAATTTCTGATTCGATTTCATTTTTTACAAGGTCAAGATTACCATCATTAATTCCAATAATTGGTGAACCGCCAAGAACGCCTTCTAAATCAGAAGTAGAAATCTTAGCTCCTGTAGCTGCAACTACTTGATTCACAGGAGAGAACTTATCACGAGGATCGCGCATTTCGTCGAGTGGTTTTGGCATGAATATGGCTTTAATTTTTGTTAAAACAGCGCCTTCTTTCTTTGCTACGGCGATTTCATCATTTTTATTCAATATTCCGTCAGTAAGAATAATATTTGCAGTATCTCCAAGACCGGGTTCTTCGGTAACTTCAAGAACAATGCCTCGAGTATCTCCGCTCACGGTAAGTTTTTGTTTCAAGTAGCTTTGAGTCAATCCAATCAATAATGAAATCAATTCAGGGATTCCTTCACCAGTTTTTGCACTAACTGGAACAATTGCAACTTGTTTTTTAGGATCTTGTAATCTATAAAATGCTTCAGATTGAATTCCATGTCGAGATAATTCTCCTACAACATCGTAGATTCTTCCATCAAGATTATTACGCGTAGATTCATCTAATTGTTTGAGGGAAGAAGTTAAACTTGAAGAAGGTCTCCATCCAGGTACTGTATCGAGTTTATTTAGTGCAATTATAAAAGGAACTTTACGTTTTCGCAATATGTCTAAACTTTCTCGTGTTTGTACTTCAATACCTTTCATAGCATCAATAACTAAAATAGAGATGTCAGAAGCAGAACCGCCACGATTTCTAAGATTAGTAAATACAGCATGTCCAGGCGTATCGATAACAAGAATACCAGGAATGTCAATCTTCCCGCCAACTTTTTCTAAAAGGTTACCGCAAAGGTCTTCTAAAGTTTCAATAGGAAAGAAACTTGCGCCAATATGTTGAGTAATTCCTCCTGCTTCACGTGATTGAACTGCAGTGCCGCGAATTTTATCCAAAAGGGATGTTTTTCCTGAATCAATGTGGCCCAATACTACTACGATAGGTTGTCTAAATTTAGAATTCATTAACAATCATCTACAATAAGTAATGTAAAAGGTCTGTATTTAGAATTATCGTATTAAATATTAGATAATATATTTAATTCTCGGTTAAAACTATCAACTGAATCAGAGGCATGGATAACATTTTCAGTATGGCTTAAACCAAAATCACCTCTTATAGTACCGGAATCAGCCTTCAAGGAGTTTGTAGCCCCGACCATATGTCGGACAACCTCAATAGCAGAATTACCTTCTAGAACAACTTGAACTATAGGCCCTGAAGTTATGTAGTCAATAAGTTCAGGAAAGAATGGTTTTTCTTTATGTATTGAATAGAAATCAGAGGCTTGATCTGAGTTTAGAGTGAGCATACGGACATTAAGAATATTAAATCCGCGTTCTTCGAAACGATTAATGATATCTCCGATGTGTTTGTTCTTTACGCCATCAGGTTTAATTAAGATAAGAGTTTTGTCGGTCAAACTATAGACTTTCCTTTTCTAGCCCATTTATATTTTCGGTAATCGCGTTTTAAATCTAAAGTATTCTTTCGGCATTTAGATGAACAAAACCAACTAATATCGCCATTATTTTTAATATACATAGTACCATTACCGAATGGTATTTCTTTTCCACAAAAAGTGCATTTTTTTAATGATAACAAGAACCAACAACTACCTTATCTTACGAGCTTCCCTTTCTATTTCACGAAGGATAATTACATCATTCATTCGAACAGGTCCTTTAACATTTCGTGTTAGAATACGTCCTTTATCTTTTCCATCTAAGATTTTCACTCGAACTTGAGTAATTTCGCCTGCAACACCAGTACGGCCAACAATTTGTATTACTTCACAAGGTGTCTTATCTTCTTGGATATCTTTCGAGCTCATTTATTATAATCTAACCTTTCAAGTTATTTAGTGAATCAATAATTTTATCTAAAGTATCTTTAGCGTCACCAGGTTCAACAATACATGCTACTGCAGTTCCTATATCTATACTGATTGCTTGACCAAGTAATTCTTTTTGTGGAACAAAAACAAATGGAATATTCATTTCATTACATAAAATAGGAAGATGGGCAACAACCTCAGGTGGATCAACATCTTCAGAAATAACAACCAATTTAGCAATTCCACGTTCAATAGCCTTGGTAGCTTCATTAGTACCTTTTCTGATTTTACCAGTCTGTTTTGCTTGTCGAAGGGCTTCATAGCTTGCTTCTGCTATCTCTTTTGGAATTTCAACTTTGACGTAATAAGGCTTTGACATACTATCTATTTCTCGTTATTTACTGGAATATAACTTCTTGGTTCGTCTCTAACAAATCATATCGGTAATGAATATTTATTGAGAATTTCGACAAGGAATTTAGTTATTCATAATTTATTTAAATATATACAAATCAGACTAAATAATTGTGAGTAATATGGGCGATCGTTTTTGGCAAGAATAAATTTAATCGCGTAGATTTTGAAGAAATAGAGATAGAAATCTCCCCGTTTGAAACATTTGTCAGATTATCGGAGAAGTTTAAGGATATTTACATACTAGAATCAATACTAGGACCAGAGAAATTAGCGGAATTTTCATACATAGGTTTTAATCCATCATTAAAGGTCATATTAGAGAATAATAAAATAAAAATGATAGATAAAGAAGGCAGGATTATTGTAGATGAGTCTAATCCAAGTGATTTGTTTATTAAATTAAGGGAGATATTGGAGGAAAATAGAGTAAACAATAATTTTAATCGATTAATTGGCGGACTAGTTGGGTTTATTTCATATGATATAGTCAGGCATTGGGAGAATATCTCAGATAAATACACTGAATTAAACTATGCAGACTTTCAATTTGGGTTATTTAATGAAGGAATAATATTTGACCATGAAAAAGAACGAGTATATTATTATCATTCGGGAGACAATAATCTAAAAGAAGTATTAGAATTATTGAATACAGAGAGGGAAATAGGTACAATAGACTATACAGAACCAATTTCTAACATCAATAAAGAAAGATTTGAGAATAATGTTGATATTGCAAAAGAATATGTCAGGTCTGGAGATATATTTCAAGTTGTATTGTCAAGAAAATATGAATTCAACATATCAGGAGATTTATTATCGATATATAAATCATTGAGAATGATAAATCCATCTCCGTATATGTATTATTTCAAAAGTAATGATCTAAACATAATTGGCGCCAGTCCAGAAATGCTTGTAAGAGTAACAGATAACCAAATTGAAACATTTCCAATAGCAGGAACAAGACCAAGAGATGGAGATGTAGAGGCGAACAAAAAATTAACAGATGAATTATTATCTGATGAAAAAGAGAGGGCAGAGCATGTAATGTTGGTGGATTTAGCTAGAAACGATGTTGGTCAAATATCTAGATTTGGTTCAGTAAAAGTGCCTGAATTTATGCAAGTACATCAATTTAGTCATGTCCAACACATTGTATCAAAAGTAATTGGAGAATTAAAGGATGAAATGGATTGTTTTGAAGCCGTAAGAGCTATATTTCCTGCTGGAACTGTGTCAGGTGCACCAAAAATTCGTGCAATGGAAATAATACAAGAATTAGAAAAAGAATCAAGAGGTCCTTATGCAGGAGCGTTGGGCTATTTTTCAAAGAATATGTGTGCAGATTTTGCAATAACAATTAGGACATTGGTAGTAAAAGGAAATAAAGCGTACATTCAAGCAGGGGCAGGAATTGTTGCTGATTCAGTACCTGAAAAAGAATGGTTTGAAACAGAACAAAAAGCTGGTGCATTAATCGATGCATTAAAAATAGCAAAAAACGGAGAACAATAATAAAAATGAAGCTATTAATAATTGATAATTATGATTCGTTCACTTATAATTTAGTGCAATACTTTGGTGAATTATCGTTAGAGCCAATTGTATTTAGGAATGACAAGATTAGTATTGAAAAATTTAAGGAGATTGAACCACAAAGAGTAGTAATTTCTCCAGGGCCAGGTAATCCATGTGATGAAAGATATTTTGGAATTTGTTCAGAAATCATAAAACTATCTGGACAGAAATCAATTCCGGTATTAGGAGTTTGCCTTGGTCATCAAGGCATAGGTCATACATTCGGTGGAAAGATTAAACGTGCAGGAATATTGAAACATGGAAAAACTAGTATGATAAAACATGATGGAAAAGGAATTTTTAAGAATATTCAAAATCCTTTTAGAGCAACAAGATATCATTCTTTAGTAGTAGAGGAAGATACGTTGCCAGATGAATTAATTATTTCAGCAAGATCAGAGGATGATAATGAAATAATGGGATTAAGACATAAAGAATACAACATACAAGGAATACAATGTCATCCTGAATCGATTTTAACTGAATCAGGAAGAAAATTATTAATGAATTTCATCGAAGGTGAAAACTAATGATAGTTGATGCAATAAAGAAAAATGTAAATAGAGAAGTTCTTTCGAGTGATGAGGCATCTCGAGCAATGAAGGAAATCATGTCGGGATCTGCAACGCCGTCACAAATATCAGCATTTTTAATTTCATTAAGTATGAAGGGAGAATCAATTGAAGAGATTGTGGCTTTAGCTAAAACTATGAAAGAATTTGCCAACAGAATCAACCCGACTCATGAAAGTAGATTAGTAGACATCGTAGGAACAGGTGGAGATAAGATTAAGACAATTAATTTGAGTACGATTTCTGCATTTGTTTTAGCTGCCTCAGGGATTACCATAGCGAAGCACGGAAATAGAGCAGCTACTGGAAAATGTGGAAGTGCAGATGTACTTGATAGATTGGGTTATAGATTGGATACAGAACCAGAAAAAGTAAGAGAATCTATTGAAAGAAATGGAATAGGATTCATGTTTGCTCCAATATTTCATCCTGCGATGAAAAATGTCATAGGAACTAGAAAAGAAATAGGAGTAAGGACAATCTTCAATATTTTAGGGCCGTTAACAAACCCTGCAAGTGCAGATTCAATGATTGTCGGTGTAGCTAATACTGAATTGGTTGATAAATATTCAAAAATATTACCTGAACTTGGGTGTAAACGAGCAATAATAGTACATGGATTGGATGGTTTAGATGAAATTGCTACATTCGGTGAAACAAAGATGAGATTCATAGGAGATTTAGAAAATGAAGGAAAGGAAATAATCGTGAAGCCAAATGATTTTGGTTTGAAAAAGATTAACGCCCAAGACATAGCAGGTACTGGAATAGACTATAATGCTGAAGTAATGTATAAGATTCTGGCCAGTAGATTCGATATTGATAATCCAAATGTTGAAGCAGTAATAGCAAATAGCGCAGTGGGATTTATTGTTGCAGGAAAAGCATCGACCATTTCAGAAGGAGTAGAAATGGCAAAATTAACATTGAATTCAGGAAAATGTATCGATAAATTAAAAGAATTTATTCAATTTGCAGACGGGGATATGGAGAAAATTGAACAATTTGAATCAGTTTGATAATAAGTTTTTAAAAGTGATTGCAGATGAAATTAAGGAATTAATCAATAAAGGATATTATGACATAACAGAGAAAGTTGAACGTAGAGACACAAGTCTTAAAGATGTATTAGTATCAAAGAAAGAAAACTATCCAATTATTACAGAAATCAAATTTTCGTCACCGTCATTAGGAGAAATAAACAGTAATTCTAACAGTCAGAAAGAAATTCTTACTAAAATGGAAGAAAATGGTTCATCGGCAATATCAGTGTTAACGCAGCCATTGTATTTTGATGGATCATTAGAAAATCTAAAGATTGTAAGACAAAATACAAAGCTGCCAATATTAATGAAGGACATTATTATTGATGAGAAACAAATTGAAGCAGGTTTTGATTTAGGTGCAAATGTAATATTATTAATAGAGACTTTATTTAGAGATAATCACAGTAAACTTGAACAATTGATTAGATATGCAAAGAAAATGGGATTAGAAATATTATTAGAAGTTAATACCAAACAAGAATTTGATAAAGCAGTTACAAGAGATGTAGATATACTCGGTATAAATAATAGAGATCTCAATACATTACAATTAGATATGCAAACAACAAACAAAATTTTAGGAAAAGAGTTTAAGATAGATAAACCAATAATAAGTGAGAGTGGAATAGTGACTAGTGAAGATATAGAAATGATTGGTAAATCAGGAGTTAGTGGATTTTTAATAGGGACAACAATAATGAAGGCAGATAACATTGAGAAGAAAATAAAGGAGTTAACAAGTGTAAAAAAATGAATTTAAAATCACAACCAACTGATGGAAAATTTGGTACGTTTGGGGGAAAGTATGTTCCTGAAACATTAATGCCCGTAGTAAATGAATTAGAAGAAAAGTATAATGAGATTAAAGAAGATGAAGAATTCAACAAGAGATTATCAAAATTATTACAGGATTATGCAGGAAGATCAACACCAATTTATTTTGCGGAGAATCTTTCAAAAAAATATGGTGGAAAAATATATTTTAAACGTGAAGATTTGTTGCATGGAGGAGCCCATAAAATCAACAACAGTATTGGTCAGGCATTATTAGCAAAGGCAATGGGTAAGAAACGTATTATTGCGGAAACAGGTGCTGGTCAACATGGTGTTGCTACGGCAATGGCATGTGCATTATTAGATCTCAAGTGTGAGATATACATGGGAAGTAATGACGTAGAAAGGCAGAGTCCAAACGTATTTAGAATGAAATTATTGGGAGCGAAAGTACATAGTGTGAAAAGCGGTTCACAGACACTAAAAGATGCGATAAATGAGGCTATACGCGATTGGGTGACAAATGTAGAATCGACATATTATCTTATTGGGTCTGTTGTAGGACCTCATCCTTATCCAATGATTGTTCGAGATTTCCAGAGTGTAATAGGAAAAGAGATCAAAGAACAATTTCCAAAAATTACATCTCAGCAAGTTCCAGATGTAATTATTGCGTGCGTAGGAGGGGGAAGTAATGCGATTGGAACTTTTTACCCATTTTTAGATGATGAATGTAAACTAGTGGGAGTAGAAGCAGGAGGTCTAGGGATTGACAAAGGAAAGCATTCTTCGACATTAAGTGCAGGAAGCGAAGGTGTACTACATGGTGCACGCAGTTATTTATTACAAGATGAAGATGGTCAAATTCAAGAAACTCACAGTATATCAGCAGGACTAGATTATCCTGGTGTGGGACCTGAACATTCATTTTTAAAATCTCAAGACAGAGTCGAATATGTTAGTATCAAAGACGAAGAAGCAGTTAATGCATTTGTTGAGATGTCAAAGTTAGAAGGAATAATTCCTGCATTAGAGACCTCTCATGCTATTGCAGAAGCAATAAAACGTGCACAAGAATTGGGAGATAAACAATCGATTCTAGTGACATTATCTGGAAGAGGTGATAAAGATACTCCAATAATTGCAAAACATCTAGGTAATAACTTATGAAAATTTCTGAGAAGTTTAGAGAAGGAAAAGAACAAAAGAGGTCTTTGTTAATTGGTTTTATTACTGCAGGAGACCCATCAATTGAACTAACACCGAAATTAGCAAAAGCATTGGTAGATGGAGGTGTAGATATTATTGAATTAGGAATTCCATTTTCGGATCCTATTGCAGATGGTCCAACTATTCAATCGTCAAGTATGAGATCGTTATCAAATGGAACAACGACTAAAGATATTTTAAACATGAGTAAAAAGATTGTAGAAGAATTGGACGTACCAGTAGTATTTCTAACGTATTATAATACTATAATGAAGATGGGAGTTGAGGAATTTTTACAAGATGCAGAAAGAGCAGGAATTTCAGGAATAGTATGTCCAGATTTACCTCCAGAAGAAGGTGAAGAATACGTGAAATTAGCAAAAGCAAAATCAATTAATACAATATTTTTAGCAAGTCCAGCAACAAATGATATGAGATTAGACAATATAATTGATTCAACTAGTGGTTTTCTTTACATGGTGAGTTTATTTGGAGTGACAGGAACTAGGGATTTATTCACCGAGTATTCTTCGCAAGCGACAAAAAGAATAGTAGAAAGAGTTAGTGGACGAGTGCCTGTTGCAGTAGGATTCGGAATATCCAAGCCTGAACATGTTAGTAATTTTACTAAATTAGGAGTGGATGGCGTAATAGTAGGGAGTGCATTTATAAAAATTATAGAAGATAACCTAGATAATTCCGATTTGATGTTAGAGAAATTAAACAAGTTTGCAAAAGAATTATCACAAGCAACAGGTAATTAATCTAGATTTTTAGGGTTAACTACAAATAAAGGAACAAATAATTCATCATCAGTAAGTCCACCGTGGTAACCAGACAAAGAGGCTTTAAAATCTGATTTAAATCGATGCATGAGAACATTTCCCTTACGTGAGAGTATAGTATAATCTCCTAAGGCGGAAGATACATCCTTATTCACAATTTTCGAGCCGAAAAATCCTTCTTTAACAAATTTATCACTAGGAAATATATCAAATTGATTTTTATATTTTCGAAAGATATTTTTAAGATTACTATTCGGATTGTCTAATTTTACAAAAGATGTTCTAGAGTCTCCAGAAGGTGGACGACTTAAATTATCAAGAAATTTTGGGATATTATTAGTGAATAACCTTCCAGTTTTATTAACTTGAACTAATCCGTGATCTCCAGTAATAAATATGCAAACTTTATTGCGATATTGAGTCTTTATATTTTTTATGAATTCATTAAGTAATCCAAATAAGATATTGCGTAATTCACTTTGAACTTCGGGAGTGAATGGGCCATAAACATGTGATGCAGAATCAAGAGCATCCCAATAAACAAAAGTAAATGGAGTTTTTTTATTAACCAATTTAGAAAGATTTAGAAACATATCAGAAGAATTGACATAAGGCAATACATCAGAACCTTTATGGAGCATACGTGATAAAGCACTTTTCTTATAAATCCAACGAGTTAGAACTTTAGATTCCACGTCAATGTCAGAAAGTGATTGATAAAGAGTGTTATTTGGAAGAAATGTTTCTGGATCCAAGCCAAATTTTGCAAGTCGACTGCTATTTCGATCAGATTCAGGGCTGAAATTAACCATATTTGCAATAGTTCCATATTTTCGGAGATACATAGTATGGCCAATTATACCATGATGTTGAGGAGTCATACCAGTATTAACGGTACTAAGTGCAGTCGAGGTAGTAGATGGAAAAGTAGATGTTATTGGAATAACAACATTGTTGTAATAGAGTTTGTCAAGTAATTGATTATGGAGGGAGTTTTTTATTAAATTAAAACCTAAACCGTCAATAAGTATAAGAACAACTGATTGACAACCATCAAGAGAAGTTTGTATAAGATTATCGTTAAGTATATTTTTTGATTTTTTACCAAAATGCGATAATATTGTAGGTGCAAGATTGGCTAGAGAGTATTTCTTATAATGAGGTTTATGATAGGACTTAAAATTAGATTTATTAATTTCATTCCAGACCTCATCTTGGTATTCTTGATGAATGTATTTCAGAATGAATCACTTATGAGATAATATTGCAGAATCTTCCGAGATAACACGACAGAAACCTATACGATTAAATTGTAACATATCACCTTCAGTAAGATTTTTACATTGATTTTCAGCTATGCCTTGAAGAGTAGTTAAACTATCAGGCAAGAATTCAAATGAATCATCAGAACTGATTCTATATTTCTCGTTATTAGGAATCAATAAATTGAAATTGATTCCGTCGTGAGCAACCCAATGGATTTTTTTCAAAGAAGGTACAGGTTCAGTGCCAGTACATTCTGCCATAACGGTTCCAGATTTATTAGTTATTTTGATATTGAATAAATCCATCAACCTTATTTCATCACCCTCGTTTAACGGACCGATATCTTCTGGGGAGACGTATAATTCATCAGATATACCCATAGTTCGATCACCGAGATTTTCAGTTGGATGATGTTTAAGAGTAACAGATTTTACAGGAATGTTAGATACCTTCAATTTAATAGGATTAGCCACAAAAAAGTATCTCTTATCCAATTTGTCTCTAGCTTTCCTATTAAAAGATGCCAATAGCTCAAAATCAGGTGAAGATTCGCTTTTACTCAATCCCAAAGAATCGACAAAATTACTAATTCCTTCAGGAATAAAACCACGTTTACGAAGTGCAGAAAGTGTAACAAGACGTATATCATGCCAATTATCAATCTGGCCTTTGTCGATAAGAGATTTAATATTACTTTTTGAAGTAGGAGAACCTTTCATAGATAATCGAGAGAAACTTACTAAAGAAGGTCTAAATTTGACTTTTCCTTGATTATATAAAATTTGAGTGATTTCATTATATAATTCATCTCGTAACTCAAATTCTTTTGAACGTAATGCATGACTAACTCCTTCCAGGCAATCGGTAATTGGGGCGGCAAGATCATACGTTGGCCAGATATTATATTTTTTTCCAGTGCGAGTATGTTCTTCTTCGACAAACCGTAACATTACTGGATCACGCATAGCAGTATTATCAGATTTCATATCGCCTCTAAAGCGAACAACGCCATTAATACTAGTAGAAAGGAAGTCAGAAAATTGTTTATCAGAATTATCAGATAGATTATGTTCACAGATTTGTTTTTTAAAACGATTATTTTTAATCACATCAGGTGCACATTCGCAAATGTAAAGATGTTTATCATGAAACATTTCTTTAGCGATTTTATATATTTCGTCAAGATAATCAGATGCATAAGTAATTTGATCAGGTTTAATTCCCATCCAATCCAGGTTTTCTAATATTTCATTGTAGAACTCATCTTCAATGGCAACAGGATTAGTGTCATCAAATCTTAGAAATAATTTACCTGAATACTTTTGTGCGTAACGAAGATCCAAACGAGATGCTTTAACATGTCCAATATGAAGGTGGCCATTCGGATTAGGAGAAAAACGAGTAATGATTGTTTCATAAGAATTAAAATTCGGGAGAGATGGTAAAGGAAATTTTTCAGTAGGCTTTGTTTCGGATTTCATACCTGGAAAATCTTTTTGAAGAAGTTTGATTTGTTCTTCTAGGCTCATAGAATTAACTTTTTCAACTATAGGGTTAATTTCATTCATTAGATTTTTAATATCTGATTTCAATTCAGATTTTTCAGCAATAATTTTGTTAATTATAGAACCAAGATTTGCTTTGCCTGCATGTTGAGAGGCATTAAAGAGACTATGTTTTAATACTAAATCCTCAAATTCAGAATTTGCCAAGATTTACCAGTTCCTTGAAACCATGTATTTTGTAATATTATTTAATAATAAACGTGCACGAGTATCTGGAAGATCAGAAAATAGATTGTCGAATTCATTCAATGCCTTAGCGGAAAGATCATTACAAACATCAGTAGCATAATCAATTGATTTATATTTAGAGATTAAATCCAATAATTTTTCTGAATTTGATTCACGAAATTCGCGATTATTATTAAAGAATGACTCGATGAATTCTCGATCAGAAGTACTGCAAGATTCAAGAAGATGAATAAGAATTAATGTTCGCTTTCCTTCAATAAGATCTCCTGCATATTCTTTTCCATATTTGCTATCTGCAGTAAGATTAAGAATATCATCACGGATTTGGAATGCTATTCCAAGATTAGTTCCGAATTCTACAAATTTATTTTCATTTATTTTGTTTTTTGTTGCGATAAGATTTCCAAGACGAAATGGTGTAATGCAGGTATACCAAGATGTTTTTTTAGTACACATAACAAGATAGTCGGCTTCAGATATATTCAGATCGTTATTATGAGACCAAGATAGTTCCATGTGTTGACCCTCAGTAGTTTCATTAAGCATGTGAATGAATTCATTAATAATATCTAGTGTAAGATCTGATCCTAATAATGAATTGTTACTTAGTAATAGAGACCACATTTGACCATGAAGTGAATCACCTGCATTTATTGCTAAAGGTATGGTATGTTTTCGATGTAAAACAGGTTGACCACGGCGTAATTCAGATTCGTCTTCTATATCGTCATGAATCAATATCCAATTTTGAAATAGTTCGAGTGAAGAAGCAGTTAACAGTGCATCGTCTATTGTACCACCAAATGCTTCAGATGTAAATAAACAGATTGATGAGCGTATTCCTTTAGCAGGGCGTAATGGATAATCACGCATCATATTGTATAAGAGATCAATTTCTTTAATTTGATGACTATTAGGAAGGAAATTAAGTATAGTATTGTCAATGAGTTTTTTATTTTCCTGTATTTCAGGTTCGGACAATATGTCATCAATAGTGTTGTGCATTTATTATCTAACCTTTGATATCCAACTTGTAAGAGGTTCAGTAGTAATGTATTCTGCAGATTTAAGTTCACGAATATTTTTAGCGCCGATTAAGAACATGGTTGACTTTAGTTCGAAGATTAATTGATCAATAAAAGTTGTTAATGAATTATACGATTTAGAAGCAGGAGTGAGCATAGGACGAGCAAAGCCTCCAACGTCGGCGCCTAGTGTAATAGATTTAGCAAGATCCAGTCCATTACGTAAACCACCAGATGCAATAATAGGAGTTTTCACTGAATTTCTAGTGAGAAGTATAGTTGCAGCAGTAGGTATGCCCCAATCCCAAAACAAAAGTCCAAGGTCAGATTTCTGTTTATTTTTAAATTTCTTTGCGCGTATTTGTTCTATGCCAGCCCAACTAGTACCTCCCATACCTGCTACATTAATCGCGCCAATTTTAGTTTCAGATAATTTTCTAGCAACAGAAGGAGATATTCCTGAACCAACTTCTTTAACAATTATAGGTATATCCAAATCAGAAGATAGTTCTTTGATTCGAGACAGGACATTAGAATAATTTGATTCGCCTTCAGGCTGAACTAGTTCTTGAAGTGGGTTAAGGTGGATTGCTAGAGCGTCAGCGTCGATCATTTTCAATAATTTCGTTATAGATTTACGATCCAATCCTTGAGAAAGTTGTGCGCCGCCGATATTTGAAAAGATAAAGGCATTAGGAGCGTTTTTTCTTACAATTTTAAAGCTTTCAGCAAGATCTTCTGATAATAAACCAGCGCGTTGACTACCAACACCCATACCAATACCAAATTCTTCGGCAGCCTGAGCTAATCGAGCATTAATCTTTTGAGCGGCAGGAGTTCCACCAGTCATAGAATCAATTAAAAAGGGAAAATTAAAACTATGGCCAAGGAATTTAGTCGAGGTTTTAATATTGTCGAAATTAATTTCTGGAAGAGCACAATGTAGAAATTCTACACATTCAAGAAGTGTCGTCTTGGTTACCGCATTAGTATTTTTTAAAGCTAAATCAATTCCTTCTTTTTTACGATCTGCAATAATATTCTTCGAACTTTTTTTATTCATACATTATCACCGACAAATAGTGTACCAACATGTTCGCCATTCAAAGCTTTAGATAAATTTTTGGTATTCAATCCATTAGTAATTTGAACATCGATGCCGAGATTAGCAATTTTTAGGCTTTGATTGATTTTCGTTTTAATACCACCAGTAACATCATAATGAAGTTTAGAAAATTTAAGATTATTCTTATTATTATTAATTATTGGTATCAAACTTGAATCATCTTCAGGATTTTGATAAATACCGTCAATATTTGAAGCAAATATAACACGTTTAGGATTTAATAATTTACATAAATCGTGTACAATAAGATCGCCAGAATGGATATAAAATCCATTATTGGCAATTAATACATCGCCAAAAGTGACTGGGATTAAATCAAGAGAAATACTTTTTTGGAGAATATTTTTCCAATCAATTGGAATTTTTTTATTATTATACATCGAAGTTGGGGAAAATGAGAAAGTGTTAACGTGGTTTTCATGGAATATTTTAATGATTTTTTGGTTTAGTAATTGCATAGAATCACGAATTTTAACAACGTGTTTTGTGGATTTAGTTGGCTTGTCAGATATTCTATAACGTTTAGCGTAATAATGGCCGAATGAACCTGCGCCATGAACTATGATTAAAGGGTCCTTGAATTTCTTGATTGCTTTAGACAAGTTGCGTACTGAATCAGCATTGAATGTAAGGGGTCTGGACTTTTTTGTGACTACGGATCCTCCTAATTTTAGTATTGTTAATTTATTGACCATGTTTTTACACCTTGTTGTGGAAGTTTTACAGAAAATGTTTCATATTTCATGCCGTTTAATTCATTAACAATCATACCAATATGTCGTGAAGGTGAGATAGCTATTATTGAACCTCCGCCTCCTCCTCCAGTAATTTTAGCTCCATAAGAACCCAATTCCAGACATTTTTCAATTATATTATCAGTCGGTAAAGAACTTAATCCAAGAGAATTCAGAGTAGAGTTGAAGAAATTAAAATAGGAGCCCACAGATGTGTAATCTTTCTGTGATAGTGCAGATAGTGTTTTTTTAGTTAAGGTATTAGACGAATCTACAAGACCAAGGAATGTTGATGGTTTATCATTTCTAAGATTAGCAAATTTATTTATCATATTTGATGTTTTTCTGCGTTTGCCGCTAATCGAAACAATTAATTCGGGGTTATGTTTTAGAGTAATTCGTTTAGGGTCAAAACCTTTACGAAAAGAAATTAAACCGCCCATAATACTCACTGCAACGTCTATTCCAGAAGGGTTTCCATGAATTTTTGTCTCTCCGTACATAGCAAGATCGAATAGAGTCTTTCGGTCGAGTTTAGTATTAAAGAGTGAGGCAACAGATGCGGCAGTAGCCACACACAATGCACTCGAAGAACCTAAACCTGAACCACGTGGAATTCCAGAATCTACAGTAATTGATAATGGACGCTTTTCACCGAGATATTCAAGAGTTTTATTACGAACGATATAAACGGGGTCATTTTTCATATTATAAGCATTAGAAGGAATTCTTTGATTCTTATAAGAGATAGTATTATTGGATGAAAAAGTACTTGTAATACGGATTTTCTTATTTATTGCAGCTGCCAGTGCTTGTGCGCCATGAACGACAAAATGCTCCCCCGTAAGAATAATTTTTCCTGGGGCTTCTGCGATTGAAATCAAATTACTATAAAGAATACATTACAACAATAAAAATCAGCAGGTAATGATAATAAGAAAATGAATGTAATTATTCGTCGTCGACTAATTTTGTCTCGAAATCTTCAATTGAATAGGACATGGATTCATCTGAAGATAATTTACCCGAGTGTTGAAGGACAGAACGTGATAACAACCACATAACTGCAGCCAAGGCTTTTCTTCCTCTATTATTAGCTGGAATAACAACATCAACATTCTCAGTAAGGTTATCTGTATCACAAATAGCAATAACGGGAATACCAACTTGTGTAGCTTCAATAACAGCCTGTTGGTCCATGTTTGGGTCAGTTACGATAACTGCTTCAGGGTCTAAATGTTTAGGATAAAGTGGATTGGTAAAAGTACCTGGCATGAACCTTCCAGTTAAAGGAATAGTTCCAGTTAACTCAGTAAATTTTGTCACAGGTGTCTTTCCATATTCACGTGATGAATAAACAACAACACGGGATAAATCAAGATTAGAAACAAATTTAGCAGCTAATTCAATGCGCTGTAATGTTTTAGCGACATCAATTATATGAAGTCCATCAGGACGTGTTCGACTGATAAAACTAGCCATTGATTTAGTTTTAACGAGTGTGCCTACACGGATTCCAGTAGACAGTAAGACTTGTTCAGAAACATCTTTAGTAACAGAACTGTCTAAACTTTCTGTGCTTTCTAAATCTTCAGTTTCAAAGTTAACTGACATATTTTTTAACCCTCGCAATAGGCATCGACATGTTATTATTTATAAAGTTAGTTTCCTCAATTCTGAGTAATTCATTTAATTTAGAAATTCTTTCACCACCAACAACTCCACTTTTCATCATCACTGAACCAGAACCAATAGCAATGTGGGCTAGATGTGGATCAATTGTATCGCCTGAACGATGAGATGCGATAATAGCATAATTATTTTGATTACATGAATTAGCAAATTCCATTGCGTCACCCAAGGCTCCTGCCTGATTTACTTTCAGAATTACAGCATTGCCAGCATTTTGATCTATGCCTTTTTGAAGTATGGAGGTATTTGTGACAAATAAATCGTCTCCAACAATGAGGCAATTGTCATTTTTAGAAGATAGTTCAGTAAAATCAGAGAAAGCCTCCTCGTGAAGAGGATCTTCTACATAAATTAAATTGTATTTTTCAATCAATTCAAGAACATAAGAAATTTGTTCCTCAGTATTACGAGATTTATTTTCACGAGAATAAACATAAAGTTCTTTATCAGGAACCCAAAGAGAAGAAGAAGCAACATCAAGACCTAATCGTATTTCAAATCCAACTGCATCTGAGACAGTATTGATAGCTTCTTGGGCAACTTCAAGTGCTTCAGTGTTAGATAATTGTGGAGCCCATGCGCCTTCGTCGCCTTTACCACCAGAGAATTTTGAATCTTTTTTGTCAATAATTTTTTTGATTTCTTTATGAACTAGAAGATTAGCTTGGATACCAGAATGTATCGAGTCAGCTCCAAGAGGATAAGAAAGGAATTCTTGAATATCAGTTGAACCGTTTCCTGCATGCATTCCACCGCCAAGAACATTTCCCAAAGGAAGTGGCATTTCGGCAGGCTTTCCGTTAAGAAGGATTTCATAAATTGGTTTATCTAGAATTTGTGAAGCTGCATCAATAGATGCAAGAGATATTGCATATGCAGCGGAACCACCTATATTGGAATAGTTATCAGTTTTATCTGCATCTTTTAGGATGTTCTTAAGAGTAAAAATATCAGAACTATCTGCGCCAATTAAATGAGATTTATATTCATTAAGATAGTCAATGGTGTCCTTGCATTGTGAGTTTCTGAAGGAAACTGCCTCAAATTTACCAACGCTAGCGCCAGCAGGAGATGATGCGGTACCAATTATGTCGCCTACATGCACGTCAACTTCTATGGTTTCACTACCTCTGCTATTATAGATTAAACGAGATTTGATGTCAGTAATTTTTGTCATAGATTAGGATTTCCTCTTAGATACATTGTTATGTTAAATCAAATTCCATTCTTTTATCATGGGCACTGTCATGATACTGTATAATTTGATCAATAACATCAGAATTAGATAGTAACATTCGTCTACAGCAATAACGAGTAATTTTAAGATCGTCAAGAATTTTTGCAGGATTTTCTCCATCAGATGTTCGAGACTCTAAAATTTCAAGTTTATCAGCAATAACGCTTCCACAACTAAAACAACGAACTGGAATAATCAAAAAATGAACACCAATAACCTATCTATATGATTTCTGTTTTCTTCGTCTTGCTCCAGGGCCGCCAAATTTCTTCGATTCGCTACGACGAGAGTCACCAGAAAGAAGATGTTGATCGTAATCGGAAATTTTAGTTTTAACTTCTTTAGCCTTAATATGTGAAATGATTGCACGAGACATTGCAATTGCACAGGCTTCTGCTTGGCCCATATATCCGCCGCCAGAAACACGGATGTTTATATCAACTTTATTTCGGTGATCTCCAATTATTTCAAGTGGAGTTAACATACGTTCACGAGCCATTAATGGAGTAATAATTTCAACAGGTGTTTTATTTATGAATACTTTACCAGTACCAGCAGTAATTACAGCGGTAGCTTTAGCTGTTTTTCTGGAAGCTGGAATTAATTTAGATTTCTTTTTCATTCTACTTTTCTCCATCCCATAGATGAACATAATTCACCAATCGTAGTATAATAAGATAGTGACTTTCTGGCCAATGCTGTATCGATAGTTTTATGTTCGGATTTTTGATATTTTTCAGGAACTGAAATATATACTCGAAGAAGTTTTTTGGCAGCATTGCCTTTTGGTTTTTTATAAGGAAGCATACCTCTAACCATTTTTTCCATATAAGTATCAGGACGTCTAGGATGAAAAGGGCCGTGTTTTGGATGTACACGACTAGTTATTTCCAATCTCAATTCATTTTCTTTGAGAATATTAGCACGACTACCTGACATAAGAATTTTTTCAGCGTTAACTAGGATAACACGATTGCCATTTAGGAGCATTTTTGCGATAACTGAGCACAAACGTCCAGCTAGATGTTTATCGCCATTAATTACAACAGTAGATTCAGAATCAGCCAACAAAGATTTTTACACCTTTTCCATCAGGATTAGTTTCAACAAGTTTTTCAATCAACATAACTGTTCCACCGGCATTTTTAATTTTTACTTTTGCAGTTTCAGAAAAAGAAACAGCGCCAATAGTAATCGAATGTTCGATTACACCTGCACCCAGAACTTTACCAGGAACTGCGATTACATCACCGGTTTTTGTAACTCGAGATAAGTTACCAACATTAATTTCGTGATCGTGTTCGAGTTTTTTTACGATATTAGTCCAGACTTTTGCATGGGTTTTACGAGCAACACGTTTTATAGATTCAATTTGATAATCATTAAAGGTCATTTTACATTCTCCTGGATTGATTGATTCATATCTTTCAATTTTGTATTTAATATACTTGTAGCTTGCAAGAGAATTTCATTAGCAGGTAAACTTCCTGTTGATTCAATTGTAAGATGAAATTCAGAAGCATTATCAGTATCAGTAAGTGTGGATATTGCAACGGGTTGCCATTTAGCATGAGTGCGTCCTTTACCGAGTTTAGCATAAGCCTCTAATTTGATTTTCTGACTTGGTGCAAGCTTAATGATCGGAATATTATCAACATAAGGTTTTACACGAGTGTCTTCAGATACTAGATCTCCAGAATAAATTGTCTTAACTTCATCGGTAGCAACAGCGTCAAGAACTAAAAGAACACGACATTTAGTACAGCCCAAAGATGTTTTACAATCGCAGTCTTGTGGAAGTATGTATCCTTCTAAATCAGTTGTTAAAGGAATGAGTCCAAGACGGTGAGCAAGGATTTCGTCATACAAAACAGACGAATTGTCATGAATTACAATTTCGTCGATAGCCATACACGGGACTTCGCTAATGGCAAAGCGCCTAAGAGCGTTAGCATATACTCTATCTATACCCTTGAGTAGTAACTTTACGTGTGAGTCAGATGATTCTAAGATTTTAATGGTTGCCAATTTATGTCTCCTTAATACCTTAGTAAACGCAGAATATTATAATTAAAACCTTATCATTTTTCGATAAAGATTAATTAGAGGCATTATCTACATAATTATAAAATTGTCGACCGAATTCAAGTACATAGTAAGGATCCTAGGCAGAGACGTCAGTGGTACGAAAAAAGTTATACAGGCTCTCTCCAATATCAAGGGAATTGGCAACAATTTAGCCCATTATATCGTGAAATCACTAGAAATAGACAGAGAGTTGAGAATGGGCATGCTTTCAGATGAACAGATTAATGCTATTGAAGAAAACATTAAAAATATAGATAAAAAATACCCTGAATTTAATTTAAATCGTCAAAAAGATATGCAAACTGGTGAAAATCAACATGTCATTGAGACCGATTTAATTGTATCTAAAAAACAAGATATCGATTTAGAAAGAATTTTACAAAGTTGGAGAGGAACAAGACATTCATTAAACTTGAAAGTAAGAGGACAAAGAACTAGATGCACAGGAAGAGCAGGAAAAGTAGTAGGAGTGCGTAAGTCAACTCTAAAACCAGGAAAGGCGACTTAGATAAATGGGAGATCCAAAATATTCAAGAAAAAAATCAGCGCGACCTCGAAATCCTTGGCAACGAAATTTATTAAAAGAAGAATTAGAATTAGTTGGTAGTTTTGGTTTAAGAAATAAAAAAGAACTTCATGTTGCGTCAACAGAGTTATCTAGAATTAGAAAGCAAGCTAGGCAACTTCTGGCTGCAACAACAGAAATCAGAACAGCAAGAGAACCAGTTTTATTAACATCATTATCAAGGAAAGGAATTGTTACTGATGATGCAACATTAGACAATGTACTAGCGCTTAATGTTTCTAATTTTTTGGAAAGAAGATTACAAACAGTAGTATTAAGAAAAGGATTAGCAAGAACACCTCATCAAGCAAGACAATTAGTTACACATGGACATATAGCAATAGGAAACAATAGAATAAACATACCAAGTTATACGGTAACACGGGATGAAGAACCATTAGTAAAGATGACCGATGGAAGTACATTCGTTCTACAAGAGATAGTAGTTCCAGAACCAAAAAGTGATACGTATGGAAATCCAGATGAGAAAGAAGAATTAGAATCAAAGGAAAAACCTGTTGAGGAAAAGACTGAGGCTAAAGAGGAAGTAAAGGAAAAGACTGAGGCTAAAGAGGAAGTAAAGTAAAATGAGTGTTTCAGACGTATCAAAAAAATGGGGAATAGTACATATTTTTAGTAGTTATAACAACACAATTGTTCATATAACCGATTTAAGTGGTTCAGAAACGATTGCAATAAGTTCTGGTGGAAGACATGTTAAGGCGGACAGGTTCCAAGCAACGCCATATGCAGCTATGAAAGCTGCTCAAGCAGCAGCAGAAACTGCTAGATCAAAAGGAATTGAACATCTTCATATCAGAGTTCGTGCAGTGGGCGGAGTAGGTGGAAGAACTCCAGGACCAGGAGCACAAGCAGTAATCAGAGCAATTGCAAGAGGCGGATTTAGAGTAGGAAAAATTGAAGATGTTACACCAATCCCTCACGACACCACTAGAAAAGCTGGCGGTAGAAGAGGAAGAAGAGCATAGTCTTTTATCTGTTAACATAGCTTCAAGATTTTAATTATGTGTGGAATAACCGGCTACATTGGAGAGAAGGATGCAGCTCCAGTTTTATTACAAGCGTTAAAAAGAATGGAATATAGAGGTTATGATTCAGCAGGGATTTCAACTATTCACAAAGATAATGTAACAATAAAGAAAGACATTGGAAGAATTGATGCAATTAATGAGAAGATTGAA
>ENA-UPTF01000180-UPTF01000180.1-marine-metagenome-genome-assembly--contig:-NODE-180-length-44834-cov-3.254798_pt1 | contig 44834 bp, 45 predicted proteins | sample MGYA00238166_ERZ767019 | MGnify/ENA primary metagenome ERZ767019 (study PRJEB28930, sample SAMN06266391) | marine metagenome | isolation source: Sea water from 250 m depth | place: Atlantic Ocean | study... | reverse complement strand
CGTAGAGGCCCTTGAAAAGGTTTTAGCACCCTCAGGACCCTGAAAGAGCTCTTTGTTAGCAAAATGTTAGCAAAAATCAAAGAAAAGAGACCTGTAGTGATCTACAGGTCTCTTTTATACCTGAAAAGTGGTGCGCTTGGAGAGATTCGAACTCTCGGCCTCTGCCTCCGCAGGGCAGCGCTCTATCCGCTGAGCTACAAGCGCGTGTATGTTAAGACTATCTATTCAGTTAACATAAATATAATAACATTAAATTAGTATGGTGGCATTTGGTGCCGAGGGAGGGATTTGAACCCACACGTCCTAAAGGACACTGCGCCCTGAACGCAGCGCGTCTGCCGTTTCGCCACCTCGGCATAGTGCCATATGTTAAAGGGTTTAGAGGTTGCTCGCCGCCGCCATAATTACATGGTGGGCGATGGAGGATTTGAACCTCCGACCTCCTCGGTGTGAACGAGGCGCTCTAACCACTGAGCTAACCGCCCGAGAGCTGAGCCCGCATCAATTATAAGTAGCAGGGATAGCCTCCGCAACCCTAGTTTTTTATTGATAAAAGATTTTGGGAGGATGGCAGTAACCGGTCTGCTCAGCGTACGCAAACCGGAGTCAGTACAAACAAACATGAAAAGAGAGGTTTAGTTGGTTATGTCGTGTTATATTTAACATTACATGACATAACGTACATTGTGCGAACCAACCTCCGTTTCCATAAATTTTTATCAACTACCATTGCTATCAGTAAAAGACAATGGTTGGTAATTACTGACTAATTCAGACTCAATTTGCTGGAGTAAACTATCTAGATTCCAACGCTTGGCACCTGATACCATAACTTGGTCCAAGGTTTTAGAGGCAGGAAGTAAACTGAAATCGGTTTCCCTAGTATCCTCTTCAATCAGATCCATTTTGTTTAAAACTAAGATTCTGGGTTTATCCAACAAGTTTAAATCTGATAAAGTGTCTTCTACTACTTCTGTTTGCTCAGCTACTTTAGGGTGAGTTACATCTATGACGTGCAGCAGTATGTCCGATTGTGTTAATTCTTCTAAAGTAGCACGGAATGCAGCTACGACAGTTGGAGACAGCTTTTGTATGAACCCAACCGTATCTGTTAACAGCATTTCTTGTCCCGATGGAAGACGGACTCTTCGTGTAACCGGGTCCAGAGTTGAGAAAAGTTGGTCTTCGGCTTCTACTTTAGCGTCGCTTAGTGCATTAAATAACGTACTTTTCCCTGCGTTCGTATAACCAACTAAACTGGCCATGGGTACGCTTGCTTTCTTACGTCTTTCCATTGATTGTGAACGGCGTTGTTTAACCTTGTCCAACTCCGTTTGTATTTTCTGTATATGTCTCCGGATTATACGTCGATCGGTTTCTAATTGTGTTTCACCTGGGCCACGTGTACCTATTCCACCTCCTAGACGTTCCAAGTGTGACCATTGTCCAACTAGTCTAGGAAGGAGATATTGATGTTGTGCGAGTTCAACCTGTAATTGTCCTTCGTGCGTTCGTGCATGGCGTCCAAATACATCTAAAATCAGAGCGGTACGGTCTATGACCTTTATTTGTAGAGCCGACTCTAGATTCCGTTGCTGGGTAGGGGTAAGTTCGTCGTCAAATATTACAACGTCTGCCCGTTTCTCTTTGGCTTGTTCTTGTAATTCTTCTAACTTGCCCTTGCCAACGTATGTAGAAGTAAATCTATCAGCTCGTTGAGTAACTTCACCGACTACAGTGGCTCCAGCAGCATTCGTAAGATAGGATAATTCGTTTAAAGTATCTTTTAAATTCCACAGGCGATCGCCGCTACGTAGTTCCACTGCTACTACGAGGGCTTTCTCGGGTTCTAATCCGGTAGATACAGTCTTTTTGGCGATATCAGCTCCGCTATGGGGATGGGATTTGCCAAGATTCCAGTCTTTGGCACCCCTTTTCAATTTGCTCGTCAGGTGTCGTAAGAGAAAGTCTTATGTAACCTTCACCGTATTTTCCATAGCTTGAACCAGGGGTTACTACTATATCGATGTCTTCGAGAAGTTTGGCAGCAAACCCTGCGGATGTATATCCATCAGGTACAGGGGCCCAGATATATAGACTCGCTTCCGGTGTTGGTACTGTCAATCCCATCGAACCCAAAGCCTTGACAACCCGGTCCCTTCTCTTTTGATAGATTTTTACGTTGTCATCAACGCAGTCTTGAGGTCCGGTTAATGCTTCCATGGCCATTTCTTGTACGGCTTGTGGAATACCCGAATCCAAGTTGGCTTTTATCTGGAACAGGGCCTTTATCATGGCTGCATTACCGACCGCCATTCCTATCCTCCAGCCGGTCATGTTATAAGTTTTTGAAAGCGAGTGAAATTCAATCCCTACGTCTCGCGAACCTTCAATTTGCATCGAACTCGCTGCCTTATACCCGTGGTATCCGACTTCGCTGTACGCTGCGTCATGAAGTAGTGCAATATCGTTTTGTCTACAATATGCTGTTATACCAGCAAGATCTTCTACACTAGCAACAGCGCTTGTCGGATTATTCGGATAATTAACCCACATAACCTTCGCGGATCTGGCAACATCTTGGGGAATTTCGTTTAAGTCTGGTAGCCAGCCATTAGATTCTCTGAGGGGCATTATATGTGATTCGGCTCCTGCGAACATGGTTCCAACCCCGTAAACCGGATATGCAGGATCGGGAACCAATGCCAGATCACCAGGATCGAGAAAACAAAAAGCCACGTGCCCGATGCCTTCTTTGGCCCCTATCAGTGGTAGTACTTCTGTATCTGGATCTAGTTTGATGTCGAAACGTTTTTCGTACCAATAAGAAATAGCTCTTCGCAATTCCGGAAGTCCATCAGTTTCGGGATACCTGTGGTTAGGAGGGTCTTGGGAAGCTGTAAGCAATCTTTCGATGATTGGTTGTGGAGTTGGGATATCGGGGTCACCAATACCAAACGTTACCACGTCGGCCCCAGCCGCCCGTTTCTCTGCAATGATTCTGGATATTTCGACGAATGGGTATGGGGCTAGCTTGTCGAGACGAGTAGAAAATTTCATACATTACGCCTTGCTAAATTAATTATTTTATTTTGTCCATTCACCAGTAAATACTTCCTCTGCAGGTCCTTCCATGAGGACTTCAGTTTCCCCATCCCAGGATATTTTTAGAGTGCCCCCTGGAAGTGTTATGTCCACGTCATTCTCTGTTAGCCCCAGCAATTTACCGGCAACGGCTATGGCACATGCACCAGTTCCACAAGCCATGGTTTCTCCAGATCCTCTTTCCCATACCCTAGCGATCAGGTGCGTATCATCTACGACGTTCACTATCTCGAAATTTACTCTTTGTGGGAACATAGGATGTCTTTCGACCAACGGCCCAATGTTGTGCAACGGGAATTCAGATACAGGTTGGTCTATAAAAGTGACCGCATGAGGATTCCCCATTGATACGAAGGTTAGGAATAACCGGAAGTCTCCGGGGTGTATGGCGTATTTTAATATGGGACCTCTAGACCCGGCGATAGCAGGGTCTAGAGAAACCGGAATATCTGCTGGATCTAGCCGCGGTACGCCCATGGTTACTTGGGCCCCGTCAACTAGTTTGTTTTTGTAGGTAGGAGTCACTGTGCGTAATCCTGCTAAGGTGTCGATTTGTAAGCTAGTGGTGGTAGTGGGGACTATACCGTGATCGATTGCGTATTTCGCGAAGCAGCGTATCCCATTGCCGCACATTTCTCCTTCGGAACCATCAGCATTAAACATACGCATTCGTAAGTCTGCCGTATCGGAGTTCATTATTAGAATCAATCCGTCTGAACCGATCCCGAAATGACGGTCACTCATGGTTCTAGACAAATCTGCCCAATCTTCCTCCATATCACGAGCGTCGAGATATATATAATCGTTTCCAGCACCGTGCATTTTGGTAAACTTCATATAGTCTCCCTAGATTAAGTGCTTTCGCTGTTTTTGTAACAAGGAGGACACCCTAGAATAATCCTAGGCATCTCAGAGCGGTTATTGTAACATAGTGGTGGTTTAAGACAGGTAGTTAGCGACTAAGGTTGAGGCAACTGACGTTATGTCTACTTGATTCACGTCAAGCCATGTTATCCTGGGATCTTCCTGTTTAAACCATGTGTATTGACGTCGGGCCAGCCGGTGAGTTTGAAACTTAGTTTTCGATATTGCTTCATCCAAAGAGGACTCTCCTGCGAGATATTGACCTAACTCCCGATACCCAGGACTGGCTAGGCTTCCGATACCCATTTTGTATCCCTGGGTAGTCAAATATTCTACTTCGTCCAAGAAACCATTTTTTATCATGTGATCAACCCTCATATCTATCATATGATAAAGGTTTCCTCTATTTGTAGTCAGCCCAATAATAATAGGACTATATTCCTCTTCACGTTGTTTCGATAGTTGAGAAGGCTTTAGCCCAGTTTCTTTGATAATTTCCAAAGCTCTGATAACTCGTCTGACGTTTCGTGGGTCGATTTCTGAAGCTCTTTCAGGATCTATAATGGAGAGTTGGTCGTGTAGAGAATGGATTCCGATCTCTTCGGCTTCCTTTAGCTTAGCAGCTCTGAACTCTGGGTTTGGTGGAATGTTTGGAACAGTCCACCCTTCGACTATGGCCCAGACGTATTGGCCAGTACCTCCACATACAATCGGCAGATTACCGCGCGCGGTTATTTGCTCTATGGAAACGTTGGCTAATTTAATAAACTCACCCAAACTAAAATCGTTATCCGGCAGGTTGATGTCAATCATATGGTGTGGTACACGGGTGCGGTCGGAGATTGAGGGTTTGGCGGTTCCTATGTCCATGTATCGGTATACTTGACGACTATCAGTGTTAATAATTTCCCCAGAGAATTGTTCGGCGATATAAATAGCTAATTGAGTTTTGCCTATTGCCGTAGGGCCGATTACCACCACCATATTTGACTTTGAATTAGCCATGTTGAGTAGATTCGAGCGTTAATGCAACTATTTGGGAAAATGTATCACATGTTAGGCTTGCTCCACCCACTAAAACACCATCAATCAACGTATCAGAACAGAATTCCGATACGTTTTCAGGGGTCACGCTGCCACCATATAGTACATTTGGAACCATGTAAGATTCGGGGTAAGACTCTTGAAGTACTTTCCGTATTCCTTGAGCGATTATTTCTTTTATGTCTTCCAATTTGGGAACCCTACCCGTTCCGATAGCCCATCTGGGTTCATAAGCAATCGTGATAGATGTAATATCAGTTACGTCAGCCAAGCCCGTTTTTACCTGTGTGCCAACTATTTTGGCTGCGTTGCTGTAGACGCGTTCTTGTTCTGTTTCCCCTACACACAAGATTGGTTTAATTCCATTATCTAAGGCTGATAAAACCTTTTGGTTTATAAACTTATTCGTCTCTCCAAATAATGAACGCCTTTCTGAATGGCCGAGAATCACATATTCGCAAAAATCGGCTAGCATATATGGGGAAACTTCTCCAGTAAAGGCGCCGGCTCGGTCAGGGTGTATATTTTGTGCCCCTGTTTTTATTAATGAATTCTCTAGCCATCTGCTAACTTCAAGTAGAAATGGGAATGGAGGACAGAGAACGATTTCGCATTCAGAATTGCGAGGTATACTACATTTTAACTGGTCGACGAGTTCTCTGGCCTCTACGAGGTTCTTATTCATCTTCCAGTTGGCGACTATCATTGGCCTACGCATCGTGTGCATTTGCTTAGGGGCCAAATTTAGTTAATTTGCCAGCATGAGACAGTCCTAGATGCATCACTGAGGTGGCTGGGATTCTACCTATAGATCCCAATCCGCATGATCGTTCGTCGAACGACGGCACTCCTTCACCTTTCGTAAGTTGCGAGTTGAGCATGAATGGGACAGGATGCCAGCTGTGTGCTGCCATGATAGCAGGTGTCGAATGATCTCCCGCAACCATAAAAACATCCGGATTTAGATCTCGTATAGATGGAATAAGAGGGTCTAAATCCTCTAAAGCTTGAACTTTGGCCCCGAAGTCGCCATCTTCTCCCGCGGCATCAGCTGGCTTGTAGTGTATGAAGAAGAAATCATGATTATCGTAGTTTTCTTTCAGTGTAACCACTTCGTCTGAAAAGCTCTTTCCAGTAGGGATAATATTCATTTTAGCCACTGTAGCCAATCCCCTATACATCGGATACGCTGCTATACCTGCAGGGTTTAGCTTGTAGGCTGACCCCATGGGAGGTAGTTCGGGTAGCTGTGCCCATCCCCGTAGAAGTAACATATTGGCTGGAACTTCTTCCGCTAGTATCTTTTGTGCTTGTTCAACGAACTTGTTGACTAATGCTGCTGTTTTCTCAGCGTCCTGAGTGAGCGCTTTTACTTCTAATGCGGGTACTCCATTTATTTGAGGATCTGTCTCGGTAACCTGTTCTGATAATCCAGTACCTCTCAAGCGTAAAACAAAACGGTAATCTTGTACTGGATAAACATCCAATTGGATACCAGGTAGTTCGATTTTGTCTAATTGCTCGCATAGTGGGGCGCTCAGTTGAGTAGGAATTCGTCCAGCTCTCCGGTCGGTTAATCGCCCTTCATTATCAACGGTGCAAAAATTACCTCTGGCGGCAACATCGCCAGGTTGAAGGTCTACCTCGATGCCCAGAGCTTCGAGAGCGCCTCTCCCGATAATATATTTCAATGGATCGTAACCAAAAAGCGCTAGGTGCCCTGGGCCGCTCCCGGGCGCTATGCCGGGTAATACTGGCGTGGTTAGGCCGCAGGCGCTTTCCTGCGCCATGGCATCCAAGTTAGGTATATTTGCGGTCTCTAGCTCCGACAATTTCGTTTCAGGATGAGCTAAGCCTCCTAAACCGTCCACCACTAACAAAACCATTTTTGAAGAGGTGGATACATAACAATCTTGGACTTGTTCGAGATCGATCATAGTTTGGGCCTCCTAGTATTTGTGATTATTCAGGCCTCAGGCAAGGCAGATATTCCAGGAAGGTCTTTACCTTCTAGAAATTCTAGAGATGCTCCACCTCCCGTAGAAACGTGCGACATTTGTTCCATTAGGCCTAAGGCTTCCACAGCTTCGGCTGTCGATCCGCCACCAACAACGGTAGTTGCTTCAGTTAAGGCGGCGATAGCTGTAGCTACAGTTCGGGTGCCTCGGCTAAATCTTGGCATTTCAAACACGCCCATGGGTCCGTTCCAAATGATGGTTTTCGATTGAGATAAAGAATCTGAAAAACCATGTGCTGATTTTTCTCCAATATCCATGATATACCAATTTGTAGGAACTTCATCGACAGAAACCGTTAGCATACTGGAAGGGTTCGGGGAGAATTCGCTCGATACCACTACATCTTCAGGTAAGTGTACGTTTATTCCTTTTGATCGCGCTTGCTCAATTAAATCGCGGGCAAACTCTATCCGATCCTCTTCTATGTTTGAAGCTCCGGTTGGGTATCCTTGACTCTTGAGAAACGTAACTGACATTCCTCCACCAATAAAAAGGGAGTCTAATTTACTCAAGATATTTTCTATAACTAGGATTTTGTCACTGACTTTTGCGCCTCCGAGTAATGCGGCGAAGGGAGATTTAGGAGAATCTAGTGCTTGACTCATAGATTCTACTTCACGTTGAACCAGCAAACCCATTGCACTAGGTAGAAATTTTCCTACGCCAACCGTGGAGGCATGAGCCCTATGTGCTACAGCAAAAGCGTCCATAATGAAAAAATCTGCCAGGGTTGAGAGCTGTTCGGCAAATTGAGGGTCATTATTTTCCTCTCCAAGGTGAAATCTCAGATTCTCTAGAAGCACTATATCTTTTGGAGCCAAATTGTCTATAACTGATTTCACATCAGGGCCTATACAATCATGTAAGCTTTGAACGGGCATTTCAAGAAGGGTTGAAAGTCTATCCCCGATCGGCGCTAACCGTAACTCTTCATCTACCTTGCCGTTGGGCCTGCCAAGATGGGAGCATAGAATTATTTTACAGTCGTTCTCAACTAGGTAATTGATAGTGGGTAGGGTTGCTCTCAATCTTTGGTCGTAGTTTGAGATAGCTTCTATTCCTTGCTCAATTGGCACATTGAAATCTACTCTCACTAATACACGATGTCCGGCGAGGTTCAAATCTGTTAGTGTTTTTTTGGACAACTTCGGCCACTCTCTCCATTTGCTTAGTAAATCAGACTAATTTAGGACTGTATCATCACCATTAGATAATGGTTGAGTAGTTGCTATTTCAAGAAGTGATTTGAAGTCTGTCAAGTCAACTCCTGAGATTTCTAAGATCTGAAGAGAGGTGAGACATTCTGATATCAGGGTTTTCGCCCGGGCCTCAGAGTAATCTTTAGCACCACTGTCGTTAAGTATTTCTATGACCCTTAAACTATCTTCTGGTTCCAATACGCGTTTCATATAAATGTTGCCAAGCTCGCGTTTGATTGAGATGCTTGAATTCTCAAAAGCATAAATTAAAGGAAGACTTTTTTTCTTTTCGATTAGATTACTAGAAGTCATGCCGTCTCCCTTCGGTCCCCAGAGTTCGTTCGTGTCTTGTATTAGTTTCGATGCCGTTCCCAAATTTTGTCCGAAATTTTTCATCTGGGAGATAAATGTCTGATCTGCACCTGCGCACATGGCACCGAGGGTTCCTCCGCACGCTGGTAACGCTCCCGATTTCTTTCCTACCATTGAGAAGTAATCGCCCTCGGTTACTAATAACTGGTCTTGAAAGGTTAGGTCCATATATTGCCCTTCGCAAAAGGACAAACAGGCTTCATCTAATGACTTGATAGCCTGCAAGGTTACATCTGTATTGAGAGTTGTTTCGGATAAGCGCATGATGGCCGATCTGGCTAACGCGTGTAACCCGTCCCCTGCATTTATCGCTTGGGACGGCCCCCAAACCCACCAAATACTAGGCCTGGTTTGAGATTCACTACCGCCATTTTGAACGTCTCCATGGACCGCGGTGAAGTTATACATTAATTCCAATGCGGCGGCTACAGGTAATGCATGTCTGAAGTCTCCGGAGATTTGTTCACATGTGGTTAACGCTAAAATGGCTGGTAAATGAATGTGGCTTGGATTATCTTCGGGAGATCCATGTTGATCAGTCCATCCCATGTGATAACTAAGCATCTCATAAAGAAATCCTTTCCTCCGTTCGAAACTAGATTTGAGTTCTTGATCTAGTGCTTGGCTGTATATATCGTATTTTATTTGGTAGTTGATATGATCACTTGTACCTTCTAAAACTGTGTGTGATAGGACTTCGAAATATAAGGGACTTTATGCATAAGATTTATAACATCGCAAAGATCTCATCTGCACTAATGGCTCCATCTCTTAAAATTGTTATTTCACTGGATGAGACATCAACCACTGTTGAAGCTATCCCCAGTGGACTAGGACCGCATTTTAATATGCCGTCTAAACGATCCCCAAGTTCGCTTTCTAGCGATTCGATTGTCATTAGGTCAGGTTTCCCACTTAAATTTGCGCTGGTGCCAGTGATTGGGAATCCCAGTTCCTCAATGATTGCTAACGGTACACGGTGTTTAGGTATTCTAACGGCTATGGTGTTTAACCCTCCGGTGGCGATGTATGGAACAGTATCCTTTTTAGGTAATACCAAAGTTAATGGTCCAGGCCAAAATTGATGTGCAAGCTTGAGACTCGTTTTTGAAACTTCTTCGGATACCATCTGTAGTTGGTCAATGTTCGAGATCAAAACTGGGAGAGCCAATTTTTGAGGCCTGCCTTTGATCTGGTAGATTCGGTCAAGAGCAGTTTCGTCAAATAAATTCGCTGCTAGGCCATATAGAGTATCTGTGGGAATCCCGACCACGCCTCCAGACAAAAGTTTTGATACTGCTGACTTAATTTCTTCGGTAAACATTTGTACGGTAATTATGCCGCCCCAAGCTTCAAGATATAAGGTATTTCAACAGAAAAATGAGTTTAGCATGAATGCAGATTGTGGTCTAATCTACAAGGGCGAAGTGGCTACAATTTGCGGCTGGCCATAGGAGTAAGGGTATGATATATTTTGCGTCAATCAAGAAGATATATGGTTCCCTTCAACAAGAATTTAGTTAAATTCAGATGAATGTATCTTAGTGGGGGAAGAGGTGATAGTAGAGCCAGAAATGTCATCTGATGTGCATCAGCCACCGCATGGAATCGAAATAGGTGAAGGCTTGGTGGTTATTGACTTTGGTTCCCAGTACAGCCATTTAATTGCGCGACGCATTCGTGAATTAAAGGTTTATTCCGAATTAATTCAACCTACTGATTCATGGGAACATGTTAATGCTCGTATTAAACCCAAGGGTATAATTCTCTCCGGTGGTCCTTCCAGTGTATATGATACTTTAGCTCCATTGATACCAGATTGGGTTTTTGAAGAAAAATTACCCATCCTGGGTATCTGCTATGGGATGCAAGTGCTGGTGCATCAACTGGGAGGTACAGTTGCGCCAGGGGTTAAAAAAGAATACGGGCACGCAAACTTAAATTTGATGTCTCAGGATAATAGCATCCTTAAGGGTCTTCCGGATTCCTGTCAGGTGTGGATGAGTCACGGAGATAAAGTTGAGGTGCTTCCGGATGGTTTCTTTGCCATGGCACAGACGGAGAATTCCAGTCTGGCTGCGATAGGCAACGGGTCCAACATTTTCGGCCTCCAATTTCATCCTGAGGTAGCTCATACTCCACTTGGGATGTCCATACTTAAGAACTTTGTAGGACAGGTCTGTGGCTGCGAGGAAGATTGGACTCCGTCCAATTTTGTTCAATCAACTTGCAATAGGATCCGGCAACAAGTAGGTGATGGACAGGTTATTTGTGCCTTATCGGGTGGTGTTGATTCGGCAGTCACTGCATTGCTGATTAATCGAGCTATAGGTGATCGACTGACCTGTGTTTTCGTCAATAACGGGCTTCTGCGGTCAGGTGAATCTGAAGCTGTGCAAAAAACCTACCGAGATAATTTTGGACTAAATCTACTCTATGTAGATGCCGAAGATCGATTTTTGGGGAAATTGAAGGGGACGATAGACCCGGAAGCAAAGCGTAAGATAATCGGCGAAGAATTTATACACGTGTTTGAAGACGTAGCACCGGATTTGAGTAACGCAGCATTTTTGGCACAAGGGACTTTATATCCGGATGTTATAGAAAGCGAAACTTCTGATAATGGGAATTCCGCTCGTATAAAAACTCATCATAATGTAGGTGCCCTGCCAGAGAACATGAAGCTAGAACTAGTTGAGCCGCTAAGGTATCTGTTTAAAGATGAGGTTAGGGAAGTTGGCCTAGAACTGGGGCTTCCGAGAGAAATTGTGCTTCGACAACCTTTCCCTGGGCCAGGCCTCGCGATCAGGATCATTGGAGAGGTCACAGAAGAAAAATTAGGCATACTTAGAGGATGCGATACCATAGTTAGTGAAGAGATCTGGTCCGCTGGTTTATATGAAGAGATCTGGCAGAGTTTCGCGGTTCTTAGCGACAGTCGTACAGTTGGTGTAATGGGGGATTTCCGTACTTATGGTTACGTTTGTGCGATCAGGGCTGTTTCTAGCGATGACGCTATGACAGCTGATTGGGTCCGTTTACCATACGAATTACTGGGGCGTATTTCCAACCGCATTGTTAATGAAGTTCCAGGCGTCAATCGAGTGGTATACGACATTACTAGTAAACCCCCCGGAACCATTGAGTGGGAATAATACTGAGGGTGAGTTATTGAAAGTCCTCATTTTAGGTTCGGGTGGAAGGGAACATGCCTTGGCACGGGGCATGTTGCAGAGTTCTAAATTAGAGACACTCTGGGTAGCTGAGGGGAACGCTGGCACCTCTGAAATTGCGACTAACCTACAACTCAACATTGAGGACAATAGTGCAGTTGTCCAAGCTGCTCGAGATCTAGGAGTGGATTTAGTAGTGGTTGGACCTGAGGTTCCTCTTGCTAATGGCGTAGTCGATTCTTTGACAGGTGCAGGCATTTCGGCATTTGGACCAACTAAATCGGCAGCACGAATAGAATCTAGTAAGAGTTTTGCTAGGCGTGTAATGCAAGAGGCTGGCGTTCCAAGTCCTACCTTTGAAGTTTTTACAGATCTCGGCATGGCTCTGACTTATTTGGAAACATCTCGTTATCCAATTGTTATTAAAGCAGATGGGTTAGCAGCAGGAAAGGGAGTCATAATCTGCCAGACTCAAGAAGAGGCGACGGCCGCCATTCTTACTTGTATGGAAGAGAAAATTTTTGGTGAATCCGGAAATACCATAGTTGTTGAAGAATTTTTAGAAGGACAGGAAGTATCCGTATTTGGATTTACTGATGGTACAACTATCTCTCCCTTGATAGCGGCATGTGATTATAAAAAGGTGGGGGATGGTGACGTCGGTCTGAACACAGGTGGTATGGGTTGCTTCGCCCCGCCCGATTTTTGGTCTAATGAATTAGATCAAATCCTTTCTGATACGATTTTCAAACCGGTCATAAAGCAGTTAAAAAGGGAAGGGAGTCCTTATCAGGGTATCTTGTACGCAGGTTTGATGCTTACGAAGGCAGGGATAAAAACCCTGGAATTCAACTGTAGATTCGGTGATCCTGAAGCCCAGGTGATTGTGTCGTTAGTGAAATCGGATCTGTTGGATGTTATGGGTGCCTGTGCTGAAGGCACATTAGATCAAATTGATCTCCGGTTTGATACTACACCTCACGTCGCAGTAGTTTTGGCATCAGGGGGATACCCTGCTAATTATCGAACTGGATATTTGATAAGTGGCCTTTCCGACGAGACTCCGAATTCATTTGTCTTTCATGCGGGCACCAAATTGCTCGAGGGTTCCGATGGTGACTCTGTTGTTACTAATGGGGGTAGAGTCTTGACTGTACTGGGCTGGGGTTTAGATTGGAGCGAAGCGAGAGAGAATGCCTATAACAGGCTAACAAGAATCAGTTTTGAGAATTCTTACTATCGTTCTGATATTGGTAGTCAACAACAAGATGTAGAAGGTAGGGCATGGTTTCCGAAAATTACAATTTAAAACGGTCTGATTTATGGGAAACGTTTTTGACAGCATCTAATGATCCCTTACTAGCGGGTTTCCGAAAAAAACGGTGGGGAGAATTCGAGAAATGGCGTTCATGGTTAGATCAAGATGCTTTGCCTGACCTTTCATTAGAACAGAGTCTCGTATTATTTCGTGCATCGGGGTCTCGGGGGATAAAGTCGTTCAAAGATAACGAACTCGACGAGGTGCGAGATTCTCTAGATTTTCTGCTTTACGATCCAGTTTCGTTGGAAGGTCGGTTTGCTGAATGTGTAAATCACGACGGAGCATACCATTGTGTTGGTTTTGACAAGGAATTTATTACATATTTACTATGTCTTAGAGAGCCGGCGCTTTTTGCTATCTGGCAGCCGTATGTGATAAGAGCTTTAAAAATGTTTGGTAATTGTCCTGTTAATTTTGGTAAAGGTCATACGGGACTTGCCTATTTAGACTTGTTAGATGCCTTGATGGAGGTTCGCCGCGCTACAGGGCTTACTGATTTTATATCAGTTGATGAATATTGTTATGCGATAACCAGATGATCTAGGGTAAGGCGTAGTAATTAACTACGTTAGGGGATTGAAATTAACAGTTACGGAGGGTTAATGGATTGGAAGGATACCTTGGTTAATCTCAAGTCTGATTTAGCTGATGCTCGGAGTAAACTCAGATCTGATTGGCAGGCTATCGAAAATGATCTAGCTGCACAGCGATCAGAATTGGTAAAGCAGGCTGATGCCATTGGTATAACGGATTTGTTATCGGAAATTAATACCGTTTTACTGGAGGGGCTAGGAACTATTTCGTATATAAAATCATGGGAAGAAGATTCTGAAGGCGACTCGAGATCTCTTGATGAGTCAATGGATGATTTTGATGATGCAGATTATGTATCTACTATTTTAAGCTGGGAAGAATCTGGGTTATGTGAGATAGCGGTTGATATTGAATCAGGTGAACAGGGTATTGCAATGCAGGTTAATGAGGTGGAAATCGAACCCCAGGAAGAGCCATTAAAATCAGCACTTATCACTGCATTTAAAGAAGAATTGGATCTTTGATGTGATCACACGTATATCTAGGCCGCGTTACCGAGCTAAGAGGAATCTATCATTACCAATCATAGCTCCACTAACTAAATAAATTAGAGTAGGTAAATCAATTGCCATTGTTAGGGTTAGTAATGGATAGTGCTTCAGATGAGCCCATTGTTCAAGGTACCATGGATACTTTGGATCAACTCCAAGTAGATTATGAAGTTAGGGTAATGTCTGCACACCGGAATCCCGAGAAAGTTCGGGATTATGCGCTTACAGCTCGTGAAAGGGGTATAGAGGTATTTATTTCGGCTGCGGGTGGGTCTGCAGCGTTAGGGGGCGTCTTGGCGGCATGGAGTACAATCCCAGTTATTGGGATACCGTTGGCATCAAGCGATCTGAAAGGGATAGACGCTTTAATGGGAACTGTACAAATGCCGCTTGGCGTTCCGGTAGCCTGTATGGCGGTTGGTCCATCGGGAGCGCAAAATGCCGCCCTGTTTGCAGCGCAGGTTTTAGGAATCAAACATAAGGATATTCGGGAAGCTTTTGAAAATTATAGGAATGAGCTGCAAGGAAATTAAATGTCTTTAGCAGTATTGACGGATTTTGATGATACGGCTGCTTATCAAAACGTAGCTGAGTTGTTGCTCAATCGCTTTGGTGATAGCTCGTGGATGGACATCCGTGCGCGATTTCGGTCAGGGGAACTAACCCTTAAAGAGTACCAGGAGATTACCTTCCGTAATATTCTGGCGGATCGGTCTGAAATGTGGGATTATGTAAAGCGGCACGCTAGTTTTAGGCCATATTTTGGTGCGTTATGGCAACATTGTAATAAATACAATTATCCCATGGCTATCGTGAGTCATGGGTTGGATTTTTATATAGAGGCGCTTTTGGAGAAAGAGGGATTGAATCAGATACCTGTGTATGCCGTAAATACTGATTTTGCCTCAGACGGACTTCGGTATGAATACACATTCACGTATCCCGATGACTCGGCAAAAGGTAATTCCAAAGGTTTGATAGTGAATCGCTTTCAACAAGAAGGGTATAAAGTAATCTATATAGGGGATGGTAGGTCTGATTTTGAAGCTGCGGTTGAAGCGGATGATGTGTTTGCTCATAGTATTCTAGCTAATCAATGTGAACAGCAGGGTATACCGTTTCGCCCCTTCCATGATTTTGGTGACGTGCTTTCGTTGTTACGCCAACATAGTATTGAAGTGTTATAGGCTTAAGATCCTAAACCAAGAATTAGGACCTATTGTAAAATAATATAAGTATAGGAGGCGCATTTGTGATCGACCGGTATTCGCGGCCGGCAATGAAAAAAGTTTGGTCGGATGAGAACAAGTATGGGCAATGGCTCCAGGTGGAATTGGCTGTAGCAGAAGCGTGGGTAGAAGAAGGTGTAATTCCATTGGAAGACATGACGCTGCTGAGGAATGCCAAATATAATCATAGTAGGATGATGGAAATATTTGACACTACTAAGCACGACGTTACCGCATTTTTAACATCTGTAACTGAAAGTATGGGTCCTGAGGGGAGATGGTTACATCTAGGTATGACATCCAATGATATGTTGGATACTGCCCAAGCTTTGCAATTGGTTGAAGCAGGAGATTTGCTTTTAAAAGATGTTGATCAGGCAATCGATGTTTTAGGACAACAAGCTGTTAAGTATAAAGATACTATAATGATGGGTCGTACTCATGGAGTCCACGCAGAACCAATAACGCTCGGGCTCAAGTTAGCTCTCTGGTGGGAAGAGATGCGCAGGCAGAGAAACCGATTGATAGAAGCCTGTGAAAGCATTCGAGTAGGGAAAATTTCGGGTGCGGTAGGGACGCATGCAACTATTCCACCACAAGTGGAAGACAGAGTGTGTGAACGTCTCGGGCTGAATGTCGCTCCGATTTCCAACCAAATCATCCAGAGGGATAGGCATGCTCATTTTATTACTACTTTAGCTATGATAGCGGCATCTTTGGAAAAATTTGCGACGGAAATTAGGTCGTTACAAAGAACCGAAACACATGAATTGGAAGAACCTTTTGGTCAGGGACAGACAGGGTCTTCTTCAATGCCTCATAAACGTAACCCAGAACTTTCTGAGCGAATCTGTGGGCTTGCAAGGTTAATCAGAGGTAACAGCGTCACGGCGTTGGAAAACGTGGCTCTTTGGGGAGAGAGAGATATAAGCCATTCTTCCGCTGAACGGATTATTTTGCCAGATTCCTGTTTGGCTCTAGATTATATATTGAGCCTTTTTATCAGGATCATTGCGGATCTACGGGTTTTTCCCGATAAGATGTGGGCTAATATAGAGGACAGCAGAGGGCTAATATTTAGCCAAAGGGTCCTTCTGGCACTGGTAGATCGTGGCATGGCGCGAGAGGCAGCTTATAAAGTGGTTCAAACAAACGCGATGCGCAGTTGGGATGAAAACTTGGATTTCAGAGACCTACTTAAGTCTGATGGAGACGCTCTTCAACAATTTTCAATAGCAGAACTGGAGGAATTGTTTGATTACGGGTATTACACTCGTTATGTGGATCAAACATTGGAACGAGTTGGTTTGTTACCTGTTCAAGCTCCTCAACGAAATTGAACCTAGGTGGTATATTCGGGATTGATAATTAATAACCCCTGGCAGACTTTGAAATATGTTGTTTGAAACTAACATGCCCAATTTACTTCATAGAGGAAAGGTCCGCGATACCTATCCAGTCGATGAAGAGCTTTTGTTGATCGTCGCGACTGATCGAATATCGGCTTTTGATGTGGTGTTACCGCATCCGGTTCCGGACAAAGGTCGAGTCCTTAACCGTATATCGGCTTTTTGGTTTGAGAAGACACAGCACTTGATCCCCAATCATCTTATATGTTTGGCTGATGATGCTAACGTGAAACATAAATACAAAGATAATAGCCTGATATCATCGATTTCGGCCGAAATCGCAAGCCAATCAATGATAGTTAAGAAAGCAGAGCGAATCGATATAGAATGTATCGTAAGAGGCTATATCACGGGTTCGGCGTGGAGAGAATACCTTCGTTTAGGAACGGTATCCGGAAAACGAATGCCTGAGGGTCTGGTGGAGGGAGTACCATTCCCTACCCCAATTTTCACTCCCTCTACTAAAGCTGAGGAAGGGCATGATGAGAATATGTCTGATCAAGATGTTATAGACATGGTTGGAGTCGAAATGTCGCAAAAGTTAGAAAAGGCTAGCATCGAGGTCTATGGGTTCGCGCATGAATACTCGAAAAGCAGAGGAATAATTCTAGCGGATACTAAAATGGAATTTGGGATTCTTGACGGAGAACTAATATTAATAGATGAATTATTAACACCGGATTCTAGTCGCTTCTGGGATATGGAAGGATACTCCCCAGGGAAATCTCAACCTAATTACGATAAGCAATTCGTACGAGACTATTTAACTGAACAAGGATGGAATCAGGAACCTCCAGCTCCCAGTCTGCCTCAAGAAGTAGTCTCAAAAACTACTGAACGTTACATGGAGGCCTACTACCGGATTACGGGCGATAAGCTTTAGAGTCGAGTAGTAAACAAAATCTTTTATGGATAGGTGTTCAATTGCCCATTTCAAAAAGTCGTAGACGAAGGGGAAGAGTTGCTCCGGGTAGCAGTCGTTCATCGGCTTCTCTTTCTCTCAATCAAACCAAAAAGAAAACTAACTGGCTCTATTTATCCGCATCTTTAGTAATCGCTATATTGGTCATAGGTGGATTTGTAGTCGGAAGCGGAGGATTTGGAACCGGTGCGGTTACTAATAAAACCGGCTCCAGTGACGAACACGTGGATGGTATAGGTACCCAACAGGATATAATGTCTACTCGTGATCATATAACCGAAGGAAAAACGGTTGAATACAACCATATTCCTCCAACATCTGGGAATCACTGGCCCCAGCCTTCTAAATGTGGATTTTTTGTAAATGGCTTGCCGGATGAAAGAGTGGTTCATAATTTGGAACACAGTAATATCGTGATTAGCTATAATTTCTCTTCAGAAGCTGAAGTGGACGAGTTGAAAAACGTTCTTAAGGATATAGGGTTAAATAACACTCTCGGTGTGACCAGATTTTACGATAAGATTGAAGAGGGCACTTTGGCGATAGCCGCCTGGGGTATTTTAGATACCATGCAAGGTATTAATGGAGATCGGATAAAGAAATTTTTCGAAACTTATGCTGGTAATTTGGGACCTGAAGGTAATATCACCTGTTTAAACTATGGTGCAATGCCTTAAGAATTTAGTCACGGGTTTATCTATAGAACCTCGACGATGTCATATTAGCTGTAAGCAAGTTTATCTAGGAGTCAAAATTTGTTTTTGGTAGAAATATTCATAACGTTAAAACCGACTGTTAATGATCCCCCTGGGATTACCGTCATGGGCGCAGTCCAAAATTTGGGATTTGACTCGGTAGTCGGAGTTAGGATAGGAAAATTTTTACAAGTGAAACTCGCTGAGTCAGATAGAACCGAAGCTGAACGTATAGTAGAAGATATATGTCAAAAATTGCTTGCTAATCCGGTAATAGAAGAATATAGGTATGAATTAAAGGTATTATCAGAGGTGTCTTAGCGGAATCACATGGTCAAATTACATGGTGTAACCTAAGATAGTTTGGCTAAATCTCGATGGGTATAAATCTTATAGAAATTCACAAGGGGGATAAGTATGGCATCTGGAAATGGCGAGGCCCGAGTTTATGTTGGAGCTGAAAGTCATGGATTGTACCGATTATCTCCGGGGTCTGATAATTGGGAAACACTAACAATGGGGTTGCCGGACAGGGTCGAGGTGCAAGGAATTGCGCTACATCCGGATAATCCTGCTATTGTCTACGCAGGTACAAATGATGGTCCTTATCGAAGCGACGATCGGGGAGATCACTGGGAGCGCTTGGATTACCCAAAAGGGGCACCGGGAGTTTGGACCTTTTTGTTTAGACCTGGTGACCCAACTGTCATGTATATAGGGACAGCCCCAGGGGAGATTTATCGTAGTACAAACAGCGGAGATTCATGGCAGAAATTGAATACCACTATGGGTTCTAACGAATGCCAAATGACCTTTCCTACAAGAGTTATTGGCCTAACTGCAGACCCTAATTTCCCGGATGAAATGTATGCAGGGTTAGAAGTAGCCGGTGTAATACGTAGCGCTGACGGAGGTGAGTCCTGGGAAGAGATTACGGGTTCGTTAGCTCCAAACGAAGATACGCTGGATCTCCACGGAGTTCAGTGTACAGCTGCTTCGCCGCATACTGTGTTTTTAACAACTAGACAAGGACCTTTTATAGGGCCCGATAGGGGTAGTGAATGGATCCCAATAGACTTCGGTAATTATTCTGAAATCACATATACCAGAGATCTTTTTGCTGCTCCTCATGATCCAAATGTACTGTTTGTTTCGATCGGAGCCGCTGCTCGTAGCAGTCAGGGAGCTGTTTATAGGAGTCGGGATTTGTTCCGGACCTTTGAGACCGTTGGTCAGGGAGTCAAAGCGCAGAGTACTATGATGGCGGTTAGGTCTGATCCTAGGAATCCTAATCACGTTTTTTGCGTAGCTCGAGATGGAGAGGCTTTTGGGTCTACTGACGATGGTCAGAATTGGACTACATATCCGTTGCCGGAGGCGGCCAAGGAAGTAAGAGGCCTGGCCCTAGGTTAACAAAATAGATATAAAAAACCCCCGACTCACAGGTCGGGGGTTTTATTTAATTGGCCCAACATTAGTTCAACTCATGTTTTCTGAAATCAGAGATACTAATTCTTCAACTGTGGCTTGCTGCCAGGCTTCGGCTCTATCTGCCGTGCGGCTTCTCCTTTCTCTTCCAAAATCCTGGTCATTGATTTCAGGATTTTCTGACCGTATAGCTGCTTCAATTCCTTGTATTTCTTTGGCAGCTACCTCAGGTCGTTCTATCCAGTGACAAATATATTGATGGTCTTTCGTATAAAAAACAGCGACCGGAATTGACATATACTGGCCATTTTTAAGGAATTCGTTCATTATGTCGTTGTGTTCGTCCCTAGGGAAAATTCTCATATCCATGCCGCAGGATTCTGCTACCCGAGCCAGAACAGGTAATCCTCTAACTACATCACCGCACCAGTCTTCGCCGATTACCATCATTTTCGCTGGGCCGTTTGGTTTCGCGGCTAGCTGATTTAATGCATCTGCTTCTGTTTGCTGGACTGTAAAATTTGAATAAAAACCTTCGAACCTGGCTTTGTTAACCTTGATTTGCTCCATGTAGTCAGAGTAATTAAAACCCTCTTGAAAACGTTGTGGAGTTACTACGCTAGTTTGCCCTGCCATGTAATTGCCTCCTGTGAGCTGATGTCATGTAACTTAATATCTAAGCGGGTTATTGAGAGAACATACAGTTCGTTACCCTATTTCTCAACCAACAGACCCCTCAAATCCTACTTCTATTCGACCATCCGGATACTTGATAATGGGTACGGAGTCTCCATATAAGAGAGCTTCATCTAATGTATCCTGAGATTGGTCTACTCTTCTTTCTTCGTACTCGATACCTTCTCTACCCCATTTGTTACGGAGTTTGTCACAAGCGGGGCAAACCGTAAGTGTATAGACGATTGGTATATCAGCCACTTAAAGCCTCCTTGAGGATATGTTGCCATTTTACAACGCTAGTTGTTGAGTGTCATCCTGATATTTGTGCGTTTAGGCTGAGTTGCATTAATGTTTATCTCGCTGACCGAAGCACGTCACTTGTCTGGCATAGTGTAGGTGTCTATAATTACGATTCTAGCGTGTTTGATCTAAATATGACCGTAACAAAATGCGTTAAAACCGAACGAGGATAGGAGTTAACATGATAGCGTTGGTGGTTGAAATCAATATCAAACCGGGTCATAAAGAGGAATTTATGGCGTCAATGTTAGGAGACGCACGAGGATCTAATAATGATGAGCCAGGTTGCCTGAGGTTTGACGTATTGCAAGACAACGAAGATCCGAACAAACTGCATTTGTACGAAGTTTATCAGGATGAGGCAGCAGTTGACGCCCACCGAAATGCTCCCCATTTTGTTAAATGGAGAGAGGAGTGCAAAGACTGGTTCGCCACTGAGAACATAAGGAAATTGGCTACTCCAGTTTATCCGTCTGAAGATAAGTGGGTAAAGCGACCACCGGTAGATTAAACCCCTACAGGTTTCTTCTCAATACTGTCGCTAATGCAGTTAAGAAGTGTTCTACGTCGGTATTTGAAGTAGCCGTGGAAATGGCTCCCACTAAGTTGGGAGCCATTAGTATATTTTCATTCATTAATCCAAGAAACACACGGTCTCTTAGCTGAGTATTTTCCGCCGTTATATCTCTATAATTACCAATCTTTGTGTCTGTAAAATGTATGCCAAACAATGAGCCTAGGCCTGTAACCTGTACAGGCAATTCCTGTTTGATACAAACTTCTCGAATCCCTTGCTTTAAATATTCGGTAGTTTCCGACAAGCTAGCAAACACCGTAGGAGTTAATTGATCGAGAGTAACAGATCCAGCTAGCATGGTTATCGGATTGGCATTGAATGTTCCGGCATGTCCTACTTGGGGACCTGTTGTAGGATCATATAGCTCCATGATGTCGTCACGGCCACCGAAAGCTCCAACTGCAAATCCACCACCTATTATCTTCCCTAAAGATGTTAAATCTGGGGTAATACCGTAATATTCCTGGCAACCGCCGCTTCCAACTCGGAAGCTAATTACCTCATCAAATATTAATATGATGTTGTTGGCGGTGGTAAAGTCCCGCAACATCTGCAGAAATTCGGGGTTAGCCGGGACCATTCCGACTGATCCAAGCATGGGTTCTACTATCACTGCTGCCAGGTCATGTGCGTTTTGTTCTAAAATAGCCTTTGAAGACGCTGTGTCGTTAAATGGTAGTACGACTACTTGTTCAACGACCCCATCAGCCAGGCCAGCACTACTAGCCATGGCCTCAGGTTTGTGGTCTGATCCTGCCAGAGTCGGGTCTACTCGGATGCTTACGCTTACTGAGTCATGAGTCCCGTGATAGCCGCCTTCAGCTTTAGCAAATTTACTTTTCCCCGTGAATGCTCTGGCTGCTCTAAGTGTATTTAATGTGGCTTCGGTACCGGAATTGGTGAACCTAACCTTGTCAAACCCCGGTACTCTCGAACAAAGAAGCTTGGCCAATTTTACTTGATGTAGGTTTGGTGCATTGTAAGCCAATCCGTGTTGCAACTGTTTTTGAACGGCGTTAATAACAGGAGCAGGCCCGTGCCCTAAGATCATGGTAGTCATGGTATTTATAAAATCAATTCTGTCTACGTTATCTGCGTCAATCACCTGGCTGCCCGAAGCAGATGTTATGAATATAGGGTAAGGCTTCCAGAATATGGAGTTTCTGCTATCGCCTCCCGGCAAGTAAGTTTTAGACTCTTCCCATATATTTCGCGATTCAGGGGTTAATTCCAAATATCGATTTAATTCTAAGTCTTTAGACATCATGTTCATTAGAGTGTCTCCGTTTATGCCATAGAGGATTCAAGGGGCGTTCTTGGGAAATATATTCTCCGTAATGGTGAAATTCCTAGGCTTGAACAGATGGCTATTATAAATATAATTCCGCCTACTGATAATACTAAAGGAGCGTTGAACACATCAGTAAGAGTTCCATTTATCAGGTTAGCCAATGCCATAGTTCCACCTACGTGCATGTTGTAGACACCTGAAATTCGTCCACGAATTTCATCAGGAGCTATAGTTTGTATAATAGCGTGTGTTATGGTCATGAACCCTGCTTGATTCACGCCCATGAATACTGTAGCAGCTATAGATAAAGCTTGATGATTCGACAACCCAAGCGCGATGGGGCCAAGTCCGCTAGTCATACCAAAAAACAGAAATACTTTACCTCGTGTCGATTCGTTCCGTATCCCCGCGAGAAAAATAGATGAAACTAGTGCACCTGCCCCAACTCCAGCAATCAAATAGCTGAAACCTGCCTCTCCTGCTCCAAGTTTGCCTTCAGATATAGCGGGCATAATTGATTCATAAGACATGGTAAGTGAGCAATGGGCTACAGCCATTAAAACTATTCCCAACAACATCGGATGTTGGTATGTGTACACTAAGCCGCTTAACATGTTTTGGAAGAAGCTTTGGCTTGAGTCCATGACGCCGGTGGACCGGGTATGGATGTTCAGTGTAAGTATTAGCCCAATCAAATAAAAAGCGCTGCAGAACCAGAACGAAAGGGCTATGTCAGCAGATTCAGGGACCGCTATGATAAGTATAAATATTAATATTGGGCCAAATAACCTCGATCCCTGTTGCGTAGCTTCGTTTAATGCTACGGCGTTTAAGAGACGGTCTCGGGGTATCAAGTTAGGGACTAAAGTCTGTGATGTAGTCTGCTGGGCGGAGCGGAGAGACCCGTTCACTACGGATAGAATCACTAATACCCAGATCCCAAGTTCTCCATACATTACGAGACCTGCTAGTAGTATGTTGTGGGCAAGATTCAAGCCGTAAGTCCAACTAAGGACGGTTTGTCTATTAAACCTGTCTGCTATAAAGCCAATTACGGGAGTAAGGAAAAATCTAGGGGCCATTGCCATAAATGTGACTAGGCCAACCCACATACTAGAATTCGTTTCCGTCATATCGAAGGCTAGCCATCCACGGGCTACAATTAGTGCCCACCCGGCAGCGCCGGCAAATAAATTGGCCATCCACAAAGTTCGGTAGTCTTTATATTGCAGTGCTGCTAAAAATCTTTCCGGAATGGCGCTGAACCGATACGTAGTATCTGTCTGATTAGCCAAATGAGTCCTCCGTGGTCTTGGTCACATATAATGTATATGAGGGGCATTGCTGAAATAAGTGTTGGGTATTTTACCACGGCATGTTTGTTAGTGATATGAATTGGTGTGGTGCTATAAGTGGTTGGATATAGGAGATATCAAAAAACCGGATCGTATATAGTCTGCCCAAAATACAGGGGAGGTTGACGACTCAACCTCCCCTGTATTATTTATACAACGTCCATGATAAATTCGTGTTATCACCGATGTGGATCAGGTCATTTCCACCAAGCTCCGGGTTTGCTGGTTGTGGTAGGATCCGAGGTTTTGTCATTTAACGTAGCCCAGCGAGGAAGTTCTTCAACTTTTATGTTGGATACCAAGTAAACTGCATCGTCCGAACGGTGGATGTCGAACTCTTGGAAATCGTTTCCAACTACCATGTACCGGGATAATACTGTTAATACATCCTTTCTTAGTGATTCCATGCTACCGCCCGATAGATCAATCCGATCTTTTAATAAAGCTAATCTCAAACGATCTCTTGCGGCCTCTTTAGTCTGGTCTTTGTGCGTTAATACCCATCTCAAGAAATCACGCATGTGTGTATGACCCCCCCTTGATCCCCATGATCTCTTTCACTTTGTCCATAATACCTGTTCGGGGCTCCAGATCTGGTATGGCTACTTCTTCTCCATCAATTCGAGCAACTATTCTGGAAAAAGCAGCACCGGACAATGCCTTTGGGTCATGTATTACCGGTATGCCTTGGTTTGTGGCTGTAATCAATCTGTCGTCAACTGGTACCATGCCGAGTATATCTACGGCAAGGAGTTCAACGATATCGTCTTTATCCATCATATCACCGCGCTTTACCATGGCGGAATTAACTCGGTTTATGATAAGTTTTGGACGATGTAATTCGGCTGCTTCAACCAAACCTATAACTCTATCTGCATCCCTGATTGCAGATACTTCGGGAGTAGTTACCATGATTGCTTCCTGGGCTCCGGCTATAGCGTTTTTAAACCCTTGTTCTATGCCGGCAGGACAATCAACTATTACATAGTCAAATTGCTCTTCTAACTTCTGGCACAGCTCACGTAGTTGTTCAGGATCTATACAGTCTTTGTCCCGAGTCTGGGGTGCAGGAATCAAATAGAGGTCTAGTTTGTGCTTGTCACGGATCATGCCTTGATTTAATTTGCATCGGCCCTCAATTATATCAACTAAATCGTAGACGATACGATTTTCAAGCCCCATAACTACATCTAGATTGCGAAGTCCGATATCACTATCTATTACGACTACGTTATGACCTCGCATAGCAAGACCAGTACCGATATTAGCAGTGGCTGTAGTCTTACCCACACCACCTTTTCCGGATGTAACTACTATGGTTTTACCCATCATATAATGTTCCTCCGCTGTACTTAGCGTATCGTCCCTTGAACGGCGACACGAAAATATGTTGGCGTCTGATGTAGGCAATGGATGCTTCGGGCCTACGGGATCTACGTTTCCCAGATATTTTTGGGGAGATTCCTACATATGGTCCTATTTGTACGCGAGATGTATCTAAGTCTAATGCGATTATCGTAGCTTGTAGGTCGCCGGCGGCACCTGCATGGGCAAATCCTCGTAGATTTCCGAACACAACTATGTCGCCATCCGCTATTATTTGCGCACCGGGGTTCACGTCTGCCAAAACTACTACGTCACCTGCATAATGAACTACCTCTCCTGATCTACAGGTAGTTTTTATTAACAAAGCCTCATTTTGGCGATTCAAAGAAAGGGGTTCTTGTTCGGTTTCGCCAGAACTAGGAAAGCCTACGTTGTATGTATTAAATGAGTCTGACTCTTCATTTGAAATCCCGTTATGCAAATCCGGATCATCTATAATTCCATTTTGAATTGAGTGTTCGAGGTTTATTAGTGCTAATTCTAAAGGACCTGGGTCCGAGATTGGTTCGCTGTACAGATCTCCTAGATTGGATTGGGGTTCAGTGTGGGAAATGATTGCATGGGATAGTTCTAAGTGTGTTGAGCCGCTTTCAAGAAAAGCTTCTGTGTCGGGTCCGTTAGCGTTTGCGATCTCATTTGGAGTATCACTTAAGGTGTCAATTGGAGGGTCTTCTGGACTAAATCCTTCTGAGTATGTATCTTCATCGAGTTCAATATCTCCGGTACTAGAGGGCAATAGGTTTTCGATGTCGTGGGAAATTTCGTGATCGATTGTCGAAGTTTTTAGATCTAGGGGACCGGTTGATATTGAGATGGGCTCAGATGAGAAATTTTGTATCGACTTGACATCCATTACCGTAACGGAGCCATCGTTAGGGTCATCAGTGCTTAACACATCTGGAGAACACCAAAATTGGGCTACATGTAGTCCGGATCCCGATTCCAATGCATGTTTGATTTTAGTTAATTGACCTTTGTTTAGAATACGTTGCCCGACGTTTACAGTGACGTTACCTTTTGATAACAGGTGTCGATTCTTGGACAGATAGGTTTCTAACCCAGATAACACATCGCTAAAGGCTCTCTGATCATCGATTGTGAAATTAATGTTGGTGCCACGACCAGTTACTTGCAACAATTCTGAGTCAAGCATTTTGAGCTCTTCCAATAGGAGATTCCAAGTAGAAAGATATATATTTATTTATCTTGGCTGTTGTTAGGTGTGGGAGAAAAGATACTCAAAAATTCAGACCCGCACGCCGCTCCACAACACTCCCAACGTCTACCCCGTTTATAACAGTCTCTGATCTCTAGAGTCAAGGCGCGGAACAATTGAATTTCGCGCAATTTAAGTTCCTAATAATTTCTACCAATATAAAAACTGATAATTCCTGTGGACATGTTCTATGCTCGGCCGAATATGCCGACCGAACAAGTAAATGATCCGGGTCTTCCTCCGAGATTGTGTGTAAGTCCGATATCGGCTTTTTGGAGTTGGCGTCTCTCGGCTTTCCCTTGTAATTGCTTATAAACTTCGTAAATCATTCTGATACCGCTGGCACCAATAGGGTGCCCAAAGCATTTCAGCCCTCCGTCGGTATTAACGGGCAGGTCGCCTTCTAGAGAAAAGGTGCCTTGCTCAACGTCTCTGCTAGCATTACCTCTGGAACTAAATCCTAAATCTTCGTATATGATTAATTCGGTGATAGTGAAACAGTCGTGTACCATGGCTAGGTCTATATCCTGCAACGGATCAGATATACCTGCTTCTTGGTAGGCGGATTGACTGGCATGAACTGATTCAGGAAAATGAGTGAAATCCCAATCATCTCTGATCATTCCAAAGGCACCGACTGAGAGCCCTAAACCCTTTACTAGTATGTAATCTTGTCGGAAGCTTTTAGCAATTTCAGGTGTAGTAATGATCGCAGCTGCCCCACCATCACTCACCCCGCAACAATCGAACAGACCTAGTGGCCATGCGATCATGGGAGCGTCCACTACTTGATCTACGCTAATTTCTCTTTGGAAATGGGCGCGAGGGTTTAAGCTGCCGTTATGATGATTTTTCTGGGCTATTTGCGCTAGAGTCCGTTTACCATCTTCATAAGGGATTCCATACTGATGGAAATAACGCGTTGCGGCCATGGCAAATTGGGCAGGGGGTGGAGTGGGCGGGTTAACGTCTGCCCCCGGACTTTCGGGAATCGCTAGTCCTGAAAATCCGGAATCTTTTAGTTTCTCAACGCCAACGGCTAGAGCTATATCGTATATGCCAGCAGCGACGGCGTAACAAGCATTACGAAATGCGTCAGTCGCGGTTGCGCAGGCGTTTTCGACACGAGTTATAGGAATATAGTCCAGTTTTAATGCCTCAGCCAATGGTTGGCCTGTCCGAAATGAACTCACGGTACCAAGCCATGCAGCTTGAATGTCTTTTGGGTCTAATTGCGCGTCATCAAAAGCTTCGTAAGCTGCTTCAATCATTAAATCTGCGGCGCTCGCGTCCCAACGCTCTCCAAATTTCGTGCATCCCATGCCAATTATTGCTACGCGGTCTTTGATACCGTTCATTATCGCCTCATGTTGTTTCGAATCGTTGGGGTATTGCTTTCCAGTAGTAATTATGAATGCCGTTTACCACCCTGAGTTTCCTAAAACTCATTTCAACAGGCATACCTATTTTAACTTCATCGATTTCGCGATCAGTGAGCATACAAAGCACTCTACCGCCTCCATCGAAGTCTACGACTGCTATCACGAGAGGTGTGTCTGTTGTACCAGCTATATAATCCATCGAATATGTGAACACAGATCCGGTGCGGCGGCTCAGCGGTACAGGAGTCCCTTTTCCCCGTGATCGGCAATTAACACAAACTTGCTGTGGAGGGTATTGGATATATTGGCAGTGTTCACATTGTACTCCGTGAAATCGAAGATTCTTTTCTTCTTCTCGCCACATTGCCGTTACTGAAGGGGAATTCGGGCTAGGGCGCCTCGCTGCATCGTCCTGTTGCCAAATATCACGCCAACGGGCGAATATTTCATAATTGGTTAGGATATTCTTCGATTTGAGATGTTTTTTTAAACTATCAATCTGTTCGTCGGCCGTATTAGCTGGGGCACGGGTTTCAAAACTAATTATGTCACAACCATCTCCGTAGGCAATTAACAGGCATTTTTGATGTTTTATGGAATCTTCCAATGATTGGCAAAGAAGCATAAGTGGAAAGGCTGCACCAGTATTACCCATTTCCCCGAACAAATGGTCCTCTATTTGGGATTTCTCAAAACCCAATAACTGTGACAAACGAGTATGCTTTCGGGCATCTGGAGCGGACAAGGCAACTTTAGAAATGTCTTCCGGTTTCAAAGAGAATTTATTCCAGAATCCGTCTAAGGCTTCTCCTGTTATCCGTTCCAGACCTTCTTCAGTTGCAAATCTGTCTTCCCAACTACGTACAAAAACGTCCCCGGTAGACCGCCAATTATCGATTAGGTTATCACTTATTGAGTGAGTGCCAATTAGTTGGGCGACTGTAGGTTCGTTGCTTATTAAAATGGCTACTGACCCGTCTCCAGAGTTTCTTTCAATTTCTCCTCTGGGAGGACCTTGTCTATTATCGGATACGACTACCAGGATTTTCTTGGCACTTCCGGCTGTAACCGAGTCCATAGCAGCTCTCAACGCGTTGGTTCCTGCTCTCAGACCATCAGTTAAATCAGAGGTTAAAATATCTCTCCTTAAATCCAATGCGGTGGCTATAATCGCTGAACATTGTTTTTCTACGTAAGGAGAAGTAGTTGTCGCGAATATTAGTCCGTCTATATCATAAGTATCATGACCTTTTAGGCATACCCGGGCTGCAGCGACCCCCATAGTGACACTGTCTTCGTCAAAATTGGCTACTGATCTTTCGTAGTTAGAGTTCCAACCTAATGTTTCCTTACCCAGGCGGAATTTGGGTATATAAGTGCCGTATGAGGATATTCCTACCACTTATTCACCTGCGCGATTAGACTTCATTTTAGATCCTAACCTCCTGATTAATTAAGTGTCAATGTGCCCGCACGGCTTAAGGTATCGGATAGTGTATATGTTAAAATCGTAAGTTGTCGGCCGAGTTATCTCTCTATAGGTTGCATCTGCCAATCGTCGATTAAGGAGAAGTTCTTATATTGAAAAGATCCCTCATTATTTCTGTAGCCAGTATATTTGCGCTTCTCCTATTCTCCTCTTTAATTGTCGTTACCTTCAAACAAGAGTTAAAAGACTTGATTCCGGGGGAGTCTAGTAGGGTTTCCAAAGGTCTGCCTCCAGAATTTGATCGACTAGCGGAGGTCTGGAATCTTCTTAAACAAGAACATGTGGACAGCGCAACTATTGACGCAGAGGTGTTGAGCGAGGGCGCTGTAAAAGGATTGCTTCTAGCTTTAAATGATCCATACGCTTCTTATTTAAATGCAGAACAATTTAGAATGGAATCTGCGGATTATAAGGGGTATTTTGAAGGTATCGGGGCTCAAGTAACGATGAGGAATGGGCAGCTAATGATTATTGCCCCAATGCCAGGCTCTCCCGCTGAAAGTTCCGGAATCAAACCAGGTGACCGCATAATGTCAATAAATGGGAAGAGTACTGAAAATATCACTCTTCTTGAGGCGGTTTCCACCATACGCGGCAAAAAAGGCACCGATGTGGACTTGGCTATTCTTCATATCGGTGCCACCGAAGAAGTTAATATTGTAGTCACTCGCGGAGTAATCCCACTAGCAAGCCTAAATATTACTATGCGAGACGATGGAATTGGGCATTTGCAGATTTTCAGCTTTGGGGACAAAACCAATCAAGAGTTGCATGAAGCGCTAGAAACATTCAGGTCTGCTGAAGGAATTGGAATTGTTCTAGATCTAAGGAATAACCCAGGAGGGATGTTACGGTCTGTGGTAGATGTGGCTAGTAACTTCCTTGACGATGGTTTGATATTATACGAAATCGATGGGCAGGACAACCGTAATGATTGGGAAGTTAACAGTCAAGTTAGATCCATAGATACTCCCATGGTAGTCATAGTAAATGAATTTAGTGCCAGCGCCAGTGAAGTTCTTACGGGTGCCTTAATGGATCATAAAAGGGCTACAGTGGTAGGATCTACCACTTTTGGAAAGGGGAGCGTAAATACTTTGAGGCAGTTGTCGGATGGCTCCGGTGTTTATTTCACTATTGGCAGATGGTACACACCACTCGGGACCCCGATTGAAGGGGAAGGTGTTACACCGGATATTCTCGTGGAAATTCCTGCCGAAAGCATAGTTGACGTTCAATTACAGCACGCGCTCGAGATCCTAGACTCAGTTATAATGGGATCCCAGTAATTAAATCACAGGGTCGTTGGTAGAATTATGGCCAAAGCTAAAAGCAAGAACAAAACCAATAACTCAGATAATGGCAACCGGACAGTGGCTTTAAATCGGAGAGCCTTGTATAACTACGAGATTTTAGAACGATATGAAGCGGGGATGGTCCTTACTGGAAGCGAGATAAAATCAATCAGGGCAGGTAGAGTAGACTTGTCTGACGGGTATGCCAGACCTGAGAGTGGTGAGCTGTGGCTTTCAAATGTTCATATCGCGCAATACGGTTCTGCCAGTATATATAATCATGAGCCGCGGAGGTCCCGAAAACTTTTACTTCATAAGTCTCAAATCAGAGAGCTCGCGAGTTCCGTTTCCCAAAAGGGGTTAACTTTAGTGGCTCTCCGACTTTATGTTAAACAACATGTAGCCAAAATCGAAATAGGGCTTGCACGAGGCAAACGTCAGTACGACAAGCGTCAATCTATTATCGAACGTGAGCTAGATAGGGAGGCCCGTAGAGCCCTCAAATAGAAACGTTTGACATCGAGACCGATATTGGATAATTTCTTAGTCACCTACTAACGATAGCATATATTTCAGTGCCGACCACGTAGTCGGTATTTGGGATAAGGCAACTGTAGTAACCGATTTTAATTGTAAGGAGAACTGAATTGATCAGAACACTTGGTGATAAGACTCCTAGGGTTGCAGATACTGCCTGGGTTAGCGAGTTCGCATATGTGGTGGGCGATGTCGAAATTGGTGAGCATTGCAGCATCTGGCCAGGAGTTACAATAAGAGGCGACGGTGAAGAAAAGATAGTTCTAGGTGACTATGTGAATGTCCAAGAAGGAGCAGTGATACATGGTAATGGTTTAGTAATTGAACATCATGTGACTGTGGGACACAGCGTAGTAGTTCATGGTGATTTCATTGGAGAAGGGTCATTACTTGGTAATAATTGTACCTTTTTGCATCGATCTAACATTGGCAAAAATTGTCTCATAGCGGCAAATTCGGTTGTTTTATCAGGCACGGATATTCCCGATAATTCCTTCGTAACAGGTATACCGGGAGAGATAAAAAGGCAAGTGTCGGATGAGCAAAAGGCTAATATGCTAAATACGGCTCATCATTTAGCCGAGAAGAAAGAAATCTTTAGGCAAAGTGGTCTTTAAGGATTTAGGATAGGTACTTTAAGTACCTATCCTAACCGGTTAGCTACTGGTAACACTTCTTTCGCTAAGTGTTCTAACATTTGGATCTGGGCTTCAAAGCCTTCTACTCTGAAGTCGTAGGTCAATTGGTCAATCCCTATTTCCTGACAGTAATAGACGTCGTCAATAACTTCTTGGGTAGTACCTATAACTACTCCGCCGGTTAGTACTGACTTACCTTCACCGGCATCCGTGTCAGTAAAGTACAGACTTCTCTTTAACGATATACTTATTTCTTCAGGATTTCGTCCAGCCATCTCGGTTTGTTCCCGGAGATAGGGGAGGTTTTTACCTACAAAATCGGGAGTCTGTCTAGTAGTGTGCCAACAATCACCGTATTTTGCGGTTCTTCTCAGAGCCCGACGGCTGTGTCCACCAATCCATATGGGTATATGAGGTTTTTGTAAAGGCTTTGGCTGAAATTGAATCCCTTCAATATTATAATATTTACCATGATATTCTGGCTCTTGCTCGGTCCATAACGATTTAAAGATCTCAAGGAATTCGTCACTCATAGGCCCTCTTTCGCTGTAGGGGACACCTAGAGTATCGAACTCATGTTCCAGCCAACCAACACCAACACCACATATCATTCTGCCGTTGGTTAAAACATCCAGTGATGCGAACATTTTGGCCTGCACTATGGGATTTCGGTAAGGAAGTATGATAACAGTGCTCCCTAGTTTGATGGTTTCGGTACAGGCTGCCATGTAACCTAGCATAGTCATGGTTTCCAAAAATGGCTCGTCCGAGGGCCTCTGGAAGGATCCATCAGCAGTATATGGGTACTGATTGGTTCCTCCTGTGGGTAGGATAATGTGATCACCGGCTAATACTGATTCAAATCCTAATTTCTCTGCCGTAAATGCAAATCTACGTATAGCGTTTGCATCAGGTAATCTGGGAATACTTATTCCTATCTTGATTTCGATCACCTCTCAATCAAAGCTTGTTGGATAGGTATATTGATTTTGGGAGTATAGCATAGGCCACCGATATAAAACCTCTTGGGATACTGAACGAAACTGCATTGGAGTTAAGACCCTGAGAGGGGTAATAGGTCCAAGCATGAGCCATGTTGCATGAGTATCCTGATGGTGAAGCCGTCGTTTGCGATGTTAATCGTTCATGATATAATCACGATAATCTAGAGCTCGGCGGAGGCAAACGTTGCTTGTGAGATGAGGTTTAACTAGGATACTCATCTGGGAAAGTGGCAAATTATATACGCTGACTCTGGGCATAAATGTCAGACAAGGAAGGTGTATTGTGGAAAAAGGTTCAACCGTTATAGAAGCGGGTGCGGTGGACTTTGCGATGAGTTATCGTAAAGAGATCATGGATGACCAGGGACTTTGTGTACAGGTCTATGCGGATGTAGCAGGTAAAGATACAGAGATCCTACGATTCGATTGCTTTGACCAAGGCCCCCACTACCATTATGGTCCGGAGAATCATAACATTAGGCTTTTCATGGATAAAACTACCATGGGTGGAAGTTCCTTAGGCTGGACGCTGCGTAATATACGCGAGAATCTAATTGCGATGGTAGAGAGATCAGGGTACTCAGACTTGGCTAAAAACCTGGAAAGCCATCCTGTATCTACCGCAAAATTAGCCGAACTCGAATCTACTGCCCGTAGTATGGCCAATGGGGACCGCAGGACTGTACATCACATGATGCCAGAAATGCTTGATGGAGACAAAATAGAGGTAGGCAATATTAGGTTCGGTTTGGAATATCGTCATCTCCCCAATATAAACGACGAAGGCATGGCAATACATGTGTTGACAGATATTGCGGGCCATGAAGTTGAATTACTGGCTTTCGATTGTTTCCAAGTTGGGCCTCATTATCATTATGGTCCTCGTAACCAGGATGTCAGAATCTATTGGGATGTAACTACTTCAGGGGAGACATTAAGGTGGACACTTGACCAATTCAAGGAAGGGAATCTTCCTGATATGATCCGTCGAGCAGGGTACCCTTCGGTCGCAGACGGACTGGATGAGAACTTACTGAGAGAGATGCTTCCGCAGATAGAAGCGAGATCTTTTGAATTGGTTGCTATGAATAATCAGGCGCCAGTCAATGATGGGAAAAAAACTAAAGCTCAATTGATACAAGAGTTAGAGTCGTTACGCCAACAGGTTGCTGCTCTGTAAACTATTGTAATCGGGATTAGTTAAAAAGAGGCTCCTATTCAAGGGGCCTCTTTTTACATCATGGTATATCCCCCGCTGACGCTTAGAGTTTGGCCTGTTATGAAGCTTGCTGCATCTGAGGCTAGGAAAACTACGGCATTTGCTATCTCTGCTGCTGTCCCCATTCGTCGTAGTATATAGTTGCGCTCTACTCTTTCTAAAACATCGGGTGTAAATATATCCCTCATATGGTTCCACATACTCTCGTCGCTAATGGATTCCTCCCCTGGTGGAACGATGAGTCCAGGACAGACTACGTTCAGTCTTAATCCATATCTTCCTGTTTCTCTGGCGATAGCTTTGCTGAGAGCGATTACCCCACCTTTACATGCGGAGTAAACTGCCTCCCGGTATTCGCCCATTCTTCCCGCGTCTGAACTTAGACTGACTATAGATCCGGATTGTCGCTCTATCATATGTGGTAAAACCGCATGTATACAATTGATCGGACTCCAAAGATTAACGTTTACTTCTTTTTCATATTCTTCTCGAGGTTTATCCAAAAAAAGGCGATCAATGGTCCAGCCAACGTTGTTGACCAAGCAATCGATATGTCCGAACGTGTTTATACCTTCTTCGATCATGGATTCCACTTGCTTTTGATCGGTCACGTCAGTAGCAATGACTTTAATTTGTACGTTGGGGTCAATTGATTGGATTTCAGCACGTACCTTTTCGCCCTGGTCAGGAGCTAATTCGGCGATTATGATTTTGGCCCCTTCTGCTGCGAATGCATGTACTATCCCCCGCCCGATGTTGGATCCACCTCCAGTTATAACTACGGTTTTGTCTTTGAGTCCAAGGTCCATATATTAGTTCCTCCAAGGTTGATTGACTGTCAGGTTCATATTGGCGATTACAAGGTGATGATGAATACGAATAGTTTTATTCATTGACGGGGCTTGCTATTTTGGGTATCCCGCCGAATCTAAGTCTGAATAATCCTTTCAGGTCTTCTTTTGCGGTATCTGTAATATTAACAGAGCTCTCAGGATCATCTGTCCAGATTACCGGTATCGATTTAATCTTATACCCGCGCTTTGCTGCCAATATCAAAAGTTCAGTATCAAAAAACCAATTATTGTTAACTATATGAGGTACTATGGTCGCGGCGGTTCTTCTGTTAAGAGCCTTGAATCCGCACTGGGCATCTGGAAACGGTGTAAAAAATAGGCTCTTTATTAGTGCGTTATAGCAGCGGGAAATCAATTCCCGTTTCAATCCTCTAGTTACTTGGGATTTTCTGCTTAGACGATTCCCTATGGCTATATGGTATCCCGCTTCTAGGGCAGTAATCAGTTCTACTAGATGGCTAAGGTCAGTTGATAAATCAACATCCATGTAGCTTACAAAATCAGCAGTACTATTCAACCAGGAAGCTCGGAGCGCCCTTCCCCTCCCTTTCTCAGGAATGAATATATATCCTACGCCTGGATAATCTTGAGACAATAGCTGGGCGATCGATCTTGTGGCATCTGTAGATGCGTTATCGGCGATAGTTATTCGCCAAGGATTTTGGATATTCTCTTGAAGGAATTGATGCAACCGTCTGATGCTATCAAGAAGAACATGTTCTTCGTTATAAACGGGTATTATTATGTCTATAGACGGATTCAAATCTTAAAACGTAGAGTCATCCCGCGTTATATAGTCAAACACGAATACTTTAGTGTCTGAAATGTCTGATTCCAGTAAATAGCATGGCCATGTTGTTTTTGTTAGCTTCTGCAATGACTTCATCATCTCTGATAGATCCTCCAGGTTGTATTATGGCCGTAATACCCGCCTGATGGGCTAATTCTATGTTGTCGGGAAATGGGAAAAACGCATCCGAAGCTATTACACTGCCTATAGCTTTTGCATCAGCAATCCTCTGGGCCAGATGTACACTGACTACGCGATTAGGTTGACCAGCACCCATTCCAACCAATGTTTGACCTTTAGCAAAAACTATCGCGTTTGATTTAATATGTTTTACTGCTTTCCAGGCGAAAGCAAGATCCCGCCGCTCCTGTTCCGTCGGCTCACGATCCGTAGCGGTTTGCCATAAATTAGGGTCGTCTAACGAAGTATCAAGGTGTTGGACTAAAATTCCTCCGGAGATTACACGATAGTCGTAGCCAGTAAATTGCCTACCTTGAGAAACCGGGTCTACAGCTAGAATGCGTAAGTTACGCTTCTGCGTTAATATCTCCAGAGCATCGGGAGTGTATTCTGGTGCTACGACTACTTCATAAAAAACTGGTGACATAGCTTCAGCTGTAGCCCGATCCAACGTTCGGTTGAAACCTACTATGCCTCCAAATGCTGAGACGGTGTCTCCGTCAAACGCGTTATTGTAAGCTATAACTTGTTCGGTGTGACTAGCTAGACCGCAGGGATTAGCGTGTTTGATTACAACTGAACTATTCTCTGAAAAATCTGTTACTATCCGCCATGCGGCATCAGCGTCCATGTAGTTGTTATAAGATAGCTCTCGGCCATGCAGTTGACGCGCTCCGGCTAACCCTCCAGAAGTTATACCGTCCGGTAAGTACAATGCCCCAGATTGGTGTGGGTTTTCGCCATATCGGAGAGGTGCGGTTTTTGTTAAAGAGACCGTAACGTTTTCTGGCATTACATCTTTGTCAGTTTCTGAAGAGGACAAATAATTAGCAATTAACGCATCATATTGCGCTACATGGTGAAACGCTTTAGCTGCCAATTCTCTCAAGTCTTGTGCATTCAAAGAATTCTCTGATACCTTTTCTGAAACCCACTGATAATCTTTTGGGTCCACTATTACCGCAACCGATTGATGGTTTTTAGCAGCGGCTCGGAGCATTGTGGGCCCACCGATATCGATGTTTTCCAATGCCTCTTCAAAGGTGACGTTAGGTTTATTTATCGTTTCACCAAAAGGGTATAGATTGACTACGACAATATCTATTGGATCTATATTCTGGCTCCGTAGCTCTTCCATGTGGGTGTTTAGATCTCTTTTAGCTAATAATCCTGCGTGGATTATGGGGTGCAAGGTCTTTACTCTCCCGTCAAGAATCTCGGGTGACCCTGTGACATCGGAAACCTGTAATACAGGAAGGGAGCCTTCTCCCGATAGAGTGGCATGAGTCCCTCCTGTACTTATTAATTCTACGCCACTATCGACTAGCTTTTTCGCAAATTCAATTATTCCTGTCTTATCGTATACGCTAATTAAGGCCTTCATATATACACCTGTTTGATATTGCCTACTGAGTTAGTATAGTTGAACATTTGGAGCACTAGGACATTTAATATCGTCATGACTGGGATATCGAAAATAGATTAACTTAGAACCACCGCAGGCTGGTTATTACGAGGTATTATTTGGCCCACGACCACTGAATCTGATATTGCATCTTGGATAGTAGCTACCGATTCTGGTTCGCAAACTGCAACCATACCTAAACCCATATTAAAGACTTTATACATTTCCTCTTCTGTTATTCCGCCTTCTTGTTGAATAAGAGAAAATATGGGGGGGATGAGCCAAGATTGTTTTTCGAATGCGGCAGTTACATTATCGGGGAGTATCGATGACATTTTCCCAGGCAAGCCTCCACCGGTAATATGGGCCAGACCTTTTATTAGTGAGAAAACAGGTTCTAGTAAGGGATAATATGCTCGATGTTTAGTAAGTAATTCTTCACCCAGAGAATGTTTGAGATAATCTTCATACTGAAAAAGTTGGGCTTCATTTTGATCAAGGTTAAAAACTTTGCGGACTAATGAAAAACCGTTAGTGTGTAAACCATTGGACGGTATTCCAATTAAATAGTCGCCAGAAGAGATGGATTCGTTGTTTAAAGTTTGATCTCTTTCGGTTACTCCAACAACGAATCCTGCTATATCTAAGTCATTTCCGGAATAAGTACCGGGAGTTTGGGCGGTTTCTCCTCCGATGAACGCGCAGCCGGCTTCTTTACAGCCCCAAACCATTCCCCTCAATAAAGTCTCCATGCACTGTTCGTCAAAATTGGTGAAGGAAATGTAATCCAAGAAAAATAAAGGCTTGGCCCCTTTAGTTACGATATCGTTGACGTTTAAAGTTACTAAATCTTGTCCGATCGACTCGTAGTGCCCTAGTTGCGCTGCTATTTTAATCTTAGTGCCTACACCATCCGTACTAGCTACTAATACTGGATTTCTATACCCAGATAGATTATAAAGACCCGCGAAACTACCTGAAGCGTCAAGGACTTCAGGGCCATGAGTTAACGCCGTAAAGGCCTTGATACGATCTTTCAAGCCATCTAATGCGTTTAAGTTAACTCCGGCAGATTCGTATGTTTCACCCGCCACCCCTTTGCCTCGTAGCGCCAGATTTCCGGTATGATCAGCTGACCCCGGAAGGCATTACCAGACTAAAGCATCAGGTACACAATGGCAATAGCGGCCCTTAATGTTAGTTGATCCTGGAGATTGCAGTCCAAGCAGTATCAGTTATTCCAGAGTCATTTTGGTTAGTTCCAGCTGAACTGGCACTGGATAATTACCGGTAAAGCAAGCATCGCAGAATCCGCCGCGTTCATTTCCTGCTACTTTGAGTAAACCTTCTACGCTCAGATAACCAAGACTATCAGCACCAGTCATAGAGCGGATCTCTTCGACGCTGTTATTCGCTGCTATAAGCTCTTGTCTGGTTGCCATGTCAACTCCCATATAACAAGGGTGTTGAATGGGAGGCGCGCAAACCCGCATATGAATTTCTAATGCACCAGCCTTTCTCAACAAATTTACTACGTGAGGGGTTGTAGTACCCCTCACGATACTGTCATCTACCACGACTAAACGTTTACCCTTAATTACCTCTGTCAATGGATTGAATTTCTGACGGACACCCAGGTCCCTAAGCCTCTGTTCAGGTTCAATGAAAGTTCGTCCTACGTAACGATTCTTTATTAGACCGTCACTATAAGGAATACCGGACTCTTGGGCATAACCTACCGCTGCAGCAGTGGAGGAATCCGGTATGCCGATTACTAAATCCGCATCAACAGAGTGCTCTCTAGCCAGTTGAGCACCCATAGCTTGTCTCACTGAATAGACTAATTGGCCATCTAATATGCTGTCTGGCCGAGCAAAGTAAATCAACTCAAAAACACATAATGCCCGTTTCTGAGGTGAATCATCTGGTTGTTTTTTAGCAGACCTAATGCCGTTATTGTCGATTACTACAACTTCGCCGGGATCCAAATCTCGTACAAATGTCGCCCCTAAATGATCTAGAGCACAGGTTTCTGAGGCGATTACCCATCCATTATTCAATTGCCCTAAACACAGTGGTCGGATCCCAAGGGAATCTCTTGCTGCGATTAAAGTATCTGGTGTAAGAGCGACCAGCGAGAAAGCCCCTTCTAGTGTTCGCATGCAATGGAAAACACGCTCTTCCCAAGTTTGCCCAGGGGCATTAGCTAATAAATACGCGACTACTTCGGAATCTGTGGTAGAGGAAAATTCACAACTCCATTGTGTTTCCAACTGGGCTTTCAATTGATAAGAGTTGATGATGTTGCCGTTATGGGCAAGGGCTAATTGACCATGATGGCCGCTGACTAAAATAGGCTGGGCGTTACAAAGTTGGCTGCTACCCGTCGTAGAATATCGAGTGTGTCCAATGGCTAGGTCGCCTGATAACGGATAAAAATCTGGTTCTCTGAATATCTGGGTGACAAGTCCCATATCAGTATGGAGGTTTATAGTAGTTCCGTTCGCAGATGCAATTCCGGCACTCTCCTGTCCTCTATGTTGGAGAGCAAACAGCCCAAAAAATGCGAGACGACTAGCCTCCTCACCAGGCATGTGGATCCCGACAACCCCACACTCTTCTCTTGGATGATCCGATTTTGATTTCCAAGAATCGTTATTCACGTTACCATTCTAGGTCCATCGATAATATCGGTCAACATCAAAATGATTGTATTTTGGTGTTATTGATTAATATACGTAGGTGAAATTAACATACATGTAAATGATGCGGCTTTCGTATATTATCGGTCGGAGTTTGGAAATATGGTAACCTTTCTATCTTCTCCAAAACCAACACTTTCTGTAGATACTCCCGGGTTGTTAGATAAAGTCATATGTATGATCCGGCGATCTGATGCGGACATTGGCTCCAGAACGATGCTTCGACCTGTTTGTATTGCTCTGCTGGCCACTTTATTGGCCATGTCTTTCAACGTGGCTTCTCGACGCTGTCGGTAACCTTCTACATCGATGGCAACCCTCACGTCCTCTCCATTTTGGTTTCTTACCATTAGGTTAACTAAAAACTGCAATGCTTGTAACGTCTGACCTCGCCGTCCTATAAGGAGACCCGAATCATCGCCGTTGATGTCTATAATAGGGCCGCGTACGTCTGGATCATAAGCGGATCTAACTGTGCTAACAACGTTTACCCCAGCTGCAGAAAGAGTTTTATTTATCACATCGATAGCTAATGATGCTGAGTTTCCACTCGGCGAGTCCTCGGCTATCTTTGTAACCCTGACCCGGGCTTGCTCTGCCCCTATTCCCAGAAAACCTGCTTTTCCTCTACTTAGAACTTCGACCTCTACCTCGTTGCGGTCGACGCCGAGCTCTTTCAGGGCCAGTTCTTCGGCTTCTTCTACGCTGCGGGCGCTCCTTATTACTGTGTTCATTATTTTCCATCTCCTCGGTTGCCCCATCTGGATTAGGTGGGGGTGGTTGACTTGGTGGCTGAGGGTTTTGGAACCTGGGGAATAGAGGGAACAACGGATCCCATCCGGTTATAAAGTATTGTATAACTACTCCGATTAAATTGGACACCGTCCAATAAAGGGATAAGCCTATCGGGAAACTGAATGAAAACATACCTAACATTATGGGAATCATCCATAACATCATGGTCTGGCTAGATTGTTGACGAGGGTCTACAGAGGGAGTCATGGTCATTTTCTGCTGTACCCATGTGGAAGCGGCCACTAAAAGGGGTATTATGAACAGATATGGCTCTGGGTTGGTTGAGAGATCTAAGCCCAAAAACTCATTGTTTAATGGTGCTGCCGAGTGAATATCTAATATTGGAATCCAATTATAAAATTTATCGGCTAATTGCACGAGATCATTTGGATTATCGAACATAGTCTGTACTAAAACTCGGAACAAACCGAACAAAATTAACATTTGAGGGATCATGGGGCCCAAACAACCTATAGGGCTGATATTCGATTCTTTGTAGAGCTTCATGGTTTCTTGAGATACGCGTGCCCTATCTCCGCTGTAACGATCTTGAATCGCTTTGATTTTAGGTTGTAGGGTGGTCATCCCGCGCATCTGACGAAGTTGTTTGAGAGTCAAAGGTAATGTGGCTAGTCGTACCAGTGCTGTGAAAATTATGATGGCTACTCCCATATTGTGAAATGACAGGACGTATAGCACCATCAAAATATTGAGGAGTGGCCGTATTATTATCTCTGTCCAGAGTCCGAAAATAATTTCCAAGGGATATTACTCTTTAAAGGCTGAACATTCTGAGTTAGCCAATTGTATTTGTTCCTTCGAATCAAAGCACCACAAATGGCTTTGATTTTGGTTGCTATTCACCCGCAACCTATAAATTAATCCATCCTGAGTCCCTATAAATACAGAATCGCTCTGATCTTCTTGAGAAAAGTCTATACTACTGGAATTCACAGTGGATGTAATCGACAATGGGGCTCTAACTTCTGAGGTTAATCTCGGGAGTCCATTAACTGTACCATTTGATAGGTCGAGGCGTTTGACCTCTCCCTTTTTAGTTGCTACTACTAACCCTGTAGGCATTACTACTGGAGTAGACGCAATTGGTGCATCGAGTTGCTGTTTCCATCGTAAGTTTCCCTCAATGTCTATCGCGTATATGTTACCGTCCATATTAGCCGCATATACAGTTGAATTGTCTGCTACTGCTCCGGCCCAAAACCAATTATTGCCTTTACTAAAGGTCTGCATTCCTGGAAATGGAGATTCGTCTCCCCAAAGCGGGACGCCATTTTCTTCGCTGAGTACGTAAAGTTTTCTGTCGAACGAGCCTACTATTATCCGGTTTTTAAAAACCAAAGGGCTTGCGATAACTGCGCCACCGGTTTCTCTCCGCCATTTTTCCGTGCCGCTGGCGAGGTCTACCGCATATATATTATTGTCGTGAGATCCAAAGTAGATTACCCCACGGTCTATCACTGGAGTAGACCAGATCATATCCTCCGGAGACTCGAATGGGTATCCCGATCGTAACATCCCTGTTCGAGCATCATACGCGTAAAGATTCCCGTCCGATGAACCAACGACCACTGTAGATTTATCAGGGCTTAAAGCCGCGCCGCTAACTAACGAGGAAGGATCGTCGGGATTTCCAACAATTACGCTCCAACCGACGCCGTCTAACTGGCCGGTCCGTTTATCTAGGGCGTATAACGTGCCGTTGAGGGCTGAGACGTACAGTAGGTCCGGTCCGACAACAGGGGGATTGTAAACCCCTCCAATAGAATCATCTTCGTTTTGGGGGAAAGACCACATTACTTGTACTGACCTGCCGTCATCTTTTAATGCTAGTACCTTCCCTGATACGCTCCCAACGTAAACCATTCCATCGGCTGCAACTACGGGTGACCAACCTTTATCTTGGGATCCTAGATTCTTTCCTGCATTACATCCAGTCAATGCAAGACCGAACAATATCAAGAATATTAATAGGGTTATATTGGCCCTGTTACCGTGCTGTGGTATCGGCATCAGCCGCGGATGCCCTTTATGCAATAATTGGTTAGTAGATAGACGAAGAACAGTTGATAAAGTCATATTATTTAAGGTACGGGATCGTAACCCATCCCTCCCCATGGCTGGCACCGTACCAATCGTTTAAATCCTATCCAACTACCTTTCACGAAACCATAGCGTACGATAGCCTCTTCCGAATAGTTGGAACATGTCGGTATATAACGGCATGCCGATGGTAAGTATGGAGACAACGTAGACTTGTATAATCTAATCAATAAGGTGGAAATTTTTATCATTAAGTGTTTTCTGTTTCTGAATTAAGGGGATAGCAAATCTGAACGTTGTAAAAGGTTGTTCACAGATTTCTTACATTCCTTGAAGTCAATTTGCTCTATTCCTTTTCTGGCTATGAATACAATGTCCCATCCGACACACAGTTTGGTTTGCCTTAGAATCTCTCGCAACCTACGCCTTAATTTGTTTCTGGTGACCGAGTTGCCGATTCTTTTGCTGATCAAAATTCCAAACCGGGTGTTCCCGTGGCAGTTGGGAAGCGTTCTTATGACAAGGAATTGGTCTGCTAAGCTACGCCCTGTTTGATGAATTTCATCAAATTTTTTGTCACCGCGCAAGCGTAGTCTAGTTTGCATGCGATCTGTACGTTATTTAAACGGTTAAGTTGTGACGCCCTTTGAATCGTCTTCGGCGAAGTATGGCTCTTCCATCTGAAGTGCTAGAACGTGATCTAAATCCATGTACTCTAGCTCTCCGACGCTTTTTGGGTTGATATGTACGTTTTGGCATTTTGGGGACTCCTAATCCCGTGATTATATTGTGCCTGTGAAACTTACGTCAAGGTAGAGGGTTGACCAAATTTTGCTTTAGTCCAGAAAATCAAATGCGGATTGTTGCACGACATGACTAATATATGATTCTTCCATACTGCTGTGAGGCATAATCAGATTTATATCGGTCACATTGGTGGATTGTCTGTTTTGCATTTTAAGCTAGACGGTTTCTATTCGAAAGGCTAGAATGAAATTAATGTTCTCATGCCCGGGCCAAACCAAATAATCATGCTGCGAATGTTGTTAACTAAGTAATAAGTGCCGAAGTGGCGGAATGGTAGACGCGCCGGTCTCAAAAACCGGTAGGGGCAACCCTGTGTCAGTTCGAGTCTGACCTTCGGTACCAACTGAATTTAGATATGAATCAACCTCCTTTCTTCAAGATCGGAGGCTTTTTCTTTGGGTCAAAATATCCAAACAGGGACTCAGTGGCCCAAAAGTGGCTGAACCCTTTTATTTCTGTAAATGAAGGGAGGGAGAGCGGTTTGATATCCGCCATTACTCGGAAATTACCTTCATGGTAATCCATAGGAGCAAAAAACCGACGGCGAAAATAATCGTCCCCCATATTAAAACTTTGATGGTATTGTCATGGGGTTCGTTTATTCTTGGTGAAGCCACCCTTGCCTCAGTTGGTTGCTGTTCTGGGATTTCACGACCAGTCGCGGCCTTAAGAGGTGGTATGTTTGCTTGACTAATATTGCCATTGTGGAGCAAATGTGCTTGAGGAATCCTCGCAATAATTGCGAAAAAACATGCTGCTCCTATAAGATTAGGTCCTTCGTTTAGCCCCATAGTTTCGTTCATCCCCAACACCAGAAATATGAAACCCAATGCCAGAAACACTGCGAAAAGGGCTCCTGCTATAACTTTCGTAGATATGAAACTCTCCCTGTCAAATTTTCTGCATATGGCATTATAATGTCGGAAGCTAGAACGTAGTCAATTCACGGGATTAGTATGAAGTCACTAAAACTTCTAGTGGTCACTGTAAGTAGCACGATGCTAATGGC